>Ga0101942_100596_pt1 | contig 11909 bp, 13 predicted proteins | sample DewCreD2012metaG_4_FD_75243 | JGI IMG/M metagenome (GOLD analysis project Ga0101942, IMG submission 75243) | Hot spring sediment bacterial and archeal communities from British Columbia, Canada, to study Microbial Dark Matter (Phase II) - Dewar... ...
CATCCATACATGCCCAGAGCTGGTGGCAAGCTCTAAGCTGAGACGCAGATCCCATGAGGATCGCCCAGTAGGATCAGAACCCCCCTCACCCAGGCGGAGAGACGTCAGCACCATAAGCACCATTTATATCAAAGTAGATAGCATGTTTTCGACAAGAGCGACAAGCCAGGCTTCTGGAAGGGAAGAGTATGGGGAGAAGAAGAGGAGTGATGAGGCCGAGTGATTAATAGTCACGATGAAGGCCGAACTCTATCTAGATTCCCATCCCTCTTCTGTTTATGAGAGCTAACTCGTGCATAGATAACAGCTCTTATCTCACTCGGCTTAATACCTAATAGTATCCTCCAGCTGAGAATTTTTTCATAATTCAATCTAGTTTCTTCTATGGGGTGCTTCATATGCTTCAAACAAGGAATATATGTTATACCTAGAGCCTATACAGAGAGATATAATGAGCGCATCGGCCCCCATCCTCAGCTTTAAATAGTTATGCCCAAAGGATGAGAGCTTGTCCTGGTGTGGCTGACGTCTCTCCGCCTGAGGGGAGGGGGTTCTGATCCTACTGGGCGATCCTCATGGGATCTGCGTCTCAGCTTAGAGCTTGCCACCAGCTCTGGGCATGTATGGATCTCCCCTGTCATGCTTGCCCACACCATGCTTCAGCATAGCTCAGCCAGAAGGCTTCTAAGTTTTGCACATCTCCTCCTAGAGGAGAGAGCTATTATTCAGGTGGATTAAAAACTACTCTAAAAGGCGAGGTCTCATAGTTTCATTGTTTATGGTGGTGATTAAAGTGGTTAGAGTCGCTTCAGAGAGGCCATTATGAGGTTGTGGGCTACTGGTCTGAGCCTGTCTATAGCCCTATTATCTCTCCCAAGGTGGATCCTGTTGGTTAGGAGCACCACTACTAAATCAAGCTCCGGATCTATCCACACTGATGTCCCTGTAAATCCTGTGTGACCATACCCTCTTGAGAGCATATCGCCCGCAGCCTCTACAGCCCTTCTGTCATAGATCCACCAGCCCAGACCATAGCATCTATCCCCACAAGCCCATCTCCTCAGCATAGATCTAGTGTATGCTGGAGGTAGTAATAGGTCTGATTCTGACCTATATGATGAGAGGATCTCCAAAGAGATCCTCCCAACTTCTATAGCTGTGGAGAAGAGCCCAGCATGGGCCGAGACACCCCCCATGGCTCTGGCATTCTCATCATGGACAACCCCTGTTAGGGGTTTTCCTTCTATGGGTTCTGTGGATACTATATCAGCCCCTGTGAACCCAGCATCTAGGGGGTTATAGAGCGTCCTGGCAAGGCCGAGCTTTCTAGCGACTACTTTGTTGAATAGGGCATCGAATCTCTCACCACTAACCTGCTCAGCTATCCTTGTTAGAAGTATATAGCCTAGATCACTATATAGAGCACCACTCACAGGGCTATATGATGGGAAAACCCTCATAGTCTCCTCAAAAACCTCCTCTCTGTTTCTAGCAAGCCTATAGAGGGGTAGCCATTGTGGGAGACCTGAGGAGTGGGAGAGGAGCATCCACACCTTGATCCTATCCTTAACCTCGCTATAGCCTGAAGGTGTTCTAGAGAATCCTGGTATGATCTCTGAGACCCTTTGCTTGAGATGAAACAAGCCCTCCGATACTAGATAGCCAGCAACTATAGATCCTGCAAGGGGCTTGGTTAGAGACGCTAGATCGAAGAGCATACCCCTCACCAGAGCCCTAGAACTAGGGATCTTCTCAGCGTATCCGCATGCCTCGTGGAGAGCTATTTTTCCAGCCCTTATAACAAGGATCTCTATACCGGGTATAGATCCATTCTCTGTATAGCTGCAAACAACCCTCATAGCCCTAGAGAGCCTATCCCTAGAGAAGCCAAGATCCTCTGGATCACAGATCTCAAGCCCAGATATAGAGATCCCCCGCTTCCTACTCTCTCGGTTTCCCACCATAGATCCGGTAGTTCTATCCTACTAATTGCCTGCCGGCTTATAAATGCTGCTCATGAGACCAATAACGCATCTTCACACCCCTAGGAGCGAGATTGTTTTAGGATTATAAGCTTATGATTTTGGAGTATCAGGATATTATGGTGCTCCAATGACCGAGGATGAGTTTAAGAGGTATCTCGAGGCTGGCAGGATTGCTAGGACTGTTAAGGGGCATGTTCTCGGGCTTGTAAGGCCTGGGGCTGGTGTTCTAGAGGTTGCTGAGATGATAGAGAGCCTGATCAGGTCTATGGGTGGGGAGCCCGCCTTCCCGGTTAATATCTCTATAGGTTCTGTTGCCGCCCACTACACGCCTGGGGTTGGTGATAAGGGTCTCTTCCCGGAGAGGGGACTTGCTAAGATCGATTTCGGGGTTCATATTGATGGCTATATAGTTGACACAGCTATAACAATAGATCTTGGAGGGGGCTTTGAGAGGATATTGAGCGCATCTAGAGAGGCCCTCGAGAGGGCTATTAAAAGGGTAGCCCCCGGCGTTTCTTTCAGGGATATAGGGGTTATTGTTGATGAGACAGCTAGGAGGTATTCTCTGAAGCCCATTAGGAATCTTAGTGGGCATAGGATAGACAGGTATAAGATCCATGCTGGCGAGTCTATACCAAACTACCCAGAGAGGCTGGTGCCGTGGAAATTCAGGGAGGGGGGTGTCTATGCTATAGAGCCATTCATAACCGATGGAGCAGGGCTTGTCTCTGAGGAGAGGCTGGCAACGATCTACTCTGTTAAGAGGTCAAAGATGAAGGGTTCAGGGCTTGAGGAGAGGATCCTTAGAGAAGCCATATCTAGGTTCAAGGGCCTCCCATTCTGTGCTAGATGGTTATCAGATCTAGGCGCCGATGTCGCTACAGCCCTTGAGAGACTAGCTGGCCAGGGGGTTCTTAACAGATACCCCGTGTTAACAGAGATCACAGGAGGCCAGGTTGCTCAATTCGAGGATACAGTGGTTATATATCAGGGAACGGTTTATATTCTGACCTCTTCCCCGCCCTAGTGAGAAGGGCCTAGCTTTTACCACATGTTCCCGGATCTTGGCTATAATGTCTCTAGAGTGGCCTCGTTATAGGGCTTGTATGATTTTGTATAGCGATCAGCCTTTGTTAGGGTCTATTTAATTTGTGGGGGGCTATTAGTGGATCGCTGGGCTTGTCTTTAATTTCTCCCAAGTATTTTCAAATGTGGTGCCGATAGTGTATAACATGCAGCTCACAGGAACCCCAGGGGGTGATAGTACTGTCCTCCTCATATTCTGGATCATAGTAAATATACTCTGGTTTATGCTCCTATTCACAGATCTCCCGGATAGGATTAGGATCTATAGGTGGGAGAGGGTTATTAGGTACAGGCTATCCCAGATCGAGAATATGGCCTCAGAGGCGAGGAAAGTTTCTGAGGATCACTTGAGGGAGCTCGGAGTTAAGGAGCCCGGCCCTCTCATTGATAACTTTATAAACAATAACTTCATGATAGAGCCTGTATCTATAGAGCCAACGGATATTATAAGGAGGCTTGGCCATCTCATAAGAATAAGGGATGATAAGATCAAGAGTTACACGCTATCGGCGCTCCCGAATCTAGACCAGGCTAGGAGGCAGAATATAGCTGTGATACTAGAGATAAACTGGGTCTTCAACCTTGTATATAGGGTTGTTAGGCACTACTATCTGCTTGGTAAGAAGACCCAGAACTGGATATTGCTAACGCAGCTGGTAATACTCCTCCCAACCTTGATAAGGGAGCTTGAGGGCTTCAAAAAGGCTGTGGAGCCATTCAGGCTGGGCATACCGGTGGGCGATACCGCGGGCCCCATGGTGGTATCCCTCCTGGCCCCAGGTGCTGATAGGAAGCCCATAGTGGAGGAAACTGTATATAGCGAGGCTGAGATAGAGGGTAGAAAGGTTCTTCTGATCAAGGCCGAGGGTCCTGGGGGCACTGTTGGGAGGCCCGGCGAGGCTGTGGCTAGGCTTGTTGATCAGATGGAGTGCAGGGTTGCTAGGATAATAACTGTTGATGCAGCGCTAAAGCTAGAGGGTGAGAAGAGCGGTGAGGTTGCCGAGGGGACTGGGGCAGCGATCGGTGATCCCGGGCCTGAGAAGATAGCTATCGAGAGGGCTGCGGCTAAGTGCAACATACCCCTGGATGCTGTTATCGTTAAGATGAGCTTTGAGGAGGCTATAACCCATATGACCAAGGAGATCTATGAGGGTGTTGTGAAGGCAACAGATACTGTTAAGAGGATTATAAGGGAGAAGACTAGAGAGGGGGATGTGGTTATAATAGCTGGTATTGGGAACACAATAGGGGTTCTATAGGCTGGAATACATACCAAGAGTCTCTATTTCCTTATAAACTCTGTATAGTGGCACTTCCCGCAGTACCACCTCTCTCCGCCTGGCTTGTAGTAGCCCATCATGGACCCGCATCGGGGGCACTGCTTGTTCCTAGGCTTTATTGCCCCTGAGGCTGGGTCTACCGTGTAGAGCGTGGATCTATACCTCTTCTTCCCCTCACTCATTCTCCACCACCCTTTTCACCCTTCTTAATGCCCCTCTCGAGTAGGTGTTTTGGCTCGAACTTCTCGAGAGTAGCTCGATCCCTGTAGATATGTATCCAGGCTTTTGAGGCGCTCCTACCATATTCAGTCTCCACCCTCCCGATCACTACTAGGCTTTTATCGACACCCAGGATCTTTGATACAGCTCCAGCGATCTCCTCCCTAGAAGGTGTGCCCCTGCCCATGTGCTCTATCCTTATCAGGGCCTCTATCCTCTGGATAACCCTGTTCTCCTTCTTAGATTCTAGGATATAGATACCTGTTTCTAGCTTTAGAGCCGATCCCCTGGCCTGCTCTTCTGACATGGTGGCGCCCATACTATGTTTTCTATTGGGCTTATTAGCAATAACAGGGATCCAGGGTTATAAGCGTCGTTGAGATTCTATCCAGGTGAGAATATGGTCAATGTTGGGGACAAGGCGCCCGATTTCGAGCTTCTAGACACTGATCTTAAGAAGAGAAGTCTCTCAGAGTTCCTTGCTAAGGGTAGGTATGTGGTTCTAGCCTTCTTCCCAGGAGCCTTCACATCGGTGTGTACGAAGGAGATGTGCACATTCAGGGATAAGATGGCAAGGCTTAACAGCCTCGATGCAGAAGTAATAGGGATAAGCGTTGATAGCCCCTTCTCCCTCAAGGCATTTAAGGAGGCTAACATGCTTAACTTCACACTCCTGAGTGATTTCAATAGGGAGGTTATTGAGAAATACAACGTAGTCCTCCCAGAGCTTCTTAATCTAGGGTTGAAGAGGCTTGCAAAGAGGGCCGTCTTCATAATAGACCCTAAGGGGGTTGTTGTGTATAAATGGGTCTCGGAGGATCCCAGGGTTGAGCCTGACTATGGGGAGGTTGAGAAGATCCTGGAGAAGCTCAAGGCTAGGAAGAAATAGTGCTTAATCCATATAGAGGTTTTCTTATTAATCCAGATCTCTAGAGAATAGTTCTGGGAGATGCTTTGTATATAGAGTATAAGGGTAAGTTTTACAGACCACTACACCCGAGACCAACAGTAGTGCTTGGGGTTATATGCAGTGATAACAGGGTTAATTTTATGCCAGCAAGCTGGAATACCCCTGTTAGTGAGGAGCCCCCAACTGTTGCAGTTGCTGTCGACAGATCTACATATACGTATGAATGCCTAGAATACCGTGGAGAGGCCACAATAAATGTGCCAAGCGACTCACAGCTCCAGCTAGTATATGATATAGGATCCATATCTGGGAGGGTTGTTGATAAGATCTCCAGGTTCTCAATAGAGACAATACCCAGTGTGAGGATAAAACCGCCAGGGCTCCAGGGATCTATAGCGATTCTAGAGGGTATGGTGATGGCTAGATACCCTGTTGGCGAGGTGAACCTATATATATTTGAGATCATATACTCAAGAGTGCTCGAGGGTCTTGTGGATGAGTGGGGTATTGTTTTCGATAAGACAAACATACTCCTCCACAGTGCTGGGAAGGTATTCTATAGGGTGAGCCCTTCAAAGATTTTTGCGAGGAAGAGGCTATAATGCCCATATTTAGGAGGGTATATAGAGAGGATCTCGAATACATATACAGCTGGCTAGATGGTGATGACTATCTAAGACAGGGGGTTCTAGAGAGCTCCCTATATAGAGGAGCACTATATGGTGTTGAGGTTGATGGAAAAATAGAGGCTATATCGATAATCCACCCAATAGGGGATATTGCGTGGCTTATGGGGGCCAGGGTTAGGAGAGAGGCTAGGGGCAGGGGTATTGGGAGGTATATGACAGCAGGGCTTCTCGAAGAAGCTGGGAGGATGGGGATGAGGGGAGCTGCTCTCCTAACCTCTGCCAGAAATACTCCTGTCCACAGGATCTGCGATTCCCTTGGCATGAGGAGGATCATGGAGCTCTCATCACTATCAATCTCAAAAACATACCCTGGATCTCTATGCTATAGAGAGCCAAAGCTGCTGATAGGGATTGGCTATAGAGAGCTTGTTGATATGGTGAAAAGGATTAGAAGCCGTAGTCAGCAGTTTCCGATAAACCGTGAATTTTATATACTTTGTATGTAAGTTTAATTATGATGCTGAAACCTAAGGAAGTATGCCAAAAACTAGGAATATCATACCGCACACTACAGAGCTATGTTAAGAAAGGATACATTCAACCAGTAATATTACAGAGCGGGAAATGGAGGTTCAGAGAAGAGGACGTAGAGAAGTTAATGGGTATTGTAAGAAAGAGGAAAGTAGTATTATACGCAAGAGTATCATCAAATACACAAAAAGACGAAGTATCAAAAGTTGTTGTAGCTTATCCCGACAGACTAGTAAGATTCGGCTTCGAGATAATTGAAGAAGTATGCAAAGCACACAACTGTGAGCTCGTAGTGCTAAACAAAGAGGACAAAACACCAGAACAAAAACTGATAGAAGACTTAATCTCTATACTAGTCTCCTTTAGCGGAAAGTTGTATGGTATGAGGAGTCATAAGTATGAGAAGGTGAAGAAGTGTGTCGAAGAGCTTAAGGCTTAAATCATTCCAACCACAGGAGGAATATGTCTACCTAACTTACTCCTTGAAGAACGATAAGAAGGAGGAGAGCAAGATATTACTAGAAAACTATAAACACCTATTACAGAAAGCTTTAGACTGGTTATGGGAGAGGACTAAGATAGAGAAAAAAGAAGTGAAGAAAGCCACGAAGGTCAAAATAACCTTGCCTAAGAAAAAGGAGGTTTACAGGATATTAAGAGACGAGCTTGAGAAGATTAACGTTCTAGCTTCCCATTACGTTGATAAAGCAATAAACAACGCTTACTCAATATTGAGGAGCTGGAAGAGAAGGGCTGAGAAGGGACAAGCATCATTAAGGAAACCTAGACTGAGGAAGGTTTATGTGAGGGTTAAATCAACACTCAGGAAGGTTGAGGGTGAGAGTGTAAGGATTACTGTAAGACCTTACGAGTATATTACCTTCACTTGGTCTCACACTTGGTTCTCTAGGAGGGTTAAAGGACTTGAGTTAGGTGAGCCCATAATTAAGGAGGATAAGGTGTATTTACCGTTTCGTTACAGATTACCTTGGTTTACTCCCCTAGATTTCCTAGCAATTGATAGCAACCTCTACACGTTAGACGCTTATGATGGAGAGAAGTTTATCACATTTTCCTTGAAGGAGTTGTATAGTTTGAAGTATGGCATGGAGTTGAAGAGGGGTAGAATACAACGTTTTGCTTCAAAGCACGGTAGGAAGGGGAAGGTGTTAATGGAGAAGTATTCTCATAGGGAGAGGAATCGCGTGCTGGATTATGTTCACAAGTTTGTGAATAAGTTGCTGGAGATGTATCCTCTCACTATGTTTGCTGTTGAAAAGTTGAATAAGCAAGAGATGTTTGAGGATGCTGATGACAAGCTGTCTAAGAAGATTTCAAGGACTGTGTGGAGGACAATTCACCGTGTGCTAAAGTACAAGGCTCCCTTATACGGTTCTTTTGTTAAGGAGGTGAACCCACACCTCACATCTAAGTCCTGCCCCAGATGTGGATGGGTTTCCCGAAAGGTCGGCGGGACTTTTAGGTGTGAGAGGTGTGGGTTCACTCTAGATAGGCAATTGAACGCATCTCTCAACATATACCTCAAGATGTGCGGGTTCCCCCACATCCGTGAAATACCACGGATGTGGGTTGGGGTTATCCCGCTAAAGGGGCGGAGGGGTATGAAAGGGGCAATACCCCGTGACTCTGGTGAAGCCCAAGGGCTGAGAATTGGATACAAATTCATGAAAATTCAATGAAGCCCAAACCCCTCTACCCAATGCTACCAATAACCCCTGGAGGGCTTGTGTGGGCCCCAGCAGATCTGGTTATTAGAGAAAAGATAGGATCTCTATATATTGTGAACAATGGGGATAGACATATACTGCTATATAGCGGGTGCTCGTGGGCATTAGAGGATAGATGTAGATCTACATTGGGAGCAATAGTTGTGGGTGAGGGTGGAGATGATCTAGAGGATCTATCATGCATAGCATCCCAAGCATCAAGAGAAGGATTAGAGGAAATAATAATCTGGATAAGGGGAGAGCCCAGACATAAAATAGAATCAATAGCCAAATGGGTGGTTGCCCGTGCTCATAATGAGCACGGGCTTCCCCCTCAACACCCACTCATTTTTCGTGGGGTCATTGGGGGCTTCATAGACGGGCACCACTTGGCCCGCCTCGTGGGTTATGGTCATAACCCCCGCCTCTGATGGCTACTATGCTGTCATCGAGGCGAGAGGCTCATATCTATAGTAGTTAAAGAGTTTATAAGCCTATTGCTAACTCAACTGTCTGGAGAAGCTATATCTATTATAAAGACCTATCCACAGGATGATAACCCCACCCGCCATAAACAGCGGGCTTCCCCGCATCCCGCGGACTCTCCCACCATTAGGCTACTGTGGATGCCCCCATCCTTGGGTATCGTCTCCCACGACCCTTAACCCAGCCATGAAACTACATGGTATTTTGTTCCGCGTGCTTTTCCTTTGCTGGTTTGGGTGTTCTTTTTCAGCCCTCTCTCCTCTAGTCTATTGGTGGTGCATGTGAGGTTGGTGGCTAGGGTTTCTGGGGTTTTCCTCTTGGTGGCTCTTCTACTGTCTATTGCTCAGAGTGCTACGCTGCTCTCTGTATATGCCCAGTCCACAGTCTCTCCTGGCTGTCCTGGTGGTTTTATCGATGCTGTTCTCATTCTCAGGGATTCTCTATATAGGCTCTACCAGCTTGCCCTATCTCTTAATGCCTCTCTGCCTAGGGATCTTGTTCAGGTTGTATCCATGTCTCAGAATCTGAGTAGGGAGACCCTGGCTTCAATGCCCTCAAGTGAGTGCAGGGCTCTCTATAGTGATCTTAACAGGGCTCTGAGGAACATGACGGGAGTTCTTGGAATATATCTGGAGCCCCAGGCTAGGGGTGCTTATGAGAGGGCTACTCTGAGAGCTGTTGAGAGGCTTCTAGAGAGGGCTAGGGATCTCAATATGAGCGATCTATATAGCCAGGCTCTCGAGAGGCTGAGGAGTGGTAATATATCTATCAAGGATCTCGAGGATCTCGATAAGAGGATTGAGGCTAGGGAGTTCGAGGCTAAGGCTGGGAGGATCAGGGTTATTGTTAGGAATATATCGGAGGATGCCCAGTACAGGCTCAAAGATCTGTCTAGGGCTGCTGACGAGATCTCAAAGGCCGAGAAGATCCTGGAGAGGGTTAGGGATCTCCTTGTATCTGTTAACGCAAGCCCCAGAGCGATCGAGGCCATAGACCAGGCTATAGGTAGTGTTAGGAAGGCGAGAGAGGCTGTTGAGGAGGAGAGGAGGCTATCAGAGATAGAGAGGATCAATGCCTCTATATCAAGGCTAGAGAACCAGATCAGGGTTCTTCTCAGCACGATAAACAGCACAGGGTTGGAGAACACAACAGCCTCGAGAATAGCGGGCCTCCTACAAGAAGCCCTCAGAAGGCTCTCAGAGGCTAGGGATAGGCTGGGGGCAGGTAATATCAGCGAGGCTCTAAGCATATTCGAGGAGGCTTATAGCCTCTATAAGAAGGCTAGAGAGGCTTTCGAAGATGCTGTGAAGAAGATAGGTGAGGCTGAGGATCTTCTAGAGAGGTATAGAGAGGCTATGAGGGATCTAGGGGATCTGAGGGCAAGCCTTGAGAAGATCAAGATGAGGTATAGGAACATAACAGACACACAGATCAGGATCTTTATAGATAGGATAGAGGCAATGATCTCAGAGGCCATGAATATCTCGAGCAACATACTGGAGCTGATAAAGGCTGGGAGGCTGGGTGATGCTAAAAAAGCTCTAGAGATCCTTGAGGCAAGGATTAAGGAGATATCCAAGATGATGGAGAACCTCGAAGAGGCTGTAGAGAGGATGAGGGCAAAGGCTAGGGAGATAGAGGAAGAGGCTAGGGAGATAAGAGCCAGAGCATTGGAGGAGCTCGCAAGATACCAGAAGCTGAGGGCAAGCATGGGCAATGCAACGAGCCAGCAGGTTAGGGAGATGATCGATAGGATCCAGAAGGCTTTTGAGGATCTTAACAAAACCCTCTCAGAGCTGGATAGGGCTATAGCTACAGGAAACCTTGGGGAGGCTGTAAGACTCCTCGGAGCGGCTAAGGGGGCTTTGGAGCAGATAGTCAAGCTAATAGACATGCTTGAGAGCATGGCTAGGGGGAGAAGATAGAGGAATATTAATGCTCCTTGCCGCTATTTTAAAAATCCGTGCGTGCATTAACATATGAGGGCCTCAATATGTCCATCAATAGCTGGGGTTCAAGGATCTTTTTGATCAGCTTTATCTCTATTTTGATCCTCACACTTTTTGGATGTCTATATACATATGCTCAAGAGCCTCCCAGGATTCTTGTTGTTATCGGTGGTGATGGAGTTGTCCAGGTCTATATAACTATCTATGGCGACCAGTCTAGGGATGAGATCATATCTATAGATCTTCCTGTGAAGCCCCTCCCAGGATCTATCAATGTATCACCGCCAGAGGTGATACCACAGATGCTGCCAAACGATAGCCTTGCTATCTTAAAGCCTGCTGGAGTTTCTAGGATAGATGTAGGCTATATAGGCTATATAAATGCTAGTGCAGGTATTCTGAGCACATATATTAGATACCCAGCATGGGCTGGGAATGTGAGTGTGAGGATACACAGGAATGTTATCCCCATAACCATTCCCGAGAACATATCGGGCTTCAGGATCTTTGGCGACTACATAATAATAGATCTCCAGAGGAACACAACATGGAATCTAGAGTATATACTGGCACCACAGAGAGAGACAGCGACACAAGCACAGCCAGGGATTCAGAGAGAGACCAGAGCTCAGGAGGGCCAAACGCCTATCCAGGTGCTCCTCACGATGGGCATCATAGCGGTGGCAATAGCGGGTGGGGGCACAGCGTCATATCTTCTACTAAGGCAGAGGAGAAGGAAAACGGTATCAGAATACCTAGACTCAACAGATAGAGAGATAATAAAGGCTATAGAAAAGCTGGGAGAGGCGACAGCAAAGGATATAATGGACATAACAAACCTACCAAAAACAACACTATATAGAAGACTCAACAAGCTAGCAGACCTAGGAATAATAGGTGCAAAAGCCAAGAGCGGAGTAACATACTATTATATAATAAGAAAGCCAGATTACTGACCTCCTCCCCTTTCAATCTCCACCCCACCCTCTGATGCGGGAGGGTTTGCGGTCTTACTATCATAATGCTTTTAATCCTAATATATCTTTAGCTGTTCATTGGTTCACCCATCTATTCGGGTTTACATCTGTCATTTGGGGGGTAGTGAGG
>Ga0101942_100598_pt1 | contig 11880 bp, 11 predicted proteins | sample DewCreD2012metaG_4_FD_75243 | JGI IMG/M metagenome (GOLD analysis project Ga0101942, IMG submission 75243) | Hot spring sediment bacterial and archeal communities from British Columbia, Canada, to study Microbial Dark Matter (Phase II) - Dewar... ...
GATCAGGCGCGGATCGAATGCGGGGAGTTCCTTCATGCCATCGAGCGCGGACGCTTGACGTGGGAGGCCGTCCATGAGTTGAAGGAGGTCGTCGCCGGACGCCTCATCGCTCGGCCGCACCCTTCGGACATCACGCTCTTCAAATCCCTGGGCATCGCCCTGGAGGATGTGGCGGTCGCTGCTCGCGTCTTCGAGCGCGCTCGCCAGGAGGGCTTCGGTCAGACGATCCGCCTGCTGGAGTGAACGTCCCATGAGGTTTCCGAGCATCGGAGGTTCGACGGGCCATCGCTGACACGGACGAGGGGGATGCATGGGACGCGCGTACATGGCCATTGACGTTCACGTGCACATCATGCCGTGGTGGATGATCAAGCCGGAGGCGGCGACGAGCCTGAAGCGCGACGCGCGCGCGTTTGAGGAGCTGATTCGCATCATGGAAGACCCCGATCGCTTCATCGAGCTTTTGGATGCGGCGGGCGTCCAGAAGGCGGGGCTCATCAATTACGTGAGTCCGGACATCATGGGGTTCACCGAGGAGGTGAACGATTTCTCCGCGCAATATGCCCGTCGGTATCCGGATCGGCTGATCCCCTTTGGCTCCGTCCATCCGCGATTCTCCAAAGACCCGGCCGGAGAGATGAATCGGCTGGCCGATCTCGGCATTCGCGCGATCAAGATTCACCCGCCGCATCAATTGATCTACCCGAACGATTACCTGAACGGAGTGAAGGCTCTCGAGGTCATCTATGGCAAGGCCATCGAATATCGTATGCCGGTGATGATCCATACGGGGACGTCCGTCTTCCCCGGCGCGCGCAATAAGTTCGGCGATCCGATCCACGTGGACGATGTGGCCGTTGACTTCCCGGAGCTGACGATCATCTTGGCGCACGGCGGGCGTCCGCTCTGGATGTCAACGTGCGTCTTCTTGCTGCGCCGGCATCGGAACGTCTACATGGATATTTCGAGCATCCCCCCGCAGAACCTGCTCGCTTATTTCCCTCAACTCGAGAAGCTGGCCGACAAGACCATGTTCGGCTCGGATTGGCCAGGCCCCGGCGTTCCGGGGATCCGGGCCAATATCGAGGCCTTCCTTCAGCTCCCGCTCTCGGAGGAGGCAAAGCGGAAGATCTTGCGAGAGACAGCTCTGAAGGTCTTCGGCGAATGAATGGGCGGATGGCTTCACACACGGAACATCCTTTGGCGAAGACAAAAGCTCCGTTGAAGTCTCGACTCCAACGGAGCGAAGAGGCTCTATGAACTGTGGCGATGCGTACGATAGCGGAGAATGGGCTTGTCGGCCATACGGCGATCGCCGTATTTTTCCGCCGACGAAGGTCGGATTTTCGCCGTTGGACCAGGCACCGGCTCTCGTTGCGGATGGAGGCGCGCCGTCTTCCGTGTCTTCAAGAAATCCCTTGACGCCGGTAGGAAGGGCGTACTATAAGATGCGGTCGTACGATGAATGGCTTGAGGAAAGGATAGCGATCACCATGTCGCAAGCTGGCGAAGGCCTTTGGGAGAAGCTCTCGCGCCTGTCTCCCCATGTCGAAGCGACCACGGTGTTACGAACCCTCAAGCAGTTGGATCAGGAGTTCGGACACTTGTCCCATGACCAGCGACTCCTCTTCTTGGCCGAGGCCTTGCGGAAGCGGAACTTCTTCTCCTCGTTCCGAGACTGTTTGGAGATGGCGGCCCTGTGGATGGATGCGAACCTGCGCGACCATACGGATCTGGAGTCGGTCGTGGGAATGACCGCGGCTTCGTCCGATCGGCCGAAGGGCGGGGAGAACGCTACGACCCTCGGACTCAGCACGGCCGTTTCGCCAATACGGGGAGAGAACGAAACGCCTCCTTCGATTGGCGAACGAGAGGGGTTGATCCGGGAGTTAGTCCGCATGATCGTCGGCCAGATCGAATCCGCCTGCGGGTGGAGCGAGCGCGAATTGGTGAGCGTGGAACGCGATGGGGTCGTTCAGATCCTCGACCTGCTGCGTCTGCTGCGCGCGGAGCCGGAGCTTTTCGACTATGCGATCGAGGAGGTGCGCGGTCTTTTGGATCGGCTGGAGGCTGAACGGAAGGCTTCCGTGCGAAGGCTTCGGTGGGAAGCGGAGGCCGAGGGGAAACCGCCATACAGCGAGGGGGGGACATAGGGCGCGCGATCTCCTCGTCCCTTCACGAGACGAGCTCCAAGGGAGCGATCCCTTCCACGAACTTTCGTTTCCCGGCGCCGGGGAAAGCGACCGTCAGCGTGACGAAGGCATCCGTTTCCTCTCGGCTGATGACCTGGCCAACGCCATAACGGGGATGGCGCACGCGGGCGCCGATGGGGAAGCGCGGGCGTACAGGGACCGAGGCTTCCTCCCGTCGCTCGCGCGGGACGTCTTGGGCGGCTGCGCGCGATCTCCCGAGCGAGATCGTCCGATCGCGCTCCCGGAAGAACGGCTCGATCTGCGCGATCGAGTGATACGTGGGGCCAGTGTCAGCGGAGCGCTTCGTCGTTGCGGAGAGGTCTTCCAGAAGATCGGGGGGGAGTTCCCGCAAAAACCGCGAGGGAGTCGTCGAGGTGGGTTCTCCCTGACGGCGTCGCGTGCGCGCGTACGTGAGATAGAGTTGCCGTTCGGCGCGCGTGATGGCGACGTAGAAGAGGCGACGTTCTTCCTCTAACTCTTCGGGATCATCGCTTGAGCGCGCGTGAGGGAAGAGCCCCTCTTCCAATCCCACGATGAAGACGATGGGGAACTCGAGCCCTTTCGCGCTGTGCATCGTCATCAACGTGATCGGAGCGTTCGGATCGTAATCGTCCGCATCGGAGACGAGCGCCGTGCGATCCACGAACTCGCGCACCGTTTCGCCTCGTTCGTCGGCTTCCACAGCGGCGCTCAACAGCTCTTCCAGATTCTGCAATCGGCTCTCGGCTTCACGTGGGTCGGTCGCCCAGTGCGTTCGCTCGCGCAAGGCGTACGCGTATCCCGTCTCATGGATCGCGAGGCGAAAGGTCTCGGCGATGGTTCCCTGTTGAACACTGGCGCGGAGGCGCTCGATGAGCTGAACGAAAGCGCGCGCGCTCTCCAGAGTCCGCTCCGGCAGCCGCCGTTCGATCAACGCCAATTGCAGCGCATCCCAGAGCGGCAACTGGGCCGTGTGCGCCAGGTGCTCGAGCGCCTCGAGCGTCTTCTTCCCGATCCCGCGCGGCGGGACGTTCAGGATGCGGCGCAGACTCTCGTCATCCCAGGGATTCAGCGCCAGCCGCACGTAGGCGAGCACATCGCGAATCTCCGTCCGCTTGTAGAAGGAGAAACCGCCGACGATCCGGAACGGTAAACCCGCGCGCCGACAGGCTTCCTCGAAGAGTCGCGATTGCGCGTTCGTCCGATAGAGGACGGCCACCCGCGTCTGCGGATCGCGCTCCATATGCCAGCGGATTTGCTCCACTACGAACTCGGCTTCTTCTTCCGCCGTCTCCGCAGCGTAATATCCAAGTGGAGGGCCCTCTTCGTTCTCCGTCCATAAGACCTTCTCCGGGCGTTTGGTGTTGTGGCGAATCACGGCATTGGCGACGGCGAGAATGGTCTTCGTCGAGCGGTAGTTCCGTTCGAGCGTGACGATCCGCGCGTTCGGGAAGTAGCGCTCGAATTCGAGCACGTTGTGCAGATCGGCCCCACGCCATCGGTAAATGCTTTGATCGGGATCGCCGACGACGCAGAGATGGCGTTTGCGTTCTCCCGCCGTCGCGCGCGCGGCCTCGTCCGCGGCGAGCAAGAGTAGAAGCTCCAGTTGCAAACGGTTCGTGTCCTGATATTCGTCCACGAGGATGAAGCGGAATTGCTCTCGATACCGAGCGCGCAGCCGCTGTTCCTGTCGAAGCAGCGCCACGGCTTTCAGCAGGAGATCGTCGAAATCCAGAGCGTTCGCGGCGCGCAGCCGCTGTTCGTACTGCTCGAAGAGCGAAAGCGCGAGCGCGCGTTCGGGCGTCAGCGTCCATTCCGGATCGTCCCGGAGATCGGCCGGGGCGAGCCCGCGACTCTTAGCGCGACTGATGCGCGCCTGAAGCGCCCGGGGATGCAGTATGCGCTCGTCAAGCCCGCGTTCGCGCAGACATGTGTGAATGAGGCGGAGCTGATCGTCTTCATCGTAGATGGAGAAACCCGAGGTGTAGCCTTGACCGAGGCTCTCGATGTGATGTCGAAGAAGGCGCGCGCAAAATCCGTGAAACGTCCCGATCCAAGGGAGCGCTCTCGATGAATCGGTACCGAGCAGCCGCGCGACGCGCTGTCGCATCTCTTCGGCCGCCTTGTTGGTGAAGGTGACGGCGAGGATGTGGGCCGGATCGGCGCCGAGCCGATCCAGCACATACGCGATCTTATAGGTGATGACCCGCGTCTTCCCCGATCCCGCTCCCGCGAGCACGAGCAGCGGGCCGTCCGTATAGAGGACAGCCGCGCGCTGGGCGGGGTTGAGGTCATTCAAATAGCTCATGACGTCTTCTCTCCGAGGTGAAGAGCGGCGATTCCGCCGGTCAGATTGATGTACCGCACGGCGGTGAATCCGACGGCTTCCATCATGTGCGCCAATTCGTGCTGATTCAGGAAGGCTTGTACCGAGTCGCGCAGGTAATCGTAAGGACCCGTCACGCCGGAGATCCACTCCCCGAGGCGCGGGAGGAAATTTCGGAAGTAGAAGAGGAAGATGTGGCGGAAGATCGGGAGCCGAGGCCGTGAGAATTCCAGGACGGCGACGACTCCGCCCGGGCGAAGCACACGGTGGATCTCGCGAAGCCCTCGCTCGGGCGATTCCAGATTCCGAAGGCCGAAGGCGATGGTCACGGCCGAAAAGACGCCATCGGGGAAGGGCAACTGTAGCGCGTCGCCCTCGACGAGGAGGACGCGGGCTCGACGTCGCGCGATCTTCGCTTGCCCAATCCGGAGCATAGGACGACAGAAATCCACGCCGATGACGTCGGCCTGTTGGGCCAGCTCGAGCGCTAGGTCACCTGTGCCGCAGCAGAGGTCGAGGACGGGCGCCTCTGAGGAGAGATAGGGGCGGAGTTGGCGCGCCGCGAAACGGCGCCAGGACCGGTCCACGTTGAGCGAGAGCAGATGGTTGAGCAGATCGTATCGCGGCGCGATCGCCGCGAACATGCGCCGGACGCGCTCTCGGTGTCCGATCCCTTCCATGATGTGACCGCCAGCGCCTTCCCCCCCTTCGCCTTGCCCTCCTTTTCTCACGAGAAGTAAAATACCGAGTTGTGGCGACTTCCGGCAATAGGAGAGCGGATTTGGGGCCGCATCTGTGGGTGACCGAGATCTTCCATTCCATTCAGGGCGAGTCTTCGTACATGGGATGGCCGTGCGTGTTCGTGCGCCTGACCGGTTGCAATCTCCGCTGCGTCTATTGCGACACGACCTATGCCTTCACCGAAGGCCGAAAGATGAGCGTGGATGAGGTCGTCCAGTGCGTGCAGGCGATGTGGGAGGGAGCCCAGGCCGTTCAGTCCGCGCGCGCGGGATTTCCTCTTGTGGAGATCACCGGAGGGGAGCCGCTCCTGCAGAAGGGCGTTCACGGGCTCGCCGAACGGCTTTGCGATCTCGGCTTCACGGTTCTCATCGAGACGGGCGGGCAGCTCCCCATCTGGACGCTCGATCCGCGCGTCATTCGCATCATGGACATCAAGACGCCCGGAAGCGGCCATGAGCACGCGAACCTTTGGGAGAACATCGAACATCTGCGGCCACAAGATGAGGTGAAATTCGTCCTCATGGATCGGCGGGACTTCGAGTGGGCCGTCCAGGTCATCCAACGGTACGATCTCCCGCGTCGCGCGCATGTGCTCCTGTCGCCCGTCTATGGGGTTCTCGATCCGAAGGCGCTCGCCGAGTGGATCGTGCAGAGTCGTCTTCCCGTTCGGATGCAGATTCAACTGCATAAGGTCATCTGGGGGCCGGAAGCACGGGGGGTGTGAGGGCCGCGCGGGAGGCCCGCATGGATGAAGCATCGAGGTATCCTTTCTGGCCCATTTTTGTGAGGGAGTGGTACACTTATTAAGCCCGATCACGTGCGGGGATGGAGGATCGGGTGCGGGAATCAGCACAAGGAGGTGGGTCATGAAACGAATACTGGCGCTTCTCGGTTCCCTCGTGGTGAGCGGTGTTCTCGGCCTTTCGCTCGATGTGAGCGCGCAGACGGCGGGGATCGAGGGGGAGATCGTCGTCGTGCGACCGGATGGATCGCGCGTTCCGGCCGTCAACGCGCTTGTGGAGTTGTATCGGTTGGACGTCAAGGGGAAGTATCAGACGAAGACGGACAAGAAGGGGCACTTCGCTCACATCGGTCTCCCGTATGGACGGTATGCCATCATTGTCTCGGGCGAAGGGTTGACGCCCTATTACGAGTACAACGTGCGTATTCCGCCTCCGGGAGAGGCGACGCTGCGGCGCACGATCGAGATGGTCCCCGGAGACGGGCGGCGTCCGACGCTGGAGGAAGTCCAACAGGCCGCCGCGCGTTCGGGGCAAGCCGGAGCGGTCGTGCCGCAGATGAGTGAGGCCGAGCGGAAGCGTTTGGAAGAGCAAGCCCGACAGATCGAGGAACAACGTAAGCGAGCGGCGAAGGATGAGGAGATGATCCGGCAGTTCAACGCGGCCAATGAGCTGGCGCGCGCCGGGAAATATGCGGAGGCGATTCCGCTGTATCAATCGGCCTTGGAGGCGAGCCCGGATCATCCTCAGCTCTACATCGTGCTGATTCGCATGGCGGAGGCCTATCACAATCTCGGCGTGGAGCGCTTCAACAACCGGCAGCGGGAGGAAGCGAAGGAAGCGTTCAACCTCGCCATCGAGACGGCCCGCAAAGCGATCTCGATGATCCCGCAGGATAAGCCGGAGCAGAAACCCGAGTATCACGGGCTGCTCTGCCGCTCGCTGGCCGTCATGGCGACGTATTTGGATCCGGCGCGCCTTCCCGAGGCGATCGCCGCGCACGAGGAATTGATGGCCATGCAGACGACGCCGGCGGATCGCGCGCGCACGCAAGCGCAGATCGCCAAGATCTATCTCGATACGGCGAGATCGGAGGAAGCCGTCGCCGCATACCGGAAGGCCTTGGAGATAGACCCGAACAACCTCGATGCCCTCTTCGGTCTGGGGAATGCGCTCGCGCAGTCTCCCGATCCGTCGAAGTATCCGGAGGCGTTGACCATTCTGAAGCAGTTCGTCGAGAAGGCGAAGAGCGATCCTCAGCGCGCCAATCAGGTGCAGCAGGCCAACGAGATGATCGCCGCCTTCTCGCAGTTCCTCGAGGGGCAGAAGAAGGGGCCGCGGAAGCGACCGTGACCGGCGCGGCTTCACCGTCTTCCGGCTCCCTCGCGTGGGGGGATGGGAGCTTCCCCCCGCGAAGCGTTATGAGCCAAGGAGAGGAGGATGATGCGCGAACGAGGATTCTCGCTCATTGAACTCCTGATCGTCATCGCGATCATCGGGATCATCCTCGCCATCGCGATCCCGCGCTTCACGCGTGTTCGCATCCCGGCCAATGAGACGGCGGCCATCGCCAATCTCCGGATGTACAATCAAGCGCAGCTCAACTTCTCGATCTCGCACAATAATCTCTACGGCGATCCGGCCGACTTGCTCGCCAGTGGGGACATCTCCGAGAGTCTCGCGGAGCTTTTCGGCGCGAAGGGAGCGCCGGTCGCGCGATCCGGATACGAAGGGAGCGCCGCCGATACGGGCGATGCGCCGAATGGCTTGGGGACGGGGTACGCGGCCGAATTGCATCCGACGGCTCCGGGCTCGACCGGGACACGATACTTCGGCACGGATCAAAGCGGCACGATCTACGAGTCCTCGACCGGAGCGTTCTCGGCGAGCAATGGGGTCCTCTCTAAGCCGGGAGATGCGCGCTCCGTGCAGTGAGTTGGCGCCCATCGGAAAGACGAGGCGCGGCGGCGGGGATTCGATGTTCGGCAGCCATCCGAAGAGCCCGACCGTCGCGAGAGGAAGAATCCGGCGAGCGGTCGCGGGCGATGACCGCCGCTTGTGAGAGCACGTCGGTGGATTCGGAGGTCATGCCGACTTCGTCGCCCATGTGGGCTCGCTTCTCTGAAGTGAGACGAATCGCCGCTGTAGCCCTGGCGTCATCTCGCGAGCTGCTTCGGGAACGCATCCTCTATGTCCTCGCGGGCTTTGCGCTGCTTTTGATCGGCACGGCCCTTCTGCTGGGTGAATTGTCCGTCGGCCAGGAGCGCCGGATCGTGCTCGATGTGGGACTCGGGGCGATTCGGGTGCTGGGGATCGCGATGGCGATCGTCCTCGGCGTCCGATTGCTCGAGCGGGAGATCGAGCGTCGGACGATCTACGTCCTGTTGACGAAGCCCGTTCGGCGATGGGAGGTGCTCATCGGCAAGCTGATCGGTGGCGCTCTCCTTCTGCTCGCGAGTATGGCGGTGATGACCGGAGGACTCCTGCTCACCCTCGCCGCTGCGGGACGATCCGGGATGGGGGAGCTTCCGCTCCTGCTCCCTGTGGTGTTCCTCTTCTGGCTTCAGTCCCTCATGGCGATGGCCATCGCCCTTTTATTCTCAACGTTCTCCACATCCGCGCTCTCGATGCTCTCGGCCTTCGGCCTTGTCTTCATCGGGCATGCCAGTCGAGAATTCCTGCAATGGGCGGAGGTCGTTCGCTCTCCGCTACTGGCGTTGCTGTGTCGCGCGCTCTACCATGTCCTCCCGAACATGCAGAGCTTGAATTTCACGGCCGCCGTCGTTCATGGTCGAGAGATCCCCCTCTCGCTCCTTGGGCTGGCTTCGGCCTATGTCGGGCTGTATCTCGTCCTGGTGCTCGTTCTGGCCGCGATCGTGTTTCATGGGCGGGAATTTCGATGAGGGGCCAATCGGCGATCATGGGCGTCTTGCTGGCGCTCGCGGTCGGAGGAGTCGTCGAGCTGGGGCCGCGCTTGGAGGAACGCGTCGTCGCGTATCAGCAGAGGGAGGAAACAGTATGGCTTCCTTCCGCCGCGACCCTCAAGCGTTGGAGCTTCGGATTCGAGGGGCTCTTGGCTGACCTCTATTGGCTGCGCGCCGTGCAATACTACGGACGGCGCGCCTTTCGCCCCGGAGCGCGATTCGAGCAGTTGGATGCCTTGCTCGAGCTGGTGACGACGTTGGACCCGCACTTTCTCGCGGCGTACCGATTTGGGGCGATCTTTCTCGCGCTCCCACCTCCGCAAGGAGCCGGGCGGCCGGATCGCGCGCTGGCGCTTTTAGATCGAGGGATCGCGGCTAATCCCGAGGAATGGCGGCTGTTGCTCGACAAGGGATTCGTCCTGCTGTGGGATGTGCGCGATTACGCGAAGGCGGCGGAAGTCTTCCTGCAGGTGAGTCGGCATCCTCGGGCGCCCACCTGGACATGGGACTTGGCCGCCGCCGTTTACGCGCGCGCGGGCCGTCGCGAGATCGCGCGACGCATCTGGCGAGATCGTCTCGAGCATGGTGAGAGCGAGCAGGTGCGGGAGAACGCGCGGTATCAACTGCTCTGCCTTCAAGCCGAAGAGGAGTTGGAGCGCCTGCATGCGATCGTGCGCGCGTTTCAGCGAGAGCGCGGGCGGTGGCCGGCTTCCTGGCAGGAGCTGATCCTTGCGGGCAAATTGAAACACCCACCGCAGGACCCCTTGGGGTACCCGTATCAGTTGGATTCGGCGATGGGAGCAGTGCGCCTCTCCGCGCGGTCGCCGCTCATCCTTCCACGGTTATGAGCGCTCGGTCGGCGATCATCGTCGTCGAGAATTTGACGAAGGATTACACGAGCGGATGGCTCGGTCATCGGCGACATCGCGCGGTGGATCGCTTGACGTTGGCGGTGAAAGAGGGGGAGATCTTCGGTCTGCTGGGTCCCAATGGCGCGGGGAAGACGACGACGATCAAACTCCTGCTGCGGCTGATCCGGCCGACGGCCGGGGTCGTTCGTCTCTTCGGGCGTTCGCCGGAAGACCTCGCGGTGCGCGCGCAGTTGGGATTCTTGCCCGAGCATCCCTATCTCCCGGAGGCCTTGACGGCGCGCGAGCTCTTGGACTATTTCGGGCGGCTCTTCGGCCTCTCCCGCTCGGATCGGTCGGCGCGAGTGGCCCACGTGCTGCATCAGGTTGGGATTCCCGCGTCGGTCGCTGACCGACCACTGCGGCAGCTCTCGCGGGGCGAGCTCGCGCGCGTGGGATTCGCGCAAGCTCTGCTCCATAATCCGAAGCTACTCATCCTGGATGATCCGTTCGGGGGATTAGATCCCGAAGGACGGCGCCAGGTGCGCGATTGGCTGCTCCGGTGGCGCGAAGAAGGGAAGACGATCTTCCTCAGCACGCCGCTGGTCGCGGAGGCGGAGGTTATCTGCGATCGCGTGGCGCTCCTTCATCGCGGGCGCTTGTTGGCGTGCGGATCGCCGGCTGAACTCGCGCCGCCGACCGAACGGGGAGCCTTGGAGATCCTCGCGCGGGATCTCGCCCCGCCAGTGTGCGAAGCGCTTCGCGCGCGAGGATGCGACGTCCGTGCCGATCGAGCTCTGGTGCGCATCTGCGCGCCAGCGTCGGCAGAGGGATGGGAAGCGGTGGACTTCATCCGGCGGTCCGGCGGACACGTGGTCGCCGTGAATCCGCTTCGGAGTCCGTTGGAACGATTCTTCGAGGACGCCGTCACCGCTTCAGAAGCATCACCGGCTTGATCAAGTCGTCCAGAGCTTGAAGATACGGCGTTGGCAATCGCTTCTGCAGCCACGGGCGTTCGGCCAGGTAATAGGCGCGCATCTGCTCCAGGTCTTCTTGCGTGCGGAGAGCGAGCAACGCGCGGGCGATGGCGCGAAAGAGCGCAGGGTGATCGCGCTCGGTCATGGGCTGCTCGATCAATCGGCGCTTGAACGTCTCATACTCGGTGCGCGCCGCGCTGGCGAATTCGGTGAAATAGGCGGCGTATCGGCGAAGGGGCACGCGGCGAAACGTCTCATCTTCATAGGCGAAGACCTGCGCCGGGTAGAGCACGGGAGCCTCCAGGTCTCCCGGGCCCGCGTATTCCGCGTGAAGCACGATCTCCATGATCCCGTCGCCATCTAGGTCTTTCAACTCAGGCGCTCCCTCCCAGGTGGCGAAGAGCTGATGCAGGTACCGCCCGCGCTTGGCCAGGATCACCAAGCCATTGGTGTCGTTCGGTGGCGTCGCGGGCCTTCGAGGGCGAATGACGATCTCCATCCGGCCATCGCCCGTGACGTCTTCGAGCGTCACCTTCGTCTCTGGGGGGAAGAGTCGGGATTCGCTCTCCTGACTCTCGTTGGTGATCTCCGTCGGCGTCCACGTCCGCGACTGTGAATCGAAGTCGAAGAAGCGGATGCGGAGGCCGTCGTCTCTCTCACGCGCGGTCTGGCGCAGGAGGACGAGGTACTCCAGCTCGGGATCCTCGTCCACGTTCCCGACAAGCACGGTGACGAGCGCCCAACCCTCCTCCGGCATCGGTGGGGGAGGGGGGATTTGTCGAGCCGAAGAGGGAGACATGGGGGAGCCCAGAGCGAAGATCACGGAGAGAAGGATTCGCAGCAGCATATTCGGCCCCTGACAGACGTTCCCCGGCTTTCGCCAACAGCCCCATCCTCTATCGCACGACGCCTTCCAGGGGGCTGCTGGCGCTGGCATAGAGCCGCTTGGGGATGCGCCCGGCGAGGAAGGCCTTTCGGCCCGCCTCGATCCCGAGCTTCATGGCTTCGGCCATGAGCGGCGGATCTTTCGCCATCGCGATCGCCGTGTTCATCAAGACGCCATCGTAGCCCATCTCCATGGCGATCACGGCATCGGAGGCTGTGCCCACGCCCGCATCCACGATCAGCGGCACCGAGGTGATCTGCTCGCGGA
>Ga0101942_100601_pt1 | contig 11744 bp, 11 predicted proteins | sample DewCreD2012metaG_4_FD_75243 | JGI IMG/M metagenome (GOLD analysis project Ga0101942, IMG submission 75243) | Hot spring sediment bacterial and archeal communities from British Columbia, Canada, to study Microbial Dark Matter (Phase II) - Dewar... ...
CGATAGAAAGAAATTATAAGAATCTTCCTATTGTAATTCATTTAGACCATGGTAAGAATTTAGAAATTATTTTAAAAGCCATAAGACTAGGATTTTCTTCTCTCATGATAGATGGTTCAAATTTAGATTTTGAAAGTAATGTTAAAATTACAAGTGAAGTTGTTAATATATGTCATAGAATTGGAATTTCAGTTGAAGAAGAAATATGACTGATCCAGAGGAAGCTAAAAAATTTGTTGAACTTACAAATGTTGATGCTCTTGCTATATCTATTGGAACTTAGCATGGTGCTTATAAAGGGAAAGTAAAATTAGACTTTGATAGATTAAAAGAGATTAAATCGCTACTACCTAAAACGTTTCTTGTTTTACATGGTGCTTCAAGTATCTATGAAAATTATGTTAATTTAATAAATCATTATGGTGGTAAAATTTTAGATGCGAGTGGTATTCCTGATGAACATTATATTATTGCTATTAAATATGGTAGATGCTATAAAAGATGTAATTAGACACAAGTTAAGTTTAATAAGACAAAGTATTTAATCTACCTTTAAAATTTTCACTATGAGAATTACCGCAAGAAACTTTGAATTAACAGAAACACTGAGAGAATATATAAGTAAGAGACTTGGTCATTTAGACAGATACTCTGACCATATTATAGATTCTGAAATAATTCTCATTGAGGAAAGAGGTCAATATAAAGGAGAAATGATTGTTAAAGTTAAAGGAAGAACAATAAAGGCAGAAACAAAAGATAACGATGTTCTTAAAGTTGTGGATGAACTAAAAGATATTGTCATAAGGGAATTAAAGAAATATGAGGAAAAACTAAAAGACCATAGGAGATAGTTGAGAATTTTTCTTATTTTTTCAATTGTTATTATCTTTTATTTTATTTTTCTATTAAAGCTATTTGAACTTCAAATTTTAAGAGGCGAGGAGTTTAGAAGAAAATCATATAATAATCACTTTTACATAATAAAGGTTAAACCTTCAAGAGGTAATATATATGATAGAAATGGTTTTATTATAGCAGGTAATTTAACAAGTACAAAAAACTTTATCATTACAAAAGAAAATGATATATTAAAAGAATATAAAAATTATATAGCTTCATTAAATGGCTATTATAGTGATGTTATGGATTATTTTGAATCTTCAAGTGTAATTTCAAGAAGAGATTTATTTGGTGATGTTGTTTTTGTTCCAATAACAAGTAGAGTTTATCCTTATGGTGATTTGACACCCCATTTTATCGGTTATGTAAATAGCGATGGTACTGGTATTGAAGGTTTTGAAAAAATTTTTGATGATAGTTTGAGAGGGCAGGAAGGGGAGATCATAATTCCTGTTGATGCAAGAATGAATATAACTGACAGAAATAAAATTATCTATAATTTTCCAAAGAAAGGGAAAGATTACAGGCTAACTATTGATATTCAATTACATAAATTTATAGATAGTTTATTAGAAAAATATGAAAAGGCTAGTGTTGTGGTTCTTAAAACAAATGGTGAAGTTCTTGCCTTGTATTCCAAGCCAAAATATGACCCTCAAATGTTTTCAAGGGGTTTAACAAAATCAGAGTGGAATTATATTAACAATAAAGAATTAGCACCCCTTATGGATAGAACAATATCGGGATTATATCCACCGGGTTCCATAGGGAAAGTTCTTACAACACTATTAGCTATTGAAAATGGATGGAACTGGAGAACAAGCATGCCTTGTCCAGGGTATGTTGTTTATGGAGGGAATGTTTTTAAAGACTGGACTATCCACTATCATATTTCAAGTATTTTAGAAGCACTTGAAGTTTCTTGTAATGTTTATTATTATAATCTTGGTAGATTTCTTGGAATAAGGAAAATTACTGAAAACTATAAAAAACTTGATATATTTAGAAGAAAATTTACACCTTTTCCTCAAGAGAAAGTTTCCTTTGTTCCAGATAGTGATTGGTATATGAAGAATTATAAATTTATTCCAGGAGGTTCAGCATTAAATCTTGCGATTGGTCAAGGTGAATTATTACTTACACCTCTTGCAATATCTATGCTTGTTGGAGCGATTGCTAATGGTGGAAAAATGCCTTATCCAAAATTTTATTTTGATCAAATTGTTAAAGATACATTTAAATTGCCATTTTCAGACTCAACAATAAAAATTACTAAAATGGCTATGTTAAATGTTGTAAAGGGTCCAAGGGGAACTGCTGGATATTTAAATTATAAACTTATGGAATATGGATTAAATGTTAATGTAGCAGGTAAAACTGGTTCATCCGAAAATCCACATAGCAAAAAAACACATTCTCTTTTCACAACTTTTGCACCTTTTGAAGACCCTCAATTTATAATTACAGTTGTGGTTGAAACTGCTGGACATGGAAGTGATGTTGCTGTTCCAATTGCTACTGAAATTTTGAGATGGTGTTTGTTGCATTATTACTATCAATAATAGGTATTCTTGAAATTTGGACTATAAATCCAACACTTGCACAAAAGCAATTAGTTTTCTTAATATTTTCAATTTTTTTGGGTTATTTTATTTATTTAAAATTTAAATTTGCGTACATTGAAATGTTATTCTTTCCTCTTTTGATTATAACATTTTTTTTGCTTTTTTCAGTTCATTTTCTTGGAAATGATATAAATAGATGGATTGATTTAAAGTTTTTTTATTTTCAGCCCTCTGAGCTTACAAAGTTAGTACTTCCTTTTCTCTTCTATATTTATAATCCTTCTGAAAATTTGATTAAGGTTTCATTTATTATTTTTTCTTTATTTTTGCTTATCATTACACAACCAGATTTAGGATTTTCAATTTCTATTTTATTTGTTTCGTTTTTTGTATTTTTCTACTCAAATGTTAATAAGAATTTGCTTATATTCCTCGTTTTTTCAATAATAGCAGTTTTTTCCTCATTTAACATAATTTCCTTTGTTTTAGCATTTCTGATCTTAATTTTTGTTTTGTTGCTTTCAAAATCAAAGTGGTACTGGACAACATTAACAATTTTAACGTTTGTTTTTATAAGCATTATAACTCCTATTATTTGGAACAATATATTAAAACCTTATCAAAGAACCAGGATAATAGCATTTTTAAATCCTGAGGCTTATAAGAAGAATGAAGCTTATCAAATATATCAATCTCAAATAGCTATTGGCAGTGGTAAATTGTTTGGTAATGGTTTTAATAAGGGAACTCAAAAAAAATTTGGTTTTTTACCAGAGGCTCATACTGATTTTATATTTGCTTCAATATGTGAAGATTTTGGATTCTTAGGAGGATTTATAACCTTAACTTTGATTCTTGCTTTGATTTTAAGAATACTACTTATTCTAATTAAAATTGAAGACGAAAGAATTAAAAGATTTGTTTTGACAATTGCTTTGTTTTATATTTATTCATTTATTATTAATATATCTGTTAATCTTGGACTTATGCCAGCAAAAGGTTATCCACTACTATTTATAAGTTATGGTGGTAGCCATTTAGTATTAGATTATGCTTGTCTTTTCTTAATTATGTTAGTAAAGAAGAACTTACCCTAACAATTTCTTTAACTTTATCCACAATATCTTTTGGTGTGAATCCTATTCCATCGTACTTCCTTAAACTTTCTATTTTATCATGATTTGGATAAAACATCTTTATAACATTTGCTAATTGACCTTGTGCATTTTGTTCTACAACGATAACTTTTTCACAGCTGTCTATAAATGATTTTATTCCTTCCTCATCTAATGGCCAAAGTGTTCTTAGCTGTAAGAATTGAACATCAATATTTTCATTTTTAAGTCTTTCCATTGCTTCCATTATTGGTCCATAAGTAAAACCAAATCCTATAATTCCGATTTCTCCACTTCCAAAAATTAAGTTTTCGGGTAAATCACCACTATATTTAGCAGTTTTATAAATTTTCCTTAGTCTTTTCTCAAGCATTTCTCCCCTTTTCTTTGGATGTTCTGTTGTATATCCATCTTCTTCATGTTCATTTGAATTGGCAGTAAATATTCCTCCTTCCATGCCTGGTATTGTTCTTGGTGATATTCCATCATCAGTAATCTTATATCTTAAATACTTTCCACCTCTTGATATTATTTCATCAAGTTCTTTTTGTGTCAAAATTTTTCCTCTTTCAATTTTTACCTTTTTCAAATTAATTTCATCGATAGGAATTGTATATTTGTTTTGGGCTAAAACTTGATCTGCTAATAGAATAACAGGTGTTTGGTACTTTTCTGCCAGATTAAATGCTAAAACAGCAAATTCAAACATTTCCTTAACATTTCCAGGAGCTATCACAATTCTTGGTGCATCACCGTGGCCACCAAATATAGCGTGATAGATATCAGATTGTTCAACTTTTGTTGGAAGTCCTGTTGAAGGACCCGCTCTCTGTGCCAAGTATATTACAAGAGGTGTTTCATTCATTACCGCAAGCCCTATTGTCTCTGTTTTTAGAGAAATGCCAGGACCACTTGTTCCTGTCATCGCTCTAACACCAGCATAAGCTGCTCCAATTGCAAAATTTATAGAAGCAATTTCATCTTCCGCTTGAACTACTACCCCCCCATATTTGGGAAGTTCTTTTGATAGTATTTCAAGGACTTCACTTGCTGGCGTTATTGGATAGCTTGCATAAAATCTACAGCCACCTACAATTGCTCCAAATGCAAGTGCTTCATTGCCCATGATAAAATAAGTTTTTTCGGGATTTTTTACTTCTTCAATAATATATTCGTCAACTTTTTTTATATTTTCCTTCGCATAATTATATCCTGCATCAAAAGCTTCTATGTTTTTACTTGCTATTTTATCACCTTTCGTTTTTAAGAAATGATTATATATAATTTCTTTTGTTTTTTCATAGTCCATTTTCAAAAGATAAGTGATTACACCTACTGCTATAATGTTTTTTATTACTTCAAGTCCAAGTTGGTTCTTAGCAATAGATTGCATAGGGATAGAGTAGTAGTGAATATAATCTCTTATTAAATCTTGACTTAACTCTTCATTTGAATTGTCGTATATTATAACACCGTTTTCAATAACATCTTCAATGTGAATTTCTACATTTTTTTTATCAAATGCAAGTAAATAATCTAACTTATCTTTCCTACCATAGTATATTCTTTTTTCGTTTGCCCTAAGTGTAATATTTGTTGGTAGTCCTCTTATATTTGAGGGAAAGTCTTTATATGTAACTAACCAAAGTCCGATATCCTTAAAAACTTTTGAAAGAATATCAGCAGTTGTTAAGCTTCCATCACCTGCTCTGCCTGCTACTCTAATTGTAATATCATTCTTTATCATAGTTTCAAAATTTTAAAGCCTAAATAAAAGGTTTTTAGAATTTTTTTATAACCTATTGATTAACAATGACTTAACACTATTTACTGGACAAAGTATTGTCTTAATGGGAGCGAAACCTTAAAACGAGAATTTTTAAGCCGAATATAGTAAAATAAATACTTTCAGAATTACTAGACATTGATAGTTAAAACTTTAACGAATTTTGTAATTGAAGATTAGTAAATGCTTTTAATGTATTAAAAAAATTTCCAATGATCCTCCATACTTTTTACAATTGTTGAAGGTGTAGATGATGATTGGGATAGTTTTGATAACTTTAATAAAAAATCTTCTTATAGAAGTAAAAAGGGTTATGAAACCTAATGCTACAATTTGGGTTATTTGAATATAAATATGCTAAAAAATTTGGGATAGGTAAAATTGGTGCTAATGTTTGGTTATTACCAATAGCAGGAACTGGAACAACGGGTTATGTGGCAAGAGCGCTAAAAAGAGACTTTGTAAGGTATAGTAAGGAGATTTCAGAAACCATTAATTTTGCTCTATATTAAATAAGCATATGTTTGAAGGTGAAGAGAAGGAATTATTAGAGAAAATTTCAAAAAGCTAGAGCGTTTTATAGGCTTGTTTAGACCAACAAAACCCACAGGTAAAATTTTACAACATATTTTACAATCTCACGAAATTTACATGGGTAATGCTTTTGAAGAAATCATAGAAGAAATACTAAAATCCATCAGTACTTCACCGATGGAAGAAAGTATTTTTTTATTGAGCAAAAATTAAGAGATGATCATGTCTAACTTTGAAGCAAAACTTGAAGCTTTATATAAAAAACATAGCTCAAATTTAGTGGGCATTTTTTCTATGGAAAGGAATTGTTTGAATATATTGGCAAACCAGACTTATGGGAGCAAAAAGCCATGTAAAGAATTAGCCAAAAAGTCTTGATTTAAAATTTTACTACTTTATGAAATTTAGCCAAGTTTTTTTGAAAGATAAAAACTTTATAGAAAAAATTATAGATTTTTTGGAGATAAAAGAAGGCGATGTATTTCTTGAAGTAGGTCCAGGAGATGGTGAAATTACAAAAGAAATTATTAAGAAAGGAGCTATTGTTATAGCGATTGAAATTGATTATAATTTATTTAAAGTTCTTAAAGAGAAATTTTATTTGGTTTTAAACGAAAAGTTATTCCTATTTAATGAAGATTTCTTAAAGTTCAATATAAATAATCTAAGTTGGAGTAAATTTAGGTTCTTTTCAAATCTTCCTTATCATATTACTCATAGTGCTTTGTTTAAAATTATTGAGAACAAAGAGAAATTTTCAGATATTCACATAATGGTTCAGAAAGAAGTGGCAAATAAAATTATCAAAGAAAAAAATTATTTAAGTTATTTGATTAATTATCATTTTGATGTTAAAGAACTTCTAGTATTACCTCCAAATGCGTTTTGTCCAAAACCAAAAGTTTTTTCATCATTTCTTAGACTATTACCGAAAAATAATTTTCTTGAAAAATCATTAGAAGAAAAATTATTTAGCATAATAAAAATTTCATTTAAAAATAGAAGAAAAAAACTAAAAAATATATTAACATTTGTTCCAAAAGAATACGAAAATAAAAGACCAGAAGAATTAAGTCTTAATGATTTTATCAATTTAGTTTATGCTTTAAAATTTTAAAACCTTATTTTGCCCCCGTAGCTCAATTGGATAGAGCATCGGATTTCTAATCCGAGGGTTGTGGGTTCGAGTCCCGCCGGGGGCGTTGGGGCGTTAGCTCAGTTGGTAGAGCAGCGGATTCTTAATCCGCGGGTCGCAGGTTCAAGTCCTGCACGCCCCACGGGGTGTAGCGCAATGGTAGCGCGCTTGGCTTGGGACCAAGAGGTTCCGGGTTCAAGTCCCGGCACCCCGATTAGGAGGGTGTAGCTCAGCTGGTTAGAGCGGCGGACTGTGGCTCCGCAGGTCGCGGGTTCAAATCCCGTCGCCCTCCTTTGATTAATTTAATTTATTTATATTATATTATTCTACCGTTTTCCATATCACTTGCTTACGTTTTTTCGTATCTTTATTTTATTTTAAATAGGAAATTTTTTATTCCAAAAGATTTTTTTTTATTATCATTCTTTATATTTGGCGTTTAGTCTCATTAATTTATAATGTTCTTCCAATTACGCCAATTAAAGAAATTTTTGATAAGTTTGTTTATGTAATTTTTTCAAATGTTAAATTAAGCGATAAAATAATAAATAGTCTTCTTTTTAGTATGTTGTTTTCAAACCTTGTAATTTTTTTATTTGGTATTTATGATTTTTTATTTCCAACATTTTGGCAAAAGTTCTATTACATTAAAACAAATCATTTTGAATTATTACTAAATAAAAAGGAAAAGATTCTTATAAGAAATACAAATAATTATCCAATTGAAATTTATATAAATAATGAAAAAGTTTTAATTCCTGCCCAATTTTTATCATCTTTGAAATTAGAAAATGGATATTATAAAATTACTTCAAAGGATAGTTTTTTTATTCATACAAAAAATAAAATTTCAAATGAATTTATTTATTTAAAAAATTTTTGGAATGAAGTAAATAATTTTATTGGACCTTTTGGCCATAAGCTCGTTGCAAGTGGATTTTTATCAATAATCACAATTTTATTTTTTTGTGCCTATTTATATTTTAGAAGGATTTTTTTGATTGGATTTATTATAAGTTTTTTGAGTTTAGTTTTAACATTTTCAAAATCATATATTCCAATAACAACTTTTATTCTATTTTTAATTTATTTTTTGAAAAAGAAAAATTTTATAGGAATTTTCTTGTCAATTTTTATTTTTTTAATTTTTTCAATTTTTATACTAACTTATTTTGAAAAAACTTCAATTTTAAGATTAAATTTTTACAAAGCAGGAATAGAAATTTTTTATAAAAGCCCAATTTTTGGTATTGGTTATAATCATGTTTCAGATTACTTAGAAAATTATATGAAACTTGGCTTGATTGATAATGCTTTTCATACGCATAATATTTACACGGATGCACTTTCAGAAACAGGAATAATAGGATTTATTATTTTTTTAATTACCTATTTTTACTTTGCTATAAAGTTTTTATTTAAAGGTTATAAAGAAAAAAATTTTATTTCAATTTCAGCAGGTTGGATTATAGTAATGATTTTAATAACTGGTTTCTTTGAGAAAAATTTAGATAGAGCAATTATTGATTTATTAATTTTTTCAATAATGGGTTTAGCGAGGGCTAAAAAGCCCCCTAATTGGCAATAATTTTTTGTGAAAATTTATCAATCTTCACAATATAAACACCTTTGTTGATTTTCCCAATTTCTAAATAATTTAACCCCTTTTCTAAATTAACTTCTTTTGAAAATACTAATCTTCCTGAGACATCAAAAATTTTAATTTCCTTTAAAATTCTACTATTAGAATTAATTAATAAAATTCCTTTATTTAATGAAATAATTCTTAAATTGTTATGTTCTCTATTTTCGGAAATTGAAACCTGTGGTGAGCCGTATAATCTTATATAAATGTCTGCTGAACTTGCATCTCTATATAAAGCCCAGGCACCAGTATATTCAAAAGCATTAAATGAATATGGTCCAGCATTTTCTATCCCAACACCTGTTGAATCAGTCCATTGATAAACCGCTCCATATAATTTTGTTCCTGCAGGAAATACTTGATTTACAGGTAGTGAAACCCAAAAAGCTTGATTTTGAGGTACACTTATTAAATTTGATTGAACAATTGGATTAAACATTGAATCTAATAGTGCTAATTTAACTTGACCACCTCCTGACTTCTGAGAACCTACAAAAGCTCTTAAAGAGTCTACTTTAAATGGAAAATCAATAATAAATCTATTTCCAAAGCCAGCATTACCATTAGAACCACCTATCCACCAAGTTATTACTGGATTAGTAGCATTTGTATCCCATGCTAAGTAAGTTGTTGAGTTGTCTATAATTCTAATTTCAAAGTTATTAAACAAGTTATTAAAATTAACTTGATCACCGGGAACAAGAATAGAAGCATTCAGTGAATAATAATTATTAGCCATGGCACTAACATTTATTGGTTTAGAAAAATTAACTGTATATGAGCTTGAGGGTGCTATTGGTCCATAAGAAGTCTTATAGAAAAACGTATCACTATAAACAACAACATTATTTTTATCTCTCATAGTTATAACAGCTCTGAATGTATCCACATTTAAAGTTCCTTGATTATATACTACAATATATGGATTAAATGATGGATGAATTGACTTATGTAAAAATATTCCATAACCATCAAGGATTTGATTTAATGCTAAGTCTTTTATTTGATAATTTGAATTTAATGGTCTTTGGAAAAGAACAACTAGGCCATTTGTTAATTGGGAAGGTTGGGTTGTATAAGTTAGTCCAACATTTCCTGTTATAGCTTCAATTCCTACTCCAAGCAAACCTTGACTTTGTCCACAGTTTGTAAAACCTCCACTTTGATTACCATATTGAACGGTAATATGACTATTTGTATCAGAACCAACAACCTGATTCCACAAAATCACTTGAACAGTATGACTTGTAGGATTGTTAGCAGATGGACACCATTCCTTAACATTCACAAATGTAATTATAGCACTATCCTTATTGTTTGTCCAGAAATAAGCATTCCCTCCAGCGGTGAAATCTAAATCTGCCCCCATAAAAACTATAATATCATTAGGTAAAGAAGGTGAAGGAAATGTTGTTCCTGAACTCTGAGGATGATAAAATGTTGAAGGTTGAGAAAGACTTATTGCACCATTTGAATGAATCCATATTTTATTTGTTGAATACCAATAAAATTTGAACTTAAAGTTTAAAGGAAAAGGTCCTACAAAATTATCATCAGATAAGCCATTTATAACTTGATGTGAAGCAGGATTTATCCAGTTATAAGCAGGGGCATCTGCTTGGTCTTTCCAAATATATCCATAAGCATCAGGACCACCTTGACCGTATATAATTTGATGAACTTTATAACCATTCACTATATACATCATTAACCACATCATTTTTCACCTCCTTTTTGAAAATTTTAAAGGATATTAAACCATTATCTAGAAATAATACTTTCCCTTTCAAATCCATAAGAAATATAACTAATTTTCATATTTAAATAATTTTCAATAAATTCAATATAATGATTTGCTTCATTCAGATTATCAAATCCTTTTAAATTTTTATAAATTGGCTTAACATTTTCTAAATCGTAAATTGGAGGAAAATCTATAACTTTACCATTATATTCATAAGCTACACATAATTTTATTTCTTTTAAACCAAATAGAACATCAATTTTTGTTAAGATAATTTTATTTACACCATTTATATTAAGCGCATATTTTAAAAGAACCAAATCAAGCCATCCACATCTTCTAGGCCTGCCAGTTGTTGAACCATACTCATTTCCTTTTTCTCTTAAATAATTACCAATATCATCATTTAATTCGGTTGGGAATGGTCCTTTACCTACTCTTGTAGTATAAGCCTTGAAAACACCAATGTTTTCATCAATGAATTTTAATGGAATACCACAATTAACACCAATTGAAGAGGTGATTGTATTTGAACTGGTAACATAAGGATAAGTTCCAAATGTTATATCTAATAATGTGCCTTGAGCTCCTTCAAATAATATACCTTTCTTCTCTTTTAGTATTTCAATTTGAGCATCTCCCGAAAATTCCTTAATGAAATTTTTATAACTTAATAAATAATCATAAACTTCTTCAAAAGGCATAATTTCAAAATTAAATTTTGATTTTAGAAAATACTTATTGAATTCATAGTTCTTAATTAAGGCACTTCTCAATCTATTTTCATCTAACATATCAAAAATTCTTATTCCTATCCGTGCAAACTTATCTCTGTAAGCTTGAGATATACCTTTTTTAGTTGAACCAATGCCACCTGCTTTCTCTTCAAGTTCATCTTCTAACTTATGATAGGGTAAAATAACATTTGTTCTATAATCAATAATTAGCTTGAAATCTATATCTTTTATTTGTTCAATTTCTTTTTTTAAAATTTCTAAATCTAATACTACACCACTTGATATTATACCCTTTTTATTGCCCCAAATAAGGCCACTAGGTAATTGATGAAAAATGTACTTTCTATTATTAGCATAAACTGTATGACCAGCGTTAGGACCACCTTGAAATCTTACGATTACTTTAAAATCTTTTGAAAAGTAATCAACAATTTTACCTTTTCCTTCATCACCCCATTGAAGACCAATAATAGAAATGTTTTTCACTTTTAAATTTTAAAGGACTAAAGCAATTTTAATGTGCTTTGTCCAATAATTCTAAAATTACGATTATTTCTTATTTTCCCCACCCACCCTAAAT
>Ga0101942_100602_pt1 | contig 11729 bp, 7 predicted proteins | sample DewCreD2012metaG_4_FD_75243 | JGI IMG/M metagenome (GOLD analysis project Ga0101942, IMG submission 75243) | Hot spring sediment bacterial and archeal communities from British Columbia, Canada, to study Microbial Dark Matter (Phase II) - Dewar... ...
ATGATCATGTATTCCAGCCGCCCCGGAAGAGGGATATAGTGGTTCGCGGGATGATGGTGAGGAGATCCACGCCAATCCCAAAGCGGAAGGGTCGCCCGAGCAGCCCTTGCCCGGATTTCTGCTTTGCTCCGGGCCGCCGGCGAGACGGCCAATTGGGCGAGGCTTGGGAAGAACTGAAATTCAAACAAGGAGGATTTTTATGATGAAGCGAATGGATCTATTTCGCCGCGAGCTGCGGCATTATCTCAGGCGGCGACACCGCCGGGGGAATGGAGAGCTTCTGGTCATGCGAGTCAGGATCACGCTGATCACGCTCTTGTCTGCTGGGATCTTGCTAATGCCGGTTTCAGCTCTTGCGCAGGGCGCGAAGCCCAGTGCCACGAATCCGCCGGCGAACCACTTCATCGTCACGCCAGATCAACTGGTCTGGAAGCCGCTGATACCCGGCGTGGAGATGGCCGTCGTATTTGGCGACCCAGACAAGAAGGGCGGTTTATACGTGATCCGCATCCGTTCCAAAGGAGAGGTCAAAGTGCCGCCGCACTGGCATGTGACCGACGAATACATTACGGTGCTCGAGGGTTCCTTCTGGATCGCACACGGTGAGCAGTTCGATGCGAGCAAGCTGCAGGAGTTGAAGGTGGGGGTACACGCCATGATCCCTGCGGAAGTCCGCCACTTTGGCCTTCACAAGGCCGGCAATGTGATTGAAGTGTTTGGAGAGGCGCCGTTTGTCGTCAACTTCGTGAATCCGGAAGACGACCCGAGGAGAGCTAAGAGCAAATAGGAATCGCGTGCTGCGGTATGGTAGCTAGCGACAGGACGCAACCATGAGCAGCATTACGCTCCGGCTCCAACTGAGGTAATCCCGGCAGGTGCTGCGACGCTCGGCTCGTACTAAAAGACGTCGCATCCGGCCGTCTAACCAGGCACTGGAGCCGACCGCCTACAGCTTCGGCTTCGCCTACGCTTCCGGCGGTGGCTCACCGCCAGCGTTAGGCTTCGAGAGGATGAATAACAATGACCGGCGAAGAGTCCTCGCTCGTCAAATATTTGCGAAGCCAGTACGAGGCGATCTCACAGCGAACGTTCCCTCGACGTAACTTTGAATGTCGCAATCGAGATCAAGATCACACTCGAGGAGGTTTTTCCACAATTCGTCCTTTGTCACTTGTCCCTCGTCATTTGGCATTTGCAAATCGCCAACGGCCAAAATACATGATCATGTATTCCAGCCGCCCCGGAAGAGGGGTATAGTAATTCGCGGGATAGTGGTGAGGAAGCCAACGCCCGTCTCAAAGCGGAAGGGTGGCCCGAGCGGCCTCCATGCGGATGGAACCGATGGTCCTGCGGGCCACGGCTCATCCGCCACCCCGTTAGGCCGAACACAAACCAAACATGCGAAGGGGGTATGATTATGAAAAGCACATGGATGGTTTTGGGAGTCGCGGCTGCATTAGCCGTGACATGCGCGATTGGACTCACACAGGGCCAGCAACGGCAGCCCAAAAAGAAAGCACTGACCTTCGTCCCCGCAGATAAGGCAACCTTCAAGGAAGTGGTTCCAGGCGTGTCCAAGGCGGTCCTCTGGGGGGACCATGACAAGGGGCCTTACGGCGCGTTTACTAAGTTCGTGCCGGGATTCGATGCGGGGATGCACACGCACACGAACGATGTCTGGATCGTCGTTCTCAAGGGTGCATATCTGTACAAAGACGAGGCTGGAGAGAAGCGGGTCGGGCCGGGCGACTTCATCCGGATCCCAGGCAGACACAAGCACTGGAGCGGCGGGGACGCGAGAGAAGGTGCGCTCTTTTACGAAGAATCGTCCGGCAAGTTCGACTTGGTGCCCACAAAGTAGGGCTTGACATGACCTCTCGTGTTTTCTCGAACCTTGGCCTAACATCCGCTTGATCTGACATCGCGGAGCGCGGTGCGTTGGTAGCGGGCGTCACGCGCTTCTGCTCCCCGGTGCAGGTGAAGCGCGGCGCTAGGCCGCACTTGTGCAATGATGGATTGAAGAGCACCAGCAGAAGGAGGAAGAACCATGGCCACGATAGCCGAAGTCGCCGATGGCATTTACCGAGTTAATATTGAAGTCCCTCAATCACCGGTCACTTTTAGCTTCTTCGTCGTCGAGGATGAGCAACCGACGCTGGTACAGACTGGTTTTAGCCGTCTGTTCGACGAGAGTCTCGAGGCGGTGAAGAAAATCATTGACCCAACAAAGCTTCGGTACATCGTCGTCCCTCACTTCGAAGGAGATGAGTGCGGCGCCCTCAATCAGTTCCTGGGCCAAGCGCCGCACGCCCAGCCAGTCTGCAGTCCGATCGGCGCACTCACCAACCTCTCGGATTTCGCGATCCGCGAGCCGCTGATAGCCGATGAAGAGCAGGTGCTCGATCTGGGAGAGCGTCGCCTCCGCTTTCTGATCACCCCTTATGTCCATCAGTGGGACAGCATGCTGGCCTTCGAGGAGACGACCGGCACCTTGTTCAGCTCAGATGTCTTCATTCAGCCGGGAACTGGCCCAGCGACGACAGACCGCGAACTGATCGAAGAGATGCTCGCCACCTATAGAATGATTGGCATCTTTCCCTCGCGGACGCACTTGATGGCGGCGCTCGAGAAGATCGAGGCGCTGCGGCCGCGCGTGCTGGCCTGTCATCACGGGAGCGTCATCACGGGGAAGATCCAGGCGTACATCCGCGCTCTTCGGGAAAACGATGTGACCGGTCTGACGCTGTGGAATCCCATGCGAGGATATTAAGAGAGTGCGAAATTGCGGTTGGAGTTGGTTTCCAAGACAAACGAGGAGCGAAAAACTCTGCCAGAACCCTGGCCTAATGACAGCGTGTAGGCGACCGCCAACGGCCTCCGCTCATGCCTCGCTGCGGCTCCTGGCGGCCCTGACGCCTGGCGTTAGGCGCAAACGGAGGAAGGCAAATGCCAGAAGTTCCATCGCACGAGATCTGCATCCGCTACGACGACCACGGCTGGGGAGAGCCAACACTCCTCTTCATGCCCGGTTGGTATAGGAGTCGCAGGGTCTTTGACGAACTCGCCCGGCGCTGCGGGCGGCGAAAGAGGCTGTTTATGTCCTGAGGAAAGGAGGTCACCCATCATGGAAGACGCAAAGGCCAAGCTCATCGAGCTGATTTCAGGGAGATGGCGTAGCCAAATACTGTATACGGGAGTCAAGTTGGGTGTGTTCGATGCTCTGGCTCACGGCCCCAAGAATGCCGCCAGTGTGGCCAGAGAGCTGAACGTGGATGCGGGCCTGCTCTATCGGCTCATGCGGGCCCTGGGTTCTCTGGAACTCTTAAAAGAAGACCACACCGGGACTTTCTCCCTGACCCCCATGGGCGAGTTGCTCCGTAGAGACCACCCGCAAACACTGCGTGGCATAACCCTTTGGGAAGAAGGCCCGTTGACCTACTTCGCTTGGCGGCACCTCTCTGACCTGATCAAAGAGGGGAAGCAGGACGGTTTTGTCAGGGAGTTTGGCCGGCCTCTCTTTGAGTATCTCAGCCAGAACCCGAGTCATGGAGAAGTTTTCAACGAGGCCATGAGCAGCTTGTCCAGCATGGATAACGCGTTGGTACTGGAAGCCCTGGAGGGCTACGACTTCTCCGGCATCTCCCATATCTGTGACATCGGCGGCGGTCACGGCTTGACTCTGTGTAGTCTCTTGGCGAAATACCCCCACCTACGGGGGACAGTCCTGGAGCTGCCCAGTGTGATCGAACAAAAAGAGCTGTTGTGGGCTGACAAGATGGGCGTGGGAGATCGGTGCACCTACGTGCCCGGGGACATGTTCCGCGAGGTCCCCCCGGCAGACGCCTATATGCTGAAGCGCGTCCTGCATGACTGGAACGACGAGGAGTGCATCCAGATTCTCTCCAACGCTCACGAGGCCGCACCCCGGGATGGGAGGGTCTTTATCATGGAAGCCGTGGTCCCCGGCCCGGACACCCCTCATCTTTCTAAGCTTTTCGATATTCACATGCTCGTCATGCTGACCGGACGGGAGAGAACAACTGAGGAGTACGCGGGACTGCTGGAAGCAGCGGGGTGGACGTACCGGCAGACGTGGTACCCTGCGTCCAAGATGCTGGGGGTGGTGGAGGGCGTGAAGGCATAGAAATCGAGTCAGCGCGCCAGAGATGGTTGGTGAGAGAATTCTCGCCTTGCCGCTCCGTCGGACAAAAGCGGACGCGATCTTCAGCGGTCTGACCCACTTACCAGCGTCTCGGGCGCAAATCGGGTAACTTCCGCTATGGGGAGGACTCAGATTTCCGCTGGTGTCCTCCATCTCTTGCCTCGGTTTCAGTGGCGAGTGACAAGTGAGAAAGATGCCCATCACTTACCACTCGCCACTTTTCACCGCGCTTAGAACTCCACTCGGAAGCCAAATTGAACAATACGTGGCCCCTGCAAATAACCTCGGGCATCTCGCAGCTTGCCCAGTTCACCCTTGCCGGCGTAGTCGTAGTTCCAGCTTCCGAAACCGGCGCCCAGACCGCTGTAAACTCCAAGGCTTCTTCGGTTGAAAAGATTGAAGGCCTCGAAGTAGGGCTCGATCCGGAGATTCTTCACGAACTTCGCATCCTCGATCTCGATTGGGCGGGTGATTCTCAGGTCGAGATTGAAGACATTATGGAACGGCCAGGGATTATTCTCCGGCACGAGCGGGATCGTCGGAATGACCGCGCCCAGCTTTCTGAGTTGTTCTTCGGTGAAGATCCCGGCACTCACGAGCGCCCGACCAGCAGGCGTGAGTTTGCCGGCGAAGTTCTGGTTGAAGGCCTGAAGCACTCGGTTCAGGTCTCTCCAGCTCTTGATCTTTCGCCCGAAATCGCCGACCCGAGTGCCGGGCAGAACGTCCTGCGTTCCGGTCCCGCCGGCAAAGCCTCCGTCTCCATTCAGATCGGTCGTGAAGAGCGTATTGGGTCCAGTGACCGCTCCCAGTGCTGGAATGAACAAGTTCACCGGCCCGGCGGTTTGGAAGGACCAGATCTGGCTGAAGCGGACGCCTCCGGGGATCGTGAGGATGACGCCAGCCGTCAAAATGTGCGTGCGATCCAATCCGATGGGACCGAAGACCTCCTTCGCATTCATGTTCCGCTTGTTGATCGCATTGTTGAGGAATTCGACGCGGTTGGAGCCGTTAGTCGCTTCGCTGCGCCCCAAGGCGTACGAGATGGAATAGCTGAGGTCGCGGACGAAACCGAGCTTGTTCGTGAGTCGGCCGACGAGTTTGGCCTGTAAGCCGTGGTAGAAGGAGAATCCGCCTTGCATGATGCGCGCTCGAGTGAATTCCCGCGTGCGTCCGATGAAGATCGCATCGCTCGCCAGGCCGAAGGCCGCGATCGTTCGACCGGGATTGGCCGCGATCCACTGATCCACGGTCAAGCCACCGAGCACGCGATTCACCTGAGCGCGAGCGGCTGCCACATCGAGCGTATCCGCACAACGCCGGCACTCCATATCCACCCCGAGGAACGGCATGCCCACGCCGCGATTACGAATGTAATCAATGGTCAGGACCGTCCCCGGAGCTAACTCACGCTGCACCCCGATGTTGAACTGCATCGAGTACGGAATCCGAAAGTCGCCGGGGATGATGAACCCGAAGGTTACGCCCCGGTTCAGCACAAAGAGCGAATCTCCCCGAGTGGGATCGAATTGGTAGCCCGCGTATGCCGCCTGTACGGCCAGGTGAACTTTCCCCAGGATGTCGAGCACGTCCTTGATCGGCCTGCCTATCAGCGAGGTGTAATCTCCGCCGGGAAAGCCGTTGGGAAATCCCGGTTGCGGCCCGATGTCAATCGGCCTCCCGTCAGGACCGGCAACATGGGTGCTGTCGTAGACGTCAGGCCCAATACCCGGCGGAATGAGCGCGAACTGGTCAAAGAGCGTGTTGTTCTTGATGTTTATCTCGTAAGCCAGATAGAATCCCCCTCGAATCGAGGTCTTGCCGTCGCTTGCCGGATCCCAGGCGAACCCAAACGTTGGGCCAAAGCGGTCTTTGGGCATCTTCGGCGAGCGAGTCCCGGCAGGAGTAAACCAGGCCAATTGTGGCGGTCGCTTGATCTTCACTCGCTTCGTCTCGTCATTGAAATACCCGGTGTCGTAGCTCCATCGGGTGCCGAAGTTGATCGTCAGGTTGCGCCGCACTCGCCAGCTATCGCCGACGTACCAAGCCAGCCGCGTGTTGAAGTGACCGCCGTGCGGCAGATTATGTGCCGGCGCGACGGTGAAGAACCCGTTCTGCGGACCGGTCGTGAAATCTATCAGGGGATACTCCAGCGGATTCTTCGGATCGCCGCCGCGAGCGATCACCTGATCGCGCGTGCCGCCAGGGCCGGTGGTGAAATCGCCAATAATTGACAGTGGCCCAGCGAAGTTAGCGAAGACCCCCTGGATGAACCGAGTGATTTGCCCGCCGAACCGCAGCGTGTGACTGCCGTAGACCCAACTGCCGTCATACTTGTTGTCGAAGTTGTCCTGATACGTCGCCTGTGGTGCGAGCGAATTCGGACCGAGACCAGTGATGTTAAGGAAGTACGGGATGCCCTGCGAGGTGCGGGGGAACGTCCAGGGTTTCAACTCTTGGCTCTCAATCCGGTTATTGAAGTTGACATAGCCGAAGCGGTAGGAGTGAGTCACTCGCCCCTTAGTGACATCCAGACCAACAGCGGAGACGTTCGTCCAGTCCACGTTCTGGAATGGGGATGGACCAGTGCCGCCGGTCGAAACGTCCCAGCTATGAGTGAAACGATAGAAAGCGCGAGCGGCACTGCCGATGTTCCAGTCAACCCGTTCCGTCACATAGCGAATGCCAACCGGCAAGCTGGTTTGGCCCACCATCTGCGGGAACCACACGGCCACGCCAGTGCCGGGCGCAATCTGGTATTGGTCAGCCTGATAGAATCGCTCCCAGTTGGAGAACCAGAACAGCTTGTCCTTGACGAATGGGCCACCCGCCCGATAGCCCAGTTGATGGCGGTGAAAGGGAGGATTCGGCCTGGGGCTTGTCGGCTGGGGTATAGCTGAGAGCTTTTGATTTCGTCCGAAGTAGAAGAAGCTGCCGTGAACCTCATTGCCACCGCTTCGGGTCACGATGCTGACGGCGCCGGAAGCCGTCAGCGAGGTTGACATATCCAGTGAGGAGCGCGTGAGCTGAAACTCCGCGATGGCATCGTCGGAGATGTTTGACACAGTCGAGCCAACCATCTCATCGGTGACGTCAATACCATCAATTTGGATGCGCGTGCCCGTTCCGCCACGACCAGCGACGCCCACCACGCGATAGGCGTTCACCTTGGTCGGATCAATGTTGCCGCCATCTCTGACGATCACGCCGGGTTCCAGCACCGCCAGTTCGAGGAAGTTGCGGGCGTTCAGCGGAAATTGATCAATTTGTCGCGCACGGATTACGCCATCCACCTGGTGGCGAACCGTATCAACCTGTGCCTCAGCCACAGCGACAACCTCGACTTCTGCGGCCACGCCGGCAACTTTCAGCGAAATATCCCCCCGAGTCACCTGACCGACAAAGACGGTCAGCTCTAGGACACCAGTCCGGAAGCCTGATGCCTGGATTTCAACTTTGTAAGCACCAGGCAGCAGGTTGCGAGCGATGTAAACTCCCGCTTCATTTGTCGTCAGGTTGATCACGCGACCCGTGGCGACTTCGGTGATCTTCACCGAAGCGTTGGGTATAACAGCACCTGTCGGATCGGTGACCAGACCTTCGATGCTTCCCGTGGGATGCTGAGCGTGGATGGGCTGGACCATCAGCCCCACGACTAAAGCAGCTGCGAGAAGACCGAACCAAAAGGGGAAAGATTTTGATTCGTGTTCCATTTTCATCCCCCTATCCATAAAAAATTGATAGGCAGGAATTCCTGCCTACAACGCGGGCGTTGCTATAGCACATTCAACCTGCTTTTGTCAAGGGCCGATCCCGACCTCGGGCCATGAGCTCGGACAACGCCCTGCTGTAAACTGGAGCGGGAGGGGAATCCGCCAGACGGAAGGGAGAGGCCATGAACCATCAAATCCTTCCCCTCAAGAGAATGGAGTGGAACGGTTCACGGACTATCTCTTCGATAGGAAGGACCAAGCCCGGAAGGCCGCTTTGATTTGAAGGCCCTCTTGGAGGCCTGCTCCCCGAGGCTGTCGGACATCTCCCAAGCGAGGGCGGGGAATCCCCCGGGCGAACTCCAAAGCGATCCCGCGCTTTCTGGAGGCCAGCGAGCCCCAGGCGGCTCTGGGGCGGTTGGACCGGAATAAGGCTCCCTTCATCTTGGCCGACATGACCAGGGACCGAGGGGACAGAAGTGGAAGCTCTCCTTCGGCCTGTTTATCCTACTCAAGCGGAAGCTGGGACAACCCGTGATCCACTGATGGCTCGCCGAGCTAACAGGTTTCTTCAGGGGACTGGCTTGGGGCAATGTCCGATCTCATGTTTGGAGGTCAGTCCTAACGGGGAATTGCCCTCTTTCCCGCAGGAATCCCATCCTCCTCCATAACCTCACACGGAGGGAACAAACCATCTCACCAACTGCCGGCCGCAGCTTTTTCGCCGCTTGACCTGGTGCCCCCCTGCGGTTGCCACGCGCTCATCCATGGGGTCGGCGGCTCTGTCCCCAATCCCGCGCTGAGACTGAGGAAACCGGCTTGCCGAGTCGGCTTCACGAAACTCCCCTCATGCGGCGGAGCACTCGTTGCGGATAGGGCGGCAGGGAGACTAAAGCAGTCTGCCCCGGCCGTGACCTTCGAGCCCTTGCTCCGCTTGGTCTTAACGCGGTGCAGAGAGCGTGATGTTGCCCCCGGAGAGGTCGAGCACGACCTTGCGCCCGCGCAGTCGCTCTCGGATCCGAAGCGCGGCGGCCAAGGGAGCGGCTCCGGCGGCCTCGACGAGGTTATGCGTCGCCTCCATCATGAGGAGCATGGCGCGGCGGATCTCCTCCTCGCTGACGAGGACGAAGTCGGCGAGATTCTCGCGCAGGATGGCGAGCGGCAACTCGAAGCCGACGCGCGTCGCCAGCCCCTCGGCGAACGTGTTCATGAATTCGGTGGCGACGACCCGTCCTTCGCGCCAGGAGAGATAGGCGGCCGGGGCGGCTTCGGATTGGACGCCGATGACTTCGATCTCCGGATTGAGGGCGCGGGCGGCGATGGAGATGCCGGAGGCGCCGCTGCCGCCGCCGACGGGGACGAGGATGACTTCGACATCGGGCAGATCCTCAATGATCTCCAAGCCGATCGTCCCCACGCCGGCGATCAAGTGCGGCTCGTTCGCCGAGTGGATGTACCGATACCCCTCGCGCTCGGCCAGCGCCTCGACGTATTCGCGCGCTTCGTCGAAATCTCTCCCATGGACGACGATCTCCGCACCGAGGCGTTCGATGGCTCGCACTTTATCGGGATTGCTGCCGACGGGCACGACGACGCGCGCCCGCACGCCGAAGAGTCGCGCCGCCCAAGCGATGGACTGACCGTGATTCCCCGTCGAAGCTGTGATGACGCCGCGTCGCCGCTCTTCCTCGCTCAAGCGCGCGATGAGGTTCACCCCGCCGCGCACCTTGAACGCCCCGATCGGCTGATGGTTCTCGTATTTCACGTACACTTCGGCGTCGAGCAGTTCGCTCAATCCCGCGCACGGATACAGCGGCGTGCGGGGAAGGTACTGACGGATGAGCCGTTCGGCATCGAGGATATCGAGAATCGTCGGAATGGCGTACATGAGCGTTCCCCCTCTCGGCGAATATCAGCGCCTGATTGTGCCATATTGAGATGAGAATGCCAACGGTTGGGCGTCGCACCGAATTCACGGTACAATGAAGGGCGACGAGGCCGTATCAAGAGGGGGGAGGCCGTGGGCCGTATCGAGATTTGGTTCGAGCCGGTCTTGGGGCGGAACCGAGATGTCTTCGTCTCCCGATGTCAGGACGCGCTGCGCGCCGGACGCGAACAGACGTTCCTCTATCTGGTGGCGACGCGCCCGCTTTGGGAGGACGTCGTGCGTCGGATCGTGGATGGAGAGCGCGTGACGGCGTGCGGGGAATTGCGCGTCTTCCTCTTCGACGGGCTCGTGCGGCGATTGCTTCAGGAGAATCGGCAAGCGCGCCTCCTCCTCGAGGAGGGGGAACGCGGCGTCATCGTCGAACGTCTGCTCGCAGAGCTGAACGCTCTGGGGGCGCTCCGGCATATGCGGGAGATCGCCCATCTGCCCGGCTGTGCCGGTTCGGTCGCTCGATTGCTCGGCGAACTGCAGCGGGCGGATATGTCGGCGGAGGAGTTCGCCGAATTCGTCGCGCGGGTGGCTCGCCCCGATGCCCGCGATCAGGATGTGGCGTTGATCTACACTGCCTATGCGCACGTTCTGGACGACATCATGGCCCTCGATCCGGATGGCGCGTATCGCAGCGCTTTAGACCTTTTTCGTCAGCGTCCGGATCTCCCCCATTGGCTGCGTGAGACGCGCGTGCTCCTGATCGAAGGCTTCTTCGACTTCACGCCCGTTCAGAAGAAGCTACTGCGGTATTTGATCGAGCGCATCCCAGAGACCATCGTGAGCTTGGTCTTCGATCCCGAGAATCCGTCCGTCTTTCAAGAACCGCTCGCCGATACCCTTCAATTCTTTCACTCGATGAGCGGGCCTGTCGTCGTGGAGCAGAAGGCGGAGACGCTTCCCTATGACGTGCGCCTTCGACCTTTGCGGCGGCTTTTCGCCGGTGTGGAGAATCTGGGCGAAGGCGGGGGACGAACCGTTAGTGGCGAGCCGCCGGTCGCGATCGTCGCGGCGATGGGGTTCGCCGAAGAGGTCCGGGAGATCGCCCGCCTCATCAAGCGGCTCATCCATGATGAGGGGTATCGGGCATCGGAGATCGCCGTGATCGCGCGGGACGTCGCATATCTGCGGGCGCTGGGCGAGGAACTGCCGCGCCTGGGCATTCCCATCGCGCTCGATGTGCGAGAGCCGCTGGCTGCCGTCCCCGTCGTCAGGGCCGCATTGCGCGTCCTGGAGGCGCGCGTGGAGCAGGAGAGGGCCGCCGTGTATGCGGCGCTGCTCAAGAGCGACTATCTCCATCCGTTCAGCGCGTACGATCGCGATGCCATCGAGAGCGCGATGCGCGCCGTGGGCGTGGACCTGAACATCCATGAGTTTCGGAAACGGGCGCGCGACCTTCGGCGGATCAAGGAACATCAAGCGCGCACGCTCACGGCGCGGACGGTGGATCTCGAGGAGGTGCAGCAGGAGCTGGCGCGGCTTCGGCGCGCCGAGGCGGCGCTCGAAGCGATGCTCGAGGCCGTGGACGGCATGCGGCGCGCGCTCGCGCACATCCCCGAGCAGGGGAGGATTCCCGATTTCGTGGAAGGGTTCCGGCGCGCGCTTGATGCCTTCGGGCTGCGAGAGCGCCTGCAACGCGAGCTTCTCGAAGCGAGAGGGGATGACCAGACGTGGCGACGGCTCGCGCGCGATCTGCGTGGGATGCAGGCCTTGGAGGAGTGTTTGGATCGGCTCCTGCAGCTCAGCGAGCGCGCCGATCGCGCGTTCGCGGCGCGCACGCTTCGGGAAGAGGACAAGGCTGCGATCGCTGCCGCGGCCGTGCTCCGACGGTCACTCGATGTCCGGGAATTTCGCGATCTGTTCGCGCATTGGGTCGAGCACGTGGAATTTCGTCGGGAGCGCGGCGATCCCGCCGGGGTCCGCT
>Ga0101942_100603_pt1 | contig 11729 bp, 10 predicted proteins | sample DewCreD2012metaG_4_FD_75243 | JGI IMG/M metagenome (GOLD analysis project Ga0101942, IMG submission 75243) | Hot spring sediment bacterial and archeal communities from British Columbia, Canada, to study Microbial Dark Matter (Phase II) - Dewar... ...
CGATATAGCAAAACCAAAAACTTATAGTTATGAAAATAATCAAGTTCATTTTTATGGACACGATGTTGAAGGTTCAAAAATGTTTAGGGAAATAGGCAGAAGATTAAGCTTTTCCCGTAATGAAATTAAAATTATTAGCAATCTTATACTTAATCATATGCATCCACATTATCTTTCAGCGCCCGAAACAACAAGAAAAGCTATAAATAGATTTCTAAATAGATTAGGTGATTGGGCTTTTCCATTAGTTCTTATGGCATTTTGTGATGCCCTTGCTACAAAATTATCACATTATGGTGTTTCTGGACATTTGAAATTAGCAAGAATTATGGAAGATTTACTTGTAGAAAGGGAAAAAGAAGCAAATAAACCACCAAAATTAATAACTGGTTATGATATTATGGAAAGGGGAATTGAGCCATCACCTATATATAAAAAAATTCTTCAAGAAATTGAAGATTTAAGAGCAGAAGGAATTATTAAAACAAGAGAAGAAGCTTTAAAATATCTTGATAAAATAATAGAAAAATATAAAAAAGTAAATCAATAGCTAAGATTTCCAGGTATCAATTTGTGCTTTTTGTAATTTTCCTGAAAAATCAATATAAACTGTTTTCCACTCTGTAAATATGTCAAATACTGTCCAACCACCTTCTCTATATCCATTACCTGTTTCCTTAACTCCACCAAATGGTAAATGACTCTCTGCACCAATTGTTGGAGCATTTATGTAAGTAATTCCTGCTTGTAATAATTCAATTGCTTTCATAGCTTCATTAATATCATTAGTATAAATAGAAGAAGATAAACCATATCTTGAATTATTAGCAACTTCAATAGCTTCCTCAAAACTTTTAACCTTTATTACAGAAAGAACAGGACCAAATATCTCATCTTGAAAAATTTTCATATTAGTTTGAACATCTTCAAATATTGTTGGTTTAAACCACCAACCTTTTGAATAGTAACCATCCTTTAATTGTTCTCCTCCATAAGTTAATTTTGCCCCTTCATTTATTCCTATTTCAACATATTTTTTAATTTTTTCTAGTGATTGAGGATTTATAATTGGTCCCATAGTTGTTTTTGGATCAAGGGGATCACCTAATATAAGTTCAGGTAATCTTTTTCTTAATTTCTCCATAAAATCATTATAAATTTTCTCATGTAATATAAGTCTTGATGTTGAAGTACATCTTTGACCACTTGTTCCAAAAGCACCCCATAAAACTCCATCAACTGCTAAATCTAAATTTGCGGAAGGCATTACAATTTGAGGATTTTTTCCTCCCAATTCTAATGAAACTCTTTTTAAAAATTTGCTAGCTGTTTGATAGATTATTTTACCTGTTTCAGTGCCACCTGTAAATGCTATAACTTTAATTTCTGGATGTTCAACGATAAATTTTCCAGTTTCATAGCCAAAAACGATATTAAATACACCATCAGGAAGCCCAGCCTCTTGTAAAACTTCTGCAAAGATAGAACCGACTGCTGAACCATCAGGAGCAGGTTTAAATATAATACTATTTCCAGCAAGAAGAGCAGGAAAAATTTTCCAGGATGGAACAGCAATTGGAAAATTCCAAGCCGTTATTATTCCAACAATACCAATTGGTCTTCTAAAAGTTAGGGCAAATTTATTAGGAAGTTCAGAAGGTGTTATATATGAAAATAATCTCCTACCCTCACCTGAACTATAAAATGCAGTGTCAATTGCTTCTTGAACATCACCTTCTGCTTCTGTAATAGTTTTACCAATTTCTTTACTCATTAATTGAGCTATTTCTTTTTTTCTTTTTAATAGAATTTCACCTGCTTTCCTTAAAATTTCACCTCTTTTTGGTGCAGGAATTCTTGACCATATTTCAAAACCCCTTTTAGCACTTTCAACAGCTAAATCAACATCTTCTTTTGAAGAATCAGGAAAAATTCCTATAATTTCATCCCAATTTGCAGGATTTCTACTTTCAAAAGTCCTATCAGTTTTAGCATCTATCCACTTACCATTTATAAAATTTTTGTAATATCTCATAGCTTTTAAATTTTAAAGTATATCTATCAACGAACTTTTGCCCTGTTCAGTAATTCTGAAATTATTCATTTTACTATGTTTTCCCGACCTACCCTAAAATTAAGCCTTCGGCTTATAAATGCCCGTTTTTCAGCAGTAGGGGGCAAAGCTCCCCTTACATCGTTTATTGGACAAAGCATTTTTTATTAAGCAGGGCCTTTAAAATAGCCATTTTTGGCTTTGAAGCAAATAAACTTCCTTTAAAATTTTAAAATCATTACTTTGCTATTTTTATACCCAAAAGAAGAAATAGGTTATGCACTTGTTTATTCAAAAAGATATGAAAATAGAAAAACTGTATCAGGTGAAATTTATAAAAGTTCTTTATTAACTGCTGCTCATCCATATTTACCATTTGGAACAATTGTAGAGGTTATAAATTTGACGAATAATAGGAGTGTTGAAGTTAAGATAAATGATAGATTATTTCCAAAAGGTGGAGTAATTATTCATATTTCAAAAAGAGCTTCTGAAATAATTGATATTAAAGGTAAAGATAAAGTTAAAATTATTGTAAAAAGTATTCCGAAAGGAAAGGAAAAATTCATTCAAAAAGGATATGCAAGCTGGTATGGTTATAATTTTCAGGGTAAAAAAACTGCTTGTGGTTTAATTTTTGATAAAAATAAGTTTTACGCTGCTCATAAAACACTTCCCTGTGGAACAATCGTTAGAGTGAAAAATCTAAAAAACAATAAAGTTGTTGAGGTAAAAATTGTAGATAGAGGACCATTTAAAAAGGGAAGAATAATTGACTTATCTTATATTAGTGCTAAGAAAATTGATTTAATTAAAGATGGAACTGCTCCTGTTGAATTAGAGGTTATTAAATGGCCTTATTGACTATTATCCAATTCCTTGTTGGTTTAGCAGATCAAATATATATATCAATTGTTCCTTTTCTTGTAATTTCAATTGAAAAATTAAATTCTTCTCTAAAAGCAGGAATTGTTAGTTTTTTTGAAACATTACCATTCTTAACGATAAGTTTTTTGGCAGGTGTTTTGGTGGATAGATATAACAAGAAATTTCTACTTTTTGTTTCCATTTTCTTTTCAGGTTTATTTTTACTATTTATACCATTTTTTAGTTTTTTAAATAAATTAAATTGGATTGTAATTGGAATAATAGGTTTTATTGTTTCTTCATTTTCAACATTATATCCGCCTTCAAGAGATGCACTAATTCCTTATCTTGTTAAAAATAAAGAAAAATTGTTTTACTATAATGCTATTGTTCAAAGTTCTTATCAACTTGCTCTTTTTATCGGAGGATTGTTGCCTCCTTTAATTTTATATTTAAAAAATGATATGGTTATGCTTTTATTTGTAGATGGAGTTTTTCTTATAGTTATCAGCGGTTTTGTTTTAATGATAAGTTATAATGAAAATCAAAAAACAAAAAGTCATTTCTCTATTAGTGAAGATTTGAGATTATACTTTGATATTTTAAGAAAAGAAAAATCTATTTTAATTCTTTTTATTTTAACAGCACTTGATAATTTTTTTATAATGGGTCTTACAAACATTGCTTCAAGTTTATATATTAAAAATTATTTTAATTTATCTGCTAAGGAATTTGCTCTCTTTAATGCTTTCTTATCGTTTGGATGGTTTTTAGGTGCTATTATTATTTCAAGACTAAAATTTGATGAAATAAAAATGTTAAAAATTGGCATATTTCTTGATGGTTTTACATATATTCCTTTCTTTTTTATAAATGATTATAAAACTGCATTGATTTTTGTTTTTATTCATGGTCTATTTATTCCACTTATTACAATTTCAAGAACGACAATAATTCAAAAGTATGTAAAAGAAGATATAAGAGGAAGGGTTTTTTCAATGATTTATATGGCAGTAATTGGATTTATGTCATTGTCAGGATTATTTATGGGATTTTTAGGTGAATTTCTAAAACCAAATTATCTCTTTTTAATAGGTGGATTGGGTGGTTCTTTACTTGGAATTATTAGTTTTAGCCTTAAAATTTTCAGATGAATTTTCTTGAATTTTTCTATTATCTACCTGCTATTTTAATTGGTATTACATTTCACGAATATGCCCATGCATTAGCGGCATATAAATTAGGAGATATTACACCGAAATTAGAAGGAAGATTAACACTAAATCCGATCAAACATATTGATATTATTGGTTTTATAATGTTAATACTTTTTCATTTTGGATGGGCAAAGCCTGTTCCAATAAACATCTATAATTTAAAAAATTTTAGAAGGGATGTTATAATTATAGCTTTTGCAGGACCATTATCAAATTTAATTATCGCTTTTGTTTGTTTTTCTTTATTGAGATTATCACTAAATAATGAAGTTTTAAATTTTCTTTTTTCTTCAACACTTTCTATTAATGTATTTCTATTTGCTTTTAACTTAATACCTCTTCCTCCACTTGATGGATGGAGAATTATTTCAAGTTTATTCCCAAATTTAACATTCAATAGAACAGCTGAAACATATGGATTTATTATTCTTTTAGTGGTTGTTTTCTTTTTCAAAGGTTTGATAAGTTCATATTTGAATTTTGTTGCTAATTTAATAATCTCAGCTTTTAGCTTAATAATATGAAGTGGTTCGTTTATTCAGATAAATACGTAGTTGATTTTGGGCATCATCCATTTAGGACAAAGAAATATAGAGCAGTTTATGAAAAACTATTAAATGAAGAAATTTTAAAAGAAGATGAAGTTTTAGAACCTGATTTAATAAACCTTGAAGAATTACTAATTGTTCATACAAGAGAATATCTTGATGATTTAAAAAATTTAAGAATAACTAAAAGAACTGCTTATTCTGAATTACCTTTGAATAAGGAAATAATTAATTTGTTTTTATTGGCTTGTGATGGAACATATAAAGCAAGTACATTAGCATTAGAAAATGGTTATGCTTTTCACTGCGGTGGTGGATTTCACCACGCTTATGAGGATCATGCGGAAGGATTTTGTTATTTAAATGATATTGCTTATGCTATTAAAAAACTAAATTTAAAAACATTAGTTATTGATTTGGATGTTCATCAAGGAAATGGAACAGCACATATTTTTAGAAGTAATAGTAATGTTTTTACATTTTCTATGCATCAAGAATGGTTATATCCAATTCCAAAAGAAAAAAGTGATTTGGATATTGGTTTAGAGGAGGGAACAGATGATGAAACTTATTTGAATATTTTAAATTCTACACTTAAAGAAATTTTTAATAAGTTCTTTCCACAAATTATTATTTATTTAGCAGGTGCTGATGTTTATTACGATGATATGCTTGCTAGTTTGAATTTAACAATTGAAGGTATTAAGAAAAGAGATGAAATTGTGATAAATTATGCTTATGATAGAAAAATTCCTATTGTTGTTCTTTTGGCAGGAGGTTATAGTAGAAAATTTGAAGACCTTGTTGAAATTCATAGTAATACCGCTAAGGTTTTAAGATGGATTTGGAAAAAATAAATAATTTAGAAGTTATTTTAGATTATAGAGAAAATTCAAGAATTTGTTATATAATTCTCGTTTCAAAAGTTGGCTCTCGTTATGAAAAAAAATCAGGTATTACTCATTTCTTGGAGCATAACATATTTAGGGGTTCAAAAAAATATAGGTATTATGAAATTAATGAATTCTTTGAAGTTTATGGTAATTCAATTGATGCTATTACAAATGAAGAAAATGTCGTTATATTTACAAGTGTTATAAATGAAAAGATATTTTCTGCACTTGACATTTTATTTGATATAATTAAAAATCCTACATTTGAAAACTATGAGACTGAAAAAAATGTAATTCTACAAGAATATAATGAATTTTTTGATGATAGCGAAGAGTTAAGTTATTATTATCTTAATAAAGCAATTTTTAAAAATCATCCTCTTGGAAGAAGTATTCTTGGAATTCCAAAAACAATAAAAAATTTTACATTAGAGGACTTGGAAGAGAGAAAAAAGGAAGTTTTTTCAAAAGATAATGTTATTTTGATGATTAGTGGCAATTTCCAAAAAGATAAAATTTTTAATTTCATAGAAAAAAATTTTTTTTTGGAATATAACCATGAAATTAAATTTAATCCGTTTAAAAATTATAAACCTTCAATGAAAAAGAAATTTAAATTTAATAATCATTGTTATGTAAATTTAGGAATTCCAATATTTGATTATAAAAATTTTAGATTAGAGCTATTAGTTATTTCAAATTATCTTGGAGATGGAAGTGATTCTTTATTATTTGATATTATAAGGGAAAGGAAAGGGCTTGTTTATAATATTCATACATTTTTGGATTTTTATAAAGAAGTTTGCGTTTTTGGGATAAATTATTCTATTGATTGTAAAGAGTTTGAAAAAGTTTTAAATGAAATTGAAAAAATTTTAAAAAATTTTGAATGGACACCCAAAAACTTAGAGAAAATTAAGCAAAAATTTAAATCTCAACTTCTTGTTGAGCTTGAATATAGACCTAGTTATTTAAATTTTGTTTTAAGTGAATATCTTTTTAGAGGTAAAACAATTACTTTGGAGGAGTTTATAAATGAATTAGAAAATTTAAATGAAGAAAATTTTGAAAAAATTATAAACATTATAAGAAACTTTGAAAATTATTCAATTTCTGTAGTAGGTTAATACTTTAAAATTTTGAGTTGCTATTCATAGCCCCATTTAGTTATATTTATTCAATTTTTATAAAAGATTTTAAAATTTTTTTGGGAAGTGAAGTTGGAATAATTATTTTAGATTTAAATAGTTATAAAATTCAAAATCAATATATTACTAATTCAAAAGTAGATTTTCTTACTTATCATGGCAATTGGATATACTATTTTTCTGAAAATAGTATTTATAAAATTAGCTTGAATTGGCAATTAGGACAAAGTCCATTTTTAATCAAGCAAAATGTTCAAAAACCAAAGAAGTTTGGAATTTCAGAAGATTACAAAATTATTTTAGATTATGGCAATTATAAGAAAATTCTAGATGATGCTGGATTTGAAGAAAATAATTTTTCAGGAAAAGTTTATTGGTCATCTTTTGATACTCTAAATTTCCCACATAAATCCATTTGGAATTTTAAAAAAGGTTATATAAATGTTAATTTTTCTTATGAATATGGAGATTATAATTTTATTGGAACAGAAGGATTAGGTTTAAGAATTTACTATAAGAACTCATTGACTTTAAAGGATTCAGTTATTCTTGGAACGTTTAACAAAATTTATAAATCTGCCTATGTTAAAGATAATAAAATTTTCATAATTGGTAATAAGGGTATTGATGTTATTGATGAAAATTTAAATAATTCTGATTTTATAAAAATTGATGTTTGTTCAAATGAGGCGGAAATTATTGAAAATTATGTTTTTTGTAAAAATAATATATATAAAATTGAAGAAGGTCAAGTAGTTGCTATTATGAAAGCGGTTAATTTTAATAAGGTAAAAAAACTAAAAGATAATTTTTATATTTTGACAAATGAAGGTGTTTTTAAATTTGATGGACAAAATTTAGAGAAAATTTATAATGATTTAGCATATGATGTTTATTTAAAAAATGATAGTTTAATGTTTCTAAGAAGATATGATAAATTTGTTAAAGTTATTGATAGTTTAAATTATCTTTGTTCAAGGTATGGTATTGAAAACTTAAATAATAATGAAGTTCATAATTTTAATTTAGGAAATGTTAATGATTGCTTAGTTTATAATAATGAGATTTTTGTTGCAAGTAGCAATGGACTTTTTAAAATTTTATTAGACAAAAAAGGATTTTATCAATATCCAAATATAAAAAATGTAAAAAAAATTTTAATTTTTAAAAATCACTTACTTGCTTTAACTGAAAAAATAATTTATTTAATAAATTTGTAATTAGGAGGCGAGATTTTAAGCTCACTAACAAGCCGAAAAATAGGATAAGACAAAAATAATATGTTTTAAAATTTTTAACCTATGGAAGAGAAAAAATTATTGAAGAATCAATAATAAGTTTTAGGGAAGGCTTAAAAACTGCTCCTAAAATTGAAGGAACACCTAGTGGTGTTGAAGGACTTGATGAATTATTTTTTATAACTAGGTTTGAAGGAGGAAAGGTAATTAAAGAGACATTAAATGGATTTCCAAAATATGCAATTATAAACATAACAGGTGCTAGTGATACGGGGAAAAGTTTAATAGCTGAACAATTCGCTATTAAGCAAGCAAGTTTAGGGAACACAACAATTTTTATAACAGTTGAAGCACCTGCGGCTTTTTTAATATCAAGCTTAAAACAAAGAGCATTAGCAATGGGTGTTGATCCGAAAGATATAGAAAATAATATTGTAATTATTGATGCTGCAAGCTACGATAATTTAAGAGAAGATATTTCTACCCTTTTAGATACGCTTGCTTATACAATAAGAAAGTATAAATCTAAGAATGTAATAATTGATTCCATAACTGGACTTTATGAAGCAAAGGAAGTTTTAGCAAGAATTATTGTAAGAAAATTATTTAATTTTCTTAAAAAGTGGTATCAAACTGCTATTTTTGTATCTCAGAAAAGAAGCTCACATGAAGAGTTTTCTGTTGAGGGGGCTGGTGGTTATGCTGTTCCTCAATCTAAGATAAAAAATCATACTGCAGGTGCGCTTGCTAAACTTGCTTACGAAGAAATAAAAAATGGTAGAGAAAATCTTGAAATTTTTTCACACTATCTTAAAGAATTTTCAGAAATTTATGAAATATATTGGCCAATTGAAGTTTTAAAGAATATAAAAGGTTTAGACTTCCCTATTAAAAAGGAACTTTTAGTTGAAAAATTAAAACATATTAAAGTTGAGAATAAAAGTTTTTCTGAAATTTACGAAAAATTGCCCAATGAAATTAAAAATCCTTCTCATTTACTTAAAAGTATAAAGGAAAGCTTGAAATAATTTTATTTCAAAACTTCTCTTAAAAATTTCAAAACACTATCCTTAACAATTTGAAGTTGCTTGTTGTGTTCAATCCCTAAGTAACCATCAGTTATTGCCTCTACAAAGTCCCATCTGTCCATATATCCATTGTGGTTTCCTCCTTTAATGAGAACTAGTTTTTTTTGAGTTTTTAAATGTTCATATATGATTTTTTGATTAAATTCAAATTTTGTAATTTCATCGTTTGTTCCAGCAAAAATCAAGACAGGAACATTAATTTTACTATAATTTAAAAATAAGGCGGGAGGGGAAAAGAGGAATAAGCATTTAATTGAACTTCTTTTGTACGAAATAATCATAGAAAAGTAAGCACCAAGTGAATGTCCCCCAAGACAGCCTTCATTTTTTATTGAACTATCTATTTTATTTAAGTTATCAATAATTTTTATAATTTTTGAAGGGATTAATAAGAGAAATAGCCAACCTTTATAATCTGGAATTATTGTAATGAATCCATTACTTGCTAAAAATTTTCCAAGGCTTTCATATCTTGATGAAGGACTATTCATTCCACCTGAAAATATCACGAAAGGATAATAACCATTTACTTTTGGTTTATAAATATCAATGTAATCACCATTAAACTTAATGCGTTTATATTCAATTTCCAAATTCAAAATTAACATTACCATATTTTCCTAAAAAGCAATGATATGAACATCAATAGAACAATCAAAAAACTAAATATCTCATTAAATTGAAAAACGAAAAACTTTAAACTAAAAATTATGAAAATTGCTGAGACAATACCTCCAAGGCTATCGCCTGCTATTATGCCACTACTATAAATAACACCGTAGTTTCTATTTAAAATTTTTGATATCAAACCGCCAAGAAAAATTGAGCTTGAAAGTCCAAGAGGTAAATATAAACCAACAGAAACAGCAAGAGAATTTATACCAATTGTTTCAAAAATTATAGAAATAACACCTCCAATCAGGAGTAATAACCACGGTAGATTTCCTTCAAAAGAACTTTTTAATATGATTGACATTAGGGTTGCTTGAGGAGCTGGTAGTTCCTTTGAACCAATAATATAGGCTTTATTTAATATAATTAAAACATATCCAATTATTGTAGAAGAAACTAAAACTCCAATGATTAATGATATTTGCTGATTTATAGGTTTAGCACCAACTAAATAACCTGTTTTTAAGTCCTGAGATGTATCACCTGACATGGCAGCTGCTATACAAACAATTGCGCCAATTGTTAGAGATATAAAAATTCCTTCATATCCAACAAATCCTAATTTTTTAATAATAATAGAAACAATTAAAAGTGTTGCTATAGTCATTCCTGAAATTGGATTTGATGAACTACCTACTATACCAACGATTCTTCCAGAAATAGCAGTAAATATTATTCCAAAAACAAAAGCAAGGACTATTCCAATTAAATTAAAATGATATATGAAATATGAGATTATAATAAGAGAAGTTATTCCAAATATAACGAAATGAAAAGGAATATCATTTTTTGAAGTTTGAAAGTTTAAAAAACTTTCAAAAGCTCTTAAATTTTTAATAAAACTAATAATTCCACCAACAAGAACACCACCTGCTCCAATATATCTTATATAATTATGCCAAATTTCCTCAAAATTATATTTGTTTATTAGAAATGAAATTAATGGAATAAGAACAAACCATCCCAAAATACCACCCGTAAAAATATATGAACTAATTCTAATTCCAAGTATATAACCTGCTCCTATTAATGAAGGTGATAGGTCCAAAGAAAACATTGAAAATTTGTCTATAATAATTGAAAAACTCGATTTTAAGACTGAGAATATATTTGTTAAAATTCTGATAGAAAACCCGATAAAAAAACCAAGAATAATATATATAAATTCAAGACCTCGTGAGGGACTTGTTAAAACTTCTGCACATGCTCTGCCTTCTGGATATGGAAGTAATTTATGATCTTCTTCTATGAATTTCTTTCTAAAAGGTATAAATGCTAAAACCCCAAGAATTCCTCCTATACAAGAAGTAATAAAAATATAGAAATAATCGACATCATAATTTAAAATTAAAAATGCTGGAATTGTAAATATTACACCTGCAGCCAATGCTTCACCAGCAGATGCTATTGTCTGAACAATGTTATTTTCTTTAATTGAATTTCTTTTAAAAATAATTTGCATTATAGCCATTGATATAACTGCTGCTGGAATGCTTGCAGAAATTGTCATTCCTGCTTTAAGTCCAAGGTAAGCATTTGCTCCCGCAAAAATAACTGCTAAAACTATACCTACTATTATTGAAAATAAGGTAAGTTCTCTTTCGTTAATATGAAAATTTTAAACTTCCAAAATCGTGATGCTTCAGAACCTTTAAAAAGGCTTATTTTAAGAGAGACAAATTTATAAGGCAAACAATTTTTGCCTTTATATAATCATTATTTTTTAAACTAAAATAAGCCTTATTACTTTGTAATTTTTGGGCAATAAATGCTTTGTCCAATAAATAGTGTTAAGGGGAATTAGGGGGGTGATAAAAATTTATGCTTTAAAACTTCGGAATGATTGAAAGAAACTGGAAAAAATACAATGAAAATTTGGTAAAGAGGGATGAAATATGGATAAGTAAAGGGATTTTACAAAAAATCAAGAAGAAAATAAGAGAGGAAGACCATATAAATATAAATCTAATTTCATAAAATCTATACTAATTTTAAAGAATATATT
>Ga0101942_100611_pt1 | contig 11678 bp, 10 predicted proteins | sample DewCreD2012metaG_4_FD_75243 | JGI IMG/M metagenome (GOLD analysis project Ga0101942, IMG submission 75243) | Hot spring sediment bacterial and archeal communities from British Columbia, Canada, to study Microbial Dark Matter (Phase II) - Dewar... ...
GTCCAGAAGGGGGCGCCGGCCCACCCTTAGGGGCCTCGCCGCCTCCCGCATGGCCCTGGCCATGGCGGCGATCTCGTGAGGCCTCTCCCCCCTTAGGGCCAAGGCCGTGAGGAGGCCCGCCGCCTTGACCGGCGAGACCTCCCCCCGCATCAGGGCCTCCATGAGGCCGAAGGCCTCCTCCTCCGTCAGCACCTCCCCCAAAAGGGCCTTCCTCAGTGCGTCCATGGGTCCTCCAGAAAGTTCTTCAGGATGCGCTGGCCCGCCTCCGTGAGGTGGCTTTCCGGGTGGAACTGCACCCCGTGCAGCGGGTACAGGCGGTGCCTCAGGCCCATCACCGTCCGCCCGCCCGCCTCCTCCACCCAAGCGTTCACCACTAGCTCCTCCGGCAGCGCCTCCACCACCAGGGAGTGGTACCGGGTGGCGGAAAAGGGGCTGGCAAGCCCCCGGAAGACCCCGGTGCCGTCGTGGTGGATGGCGCTCACCTTCCCGTGCATGACGAGGGGAGCGGGGACCACCTTTCCCCCGAAGGCCGCCCCGATGGCCTGGTGCCCCAGGCACACCCCGAGGATGGGGTAGCGGGGGGCGTAGCGCTGGATAAGGGGGACGGAAAGCCCGGCCTCCCGGGGCGTGCAGGGCCCCGGGCTGATGACGATGCGGTCCGGGTCCAGGGCCTCCACCTCCTCCAGCAGGAAGCGGTCGTTCCGCCACACGATGGGGCTCGCCCCGAGCTCCCCCAGGTACTGCACCAGGTTGTAGGTGAAGCTGTCGTAGTTGTCGATTACGAGAACCCTCACGTCACCCTCCCTTCTTCCCGGGGCCCCCACCCTGGGGTGGTCATAGCCCCGCCTCCGCCATCTCCACCGCCTTGAGGAGGGCCCTCGCCTTGTTCAGGCACTCCTCGTACTCCCTCTCGGGCACGGAGTCCGCCACGATCCCCGCCCCCGCCTGGACGTGCATCTGGCCCTGGGCGATGACGAAGGTGCGTAAGGTGAGGGCCATGTCCATGGCCCCATCGTAGGCCAGGTAACCGAAGGCCCCGCCGTAAGGGCCCCGGCGGTGGGGCTCCAGCTCCTCAATGATCTCCATGGCCCGGATCTTCGGGGCCCCGGACACGGTGCCCATGGGGAGGACGCTGGCCAGGGCGTCCAAAGGCGTCTTCCCCTCGGCCAGGACCCCTTCCACCGTGGAGACCAGGTGCATCACGTGGGAGTAGCGCTCCACGTGCATGGGCTCCAGGACCCGCACCGTGCCGTAGGCGGCCACCCGGCCGATGTCGTTGCGGGAGAGGTCCAAGAGCATCACGTGCTCCGCCCGCTCCTTCTCATCCTTCAGAAGCTCTTCCGCAAGCCTCCCGTCCTCCGCCTCGTCCTTCCCCCGGGGCCTCGTGCCGGCGATGGGCCGGGTGACCACCCTCCTCCCGTCCGAGCGCAGGAGGCTTTCCGGGCTCGCCGAAACCAGGACCACCTCCCCGAGGTCCACGTACCCCATGTAGGGGCTCGGGTTCACGCTCCTTAGGGCCCGGTAGAGGGCAAAGGGGTGGACGGTGAGGGGGGAGGAAAGCCTCAAGGAGAGCACCACCTGGAAGATGTCCCCCGCCCGGATGTAGCCGAGGGCCTTCTCCACCGCCCCCAAGTAGTCCTCGCGGGCCATGTCCGCCTGAAAGCGCGCCCTACCCCCGGGCCTTTCCCCCGGTACTCCAGGGAGGGGGCCTTTGAGCCTCCTCTCTGCCCAGGCAAGGCGCCCATCGGCCTCCTCCGCATCCCTTCCCGGGGCCACCAGGTGGAGGAGGTTTTTCAGGTGGTCAAAGACCGCCACCACCTCCGGCTCCACGAAGAGGAGGTCAGGGAGGCGGAGGTCGTCGGGCTTCAGGGAGGGGAGGCGCTCGTAGTAGCGCACAAGGTCGTAGGCGGCGTACCCCACCACCCCCCCGAGGAAGGGGGGGAGGTCCGCAGGCCGCTCCAGGGGGGCAAAGACCGCCTCATACAGGGTGCGCAAGGGGTCCTGGGTGGCCACCCGTTCCCCGTTCACCGTGAACACCCCGTCCTTGAGGCAAAACGTCCGCCTCGCCCCCACCCCGACGATGGAGAAGCGCCCCTGCCGCCCCCGCTCCACGGACTCCAAGAGGAAGCTCACCGGGGCCTTCTCGGCGAGCTTGAGGTAGGCCGTGACCGGCGTTTCCAGGTCTGCGAGCAGGGTTCTGCGAAAGGGTCGGATCATGCCCATCCCCCCAAGCGAATCCCCCGGGGTAGGCCCCGGGGGAAAGACCGCCTCCCTCCCGGGGCCTAACCGGGCCACCAGCGAAGGAGGGTCAGGGTCATGCCCCCAGGATAGCCCAAAAGGCTTCCGGGGTCTAGGGGCTTACCGGGGCGGCCCTAGAAGCGCTCGGCCACGCTCTTCATCTGCAGGAAGTGGAGGAGGTAGTCGGGGCCGCCCGCCTTGGTGTCCGTGCCCGAGAGGTTGAAGCCACCGAAGGGCTGGACCCCTACGAGGGCCCCGGTGATCTTGCGGTTGAGGTAGAGGTTGCCCACGTGGAACTCGCGCCTCGCCCTCTCCAGGTGCTCCCGCTTCCGGGAGTAGACCCCGCCGGTGAGGCCGTAGACGGTGCCGTTGGCCACCTCCAGGGCCTCGCCGAAGTCCTTCACCCGGATCACGGAGAGCACCGGCCCGAAGATCTCCTCCTGGGCGATGCGGGCCTCCGGGGGCACCTCGGCGAAAAGGGTGGGGGCGATGAAATAGCCCTCGCCTTCCAGCCGCTTTCCCCCGAGGGCGAGCCTCCCCTCCCCTTTTCCCACCTCAATGTAGGAGAGGACCTTCTCCTCCTGGGCCTTGGAGGCCACGGGGCCCAGATCGGGGTTCTCCTCCGCAGGGCCCACCACGAGCCTCTCCGCCCGTCTGAGGACCCGCTCCAGGACGGGCTCGTAGGCCTTCTCCGTGAGGATGAGGCGGCTTGCCGCCGAGCACTTCTGCCCCTGGAAGCCGTAGGCGGAGACCAGGATGCCCTCGGTGGCGGCCTCCAGGTCGGCGGTCTCGTCCACGATGATGGCGTCCTTGCCGCCGAGCTCCAGGAAGACCCGCTTGATCCACTTCTGTCCCGGGGCCAGCCTGCTCGCGGCCTCCTGGATCCAAAGGCCCACCTCGAGGCTCCCCGTGAAGTTGACGAACCGGGTCCTGGGGTGCTCCACCAGGTAGGCCCCCACCTCTTTCCCCTCCCCGGGGAGGAGGTTCACCACCCCCGGGGGGAAGCCCGCCTCGTGGAGGATCTCAAAGACCTTGGCGGCGATGACCACCGTGTCCTCGGCCGGCTTGGCCACCACGGTGTTCCCCACCACCACCGGCCCGGCCATCATCCCGGTGAAGATGGCGATGGGAAAGTTCCAGGGAGCGATGACCACCCCGGCCCCCAACGGGATATAAAAGCTCTCGTTGTCCTCGCCGGGGTAGGGCACCACCTCCACCGAGGGGTACTTGTGCTTCAGGGCCTGGCGGGCGTAGTACTCCAGGAAGTCTATGGCCTCGGCCACCTCGGCGCTGGCCTCCACCCAGTTCTTGCCGATCTCGTAGACCAAGGTGGCCTCGAGCTCCCGCCGCCTCCTTTTCATGAGGGCCGCGGCCTTGAGGAGGAGACGGCTTCGGTCCTCCTGGGGCCAGTCCTTCCAGGTCTTGAAGGCCTTCCAGGCGGCCTCGAGGGCGGCCTCCGCCTCCGCCTTTCCCGCCTTGGCCACCGTCCCCACCACCTCGCTCGGGGCCGAGGGGTTGAGGGAGGCGATGCGGTCCTGGGTGTCCACCCACTCCCCCCCGAGGTAGAGGGGGTAGTGGCGGCCGAACTCGCCGCGGACCCGCTGTAAGGCCTCCCGCATCTCCCGCCTAGCCTCCTCCGTGGCGAAGGTCTCCACCGGCTGGTTGCGAAAAGGTTCCACCGTCATGCTCGCCTCCTCTTAGCCTCCCAAAAGGCTCCTCAGCACCAGGAAAAGGTTCTCGGGTCGCTCGGCGATGCGCCTCGTGAGGTAGGGGTACCAGTCCCGGCCGTAGGGCACGTAGGCCCGCACCGTGTACCCCTCCCGGGCGAGGCTTTTCTGGGCCTCGGGGCGCACCCCGTAGAGGAGCTGGAACTCAAAGCCCTCCCTGGGGATGCCCAGGGCCTCCGTGTAGCGCTTCACCTCGGCGATGAGCCTGGGGTCGTGGGTGGCGAAGGCCACGTAAAGCCCCTCCCTAAGGGCGAGCTTCCCCAGGTGCAGGTACTCGGCGTCAATGAGGCGCTTGTCCTGGAAGGCCACCTCCTTGGGCTCCCGGTAGGCCCCCTTCACCAGGCGCAGGTTGGGGCGGTAGGGGAGGAGGTCCAGAAGGTCCTTCTCCGTGCGGTAGAGGTAGCTTTGCAGGACGATCCCCACCCGGGAAAAGCCCTCCTCCCTCAAGGCCTTGTAGACGCGCAAGGTGGCCTCCACCCGGGGGGAGTCCTCCATGTCCAGCCGCACGAAGACCCCCCGGGGCTCCGCCTCCTTGAGGATCTCCCGGAGCAAGGAGAGGGCGAGGTCCTCGGAGAGGTCCAGGCCGAGCTGGGTGAGCTTCAAGGAAACGTACTTGGGCCAGGGCTTCTCCCCCAAGGCCCAGACGAGCTCAAGAAGCCCTCGCTGGAAGGCCCGGGCCTCCTCCTCGGTTCGCACCATCTCACCCAAAAGGTCCAGGATGGCGTGGACGCCCTCCTTCTCCAGGGCCTCCGCCGCCTTTAGGGCCTCCTCCAGGGTCTCCCCCGCCACGTAGCGGCGCACCAGGCCCCGCGCCCGCCGCCGGATGAACCCCTCCACCCCAGGGCTGCCCGCCACCCCCAAAACGAAGGAACGATAGGCCATGTCTAGGGTCATCCCGCTTCCTAAAGCCTCTGCAACACCAGCCTCTTAAAGCGCTCTATGTGGGCCTCCACCGCCCGCCTCGCCCCTTCCGGGTCCCTGTGGGAGAGGGCCTCGAGGATGGCCCGGTGCTCGGCCCGGGTCCGCTCCTCTTGGGAGAGCGTGGGAAGGGCGCTCCGGGCCAGGGCCAGGGTGGCGAGGAGGTCCTCGTAGAGGCGGTAAAGCGTCCGGTTCCCGGAAAGCCGCACCAAAGCGCGGTGGAACTCCAGGTCCCGGCGCATCTGCTCGGGGTAGTCCTCCTCGGGGGCCTCGTCAATGGCCCGAAGAAGCCCTGAAAGCTCCTCAAGCTCCCAGGGCGTGGCCCTAAGGGCCGCCTCCCGGGCCGCCTCTCCCTCCAGGAGGGCCCGCACCCTGTAGACCTCCTCCACCTCCTCCGGGGTGAAGGCCCTGACCCTCGCCCCCTTGCCCGGGACGAGCTCCACCAGGCCCTCCTCGGCGAGGCGCATCAGGGCCTCCCGCACGGGGGTGCGGGAAACCCCCAGGTCCTGGGCCAAAAGGGGCTCGGAGAGCCTTTCCCCCGGAGCGAAGCGCCCGGAGAGGAGGAGGTCCTTGAGGTGGCGGTAGACCGCCTCGCGCACCTGGTTGGGGCGGCGGAAGCCCAGGGTGTGCATCCTGTATACAGGATAGGCCAACCAGCCTCGGGGGACAAGCCCCATCACCGGGCCCCCAAAAGCCGCTTCAGCCCCCCGCCCAGCCGCTTCCAGACGGGGCCGAAGCGGGCCTCGTAGCTTTTCGCCGCCTCCTCGGGGGTGGGGTCCACCCCCAGCTCCTGGGCCAGGTAGTAGCGGTGGTCCATGACCCAGAGGTAGAGGTCGGCCTCGGTGCGGCCCGGGAAGTCCCTAAGGAGCCCCAGGCGGCGGATGGCCTCCACCGTGGGCTTGTAGAGGTTCTCGTACCAGTCCACCACCGCCTCCTCCCAGGGGATCTCCCGGTTCTCCTCGAGCCCCTTGAAGTACCGCCGCGTGGCGATGTGGTCCAGGAGGAGGTCGTACCGGCCCAAGGTGGTGAAGCGGATCTCCTCCGCCTCGGGGACGAGCTCCCTAAGCCTCGTCTTCTCCAGGAAGTGGGCGTACTCGGCCTTGAGGATGAGGTCTTTCAGCGTGTCCGAGGCCTCCACGGGCACCGGGACCTCGAGGGCGATGACGTAGGCGTCAATGAACCTCTGCCCCGTGGCCTTGTTCAGGGCCACCCGGTGGTTCCCGTCCTTGACGAAGTAGGTCTCCCCCACCTGGTAGACCTCTATGGGGGGAAGCTCCACCCCCTTTAGCTGCAAGGCCCGGAAGCGCTTCCAGCGCTCCAGGGTGTGGAGAGTCTTGGGGAGAAAGCGGTGGTCAAAGTCCTCGTAGCGGTCCACCGAGCCCACCACCTTGTCCACCTCAAGGGTGCGGAGGCCCAGGGGGTGCTCCCCTTTGGGCCTCAGGGCCAGGACCTGGTGAAAGGGCAGGAGCAGGTTGGGCTCGCCCTTTAGGCGGTGGAGGAGCTCGTGAAGGGCGGCGCGCCGCTCCAGACGCTCTGCCTCGGCTTGGGCCTGCAGGTCGGGCCTCATGGAACCGCTACCACCCCCTCCTTAGGGTAGCCCGCGCCGGTCAGAAGATTGTGAGAGGGTGGACAAGCGCCCCTGGACAACCGGGCGCCCAAGGGGTTAGATAGGGCCATGGGTTTGGACCTGCGGACCCGCGTGCAGGCAGAACTGGAAAGGCTTAAGCGGGAGGGGCTCTATATCCGCCCCAGGGTCCTCGAGGCCCCCCAGGAGCCCGTGACCCGGGTGGAGGGGCGGGAGGTGGTGAACCTGGCCTCCAACAACTACCTGGGCTTCGCCAACCACCCCTACCTGAAGGAGCGGGCCCGCCAGTACCTGGAGCGCTGGGGGGCAGGCAGCGGGGCGGTACGCACCATCGCCGACACCTTCCCCTACCACCTGGAGCTGGAGGAGGCCCTGGCCCGCTTCAAGGGGACGGAAAGCGCCCTTGTGCTCCAGTCGGGCTTTACCGCCAACCAGGGGGTGCTGGGGGCCCTCCTCCAGGAGGGGGACCTGGTCTTCTCCGACGAGCTGAACCACGCCAGCATCATCGACGGCCTCCGCCTCACCAAGGCCACCCGGCTGGTCTTTCGCCACGCCGACGTGGAGCACCTGGAGGAGCTTCTCAAGGCCCACGACACCGACGGCCTCAAGCTCATCGTCACCGACGGGGTCTTCTCCATGGACGGGGACATCGCCCCCCTGGACCGGATCGTCCCCCTGGCCAAGAAGTACGGGGCGGTGGTCTACGTGGACGACGCCCACGGGAGCGGGGTCTTAGGGGCAAGGGGCGAGGGCACGGTGCACCACTTTGGCTTCCACCAAGACCCCGACGTGGTCCAGGTGGCCACCCTCTCCAAGGCCTGGGCGGGGATCGGGGGGTACGCCGCGGGAGCGCGGGAGCTCAAGGACCTCCTCATCAACAAGGCGAGGCCCTTCCTCTTCTCCACGAGCCACCCGCCGGCGGTGGTGGGGGCGCTCCTGGGGGCTTTAGAACTCATACAGAAGGAACCCGAGCGGGTGGCAAGGCTTTGGGAGAACACCCGCTACTTCAAGGCCGAGCTCGCCCGCCTGGGCTACGACACCCTGGGGAGCGAGACCCCCATCACCCCGGTCCTCTTCGGCGAGGCGCCCCTGGCCTTTGAGGCGAGCCGCCTCCTCTTGGAGGAAGGGGTCTTCGCCGTGGGCATCGGTTTCCCCACGGTGCCCAGGGGGAAGGCCAGGATCCGCAACATCGTCACCGCCGCCCACACGGTGGAGATGCTGGATAGGGCCCTCGAGGCCTACCAAAAGGTGGGGCGGAAGCTCGGTATAATCCGCTAAATGGGTCCGCTAGCCACTCTGCTTTCCAACGCTACCCCCAGAAGCCTTGGCCGGGTGGAAACCCCCCCTGAGGTGGTGGGCTTCATGGTGGCCCTAGCCGAGGCCCCCAAGGGGGGAAGGGTGCTGGAGCCCGCCTGCGCCCATGGGCCCTTCCTTCGGGCCTTCCGCGAGGCCCACGGGACCCATTACCGCTTCTTTGGGGTGGAGATAGACCCAAACGCCCTAGACCTTCCCCCCTGGGCAGAGGGCATCGTAGCGGACTTCCTCCTCTTTGAGCCCAGGGCGGAGTTTGACCTCATCATGGGCAACCCGCCCTACGGCATCGTGGGGGAGGCCAGCAAGTACCCCATCCACGCTCTCAGGGAGGTCAAGGGTCTTTACAAGAAGACCCTTTCCACTTGGAAGGGGAAATACAACCTGTATGGGGCCTTCATTGAAAAGTCCGTCCGGCTCCTCAGACCGGGTGGGATTCTCGTCTTCGTGGTCCCGGCTACGTGGCTTGTCTTGGAGGACTTTTCCCTTCTTAGGGCGTTCTTGGCCCGGGAGGGTAGGACAGAGGTGTACTACCTGGGTGAAGTTTTCCCCCGAAGGAAAGTGAGCGCTGTGGTCCTCCGCTTTAAGAAAGGCGGGAAGGGGCTCGTCCTCTGGGACACGAAGCGGGAAGGAAGCGGGTTTGCGCCCGCGCTCTGGGAAGAGTATCCCGACTGGAGGGGGGAGATGATCCGCTTCGAAACCGAGGAAACCCGGGAGTTGGAAGCCTCCGGAATACCCCTCGGGGAACTCTTCCACATACGCTTTGCCGCAAGGAGTCCAGAGTTTAAGGGGCACCCCGCTGTACAAAGGGAAGCGGGGCCAGGCCTGGTGCCCGTCCTCACGGGAAAGAACTTGAGGCCGGGTTGGATAGACTACGAGAAGGACCACTCTGGTCTTTGGATGCCCAAGGAAAGGGCAAGGGAGCTCCGGGACTTCTACGCCACGCCCCACCTGGTGGTAGGCCACACCAAGGGGACTAGGGTGGTGGCCGCCTGGGACGAGAGGGCCTACCCCTGGCGGGAGGAGTTCCACCTCCTGCCCAAGGAAGGTGTGAAGCTAGACCCCTTGTCCTTGGTGGAATGGCTAAATTCCGAGGAAATAGGGGGGCACGTTAGGACGCTTTACCGGGATTTTGTGCCCCACCTGACGTTGAGGATGTTAGAAAGATTGCCCGTGAGGAGGGAACATGGCTTCCAAACAAGCCCAAAAAGCGCTTGAAACTTTTGAGCGTTTTCTTGCGAGCTTGGACCTCGAGTCCTACCAGCAAAAGTACCGCCCTATCAAGACGGTTGAACAAGACCTTCCCAGGGAGCTAAACCCGCTTTTGGACCTCTACGAGCACTATTGGAAAGCCTTTGAGGACAACCCTTTCTTCCCGGGTTACGAAGAGTTTTTTGACCACTGGTGGGAAAGGCGTCTACAACCCTTAGACGAATTTATGCGCAAATACTTTTGGGGGTGCTCCTACCAGTTTATTCGCTTAGGCCTCGAGGCCAGGCTTTACCGAACGGCCGTTTCCATCTGGACTCAGTTTCACTTCTGCTACCGTTGGAACGCTTCTTGTGAGCTTCCCCTGGAAGCTACCCCAGAACTTGATGCGCAAGGTATAGACGCGCTGATCCATACAAGTGAATCTCCAATAGGAATCCAGATCAAAAAGGAAACTTACCGTTCTGAGGCTCGGGGCGAGAGCCGCTTTTTAAGGAGGCAACGAGGCACCGCCCTCATCGAGGTTCCCTACACCCTGCAGAGGCCAGAGGAGCTCGAAGAAAGATCCAGACGAGCAAGAGTAAACAGAGAAACCTACCTTCTGTGGGCTAAGGTTGCGCAACATTTGGACCGCCTGGAAAACGGATTCGTCATTTTCCGAGAAAGTTATGTGAAAAGCATTGAGCTTTTTCTCCAGAAAAACGCTCCTACCTTATCTGGGCTCATTCACTGGGAAAGGGTGGCTCAGGAAGCCCTCACCGCCCCGTGAAGTAAACCCGGAGGACGAGCCCCACGCAGAAGAGGAGCCCCAGGGCCACGTAGACCTCGGGGCGCCTGGGCGGGTCCTTGAGGCCCCGGTAGAACCACGCCCCGGGCTCCAAGCCCCCCAGGTAGTGGAGCCCGGCGGCGAGGAGGAGGCCGTAGAGCAGGTGGAGACCGTCCTTGGGCCTGAGGCCCTGGAGGAAGAGGAGAAAGCCCAAGAGGACCTGGAGGATGGCCACCCAGGCCGCCCCCCGGAGGAGGGCGTAGAACCGGGAGGGCAGGGGCCGAAAGAAGCCCCAAATCCCCGCGAGGGCCAAGGCGGGGACCGTGAGGAGGAGGGCAAACCCGAGGAGGCCATGAAGGGAAGCCAAGGCGGCCATGAGGGCAGGATACCGGGGAAAGGCCCGGGCGGTAAGTGGCGTTTCCCTGTTATACTTCCAACTCCTCCTCCGGCCCGAAGCGGTAGGAGTCCGCTTCCCCATAGCAAAAACGGCCCAGGCGTTTGTGGTATACTGGGGGGGTGAGCTACGACGCTTCCGCCATTAAGGTGCTCAAAGGCCTGGAAGGGGTGCGCCACCGCCCGGCCATGTACATCGGCGGGACAGGGGTGGAGGGCTACCACCACCTCTTCAAGGAGATCCTGGACAACGCCGTGGACGAGGCCCTGGCGGGCTACGCCACGGAGATCGTCACCACCCTGAACCCGGACGGCTCCCTCACCGTGGAGGACAACGGCCGCGGCATCCCCGTGGACCTCATGCCCGAAGAGGGGAAGCCCGCGGTGGAGGTCATCTACACCACCCTGCACTCGGGGGGCAAGTTTGAGAGCGGGGCCTACAAGGTCTCCGGAGGGCTCCACGGGGTGGGGGCCAGCGTGGTGAACGCCCTGTCCGAGTGGACCCTCGTGGAAGTCCTCCGCGAGGGAAAGCATTACCGGATCGCCTTCAGCCGGGGGGAGGTGACGGAGCCCCTCCAGGTGGTGGGCCCCGCCCCCAAGGGGAAGACGGGGACCCGGGTCACCTTCAAGCCCGATCCCCTGATCTTTGGAAACCTGGCCTTTGACCCCAGCAAGCTCCGTGCCCGCCTAAAGGAGGTGAGCTTCCTGGTGGCGGGGCTTAGGCTGGTCTTCCGCGACCTCGTCCACGGCAAGGAGGAGGTCTTCCAGGACCGGGGGGGTGTGGCCTCCTTCGCCAAGGCCCTGGCCGCCGAGGAGGAGCTCCTTTACGAGAAGCCCTTCCTCCTCCGCGGCCAGGAGGGAGAGGTGGAGGTGGAGGTGGGCCTCATCCACACCAAGGGCTACAACACGGAGATCCTCACCTACGCCAACATGATCCCCACCCGGGACGGGGGGACCCACCTCACCGCCTTCAAGGCCGCCTACAGCCGGGCCCTGAACCAGTACGCGAAAAAGGCCGGGCTCAACAAGGAGAAGGGCCCCCAGCCCACGGGGGATGACCTTCTGGAGGGGGTTTACGCCGTGGTCTCCGTGAAGCTCCCGAAGCCCCAGTTTGAGGGGCAAACCAAGGGGAAGCTCTTAAACCCCGAGGCGGGGACCGCGGTGAGCCAGGTGGTCTACGAGAAGCTCCTGGAGCTCCTGGAGGAGAACCCCCGCATCGCCAGGACCGTCTACGAGAAGGCCCTCCGGGCGGCCCAGGCCCGGGAGGCGGCGCGGAAAGCCCGGGAGCTCGTCCGCCGCCAGAACCCCCTGGAGTCCGACGACCTTCCGGGAAAGCTCGCCGACTGCCAGACGGAAAACCCCGAGGAGGCGGAGCTTTTCATCGTGGAGGGGGACTCGGCGGGGGGCAGCGCCAAGCAGGGCCGGGACCGCCGCTTCCAGGCCATCCTCCCCTTGAGGGGCAAGATCCTCAACGTGGAGAAGGCGGGGCTTTCCAAGGCCCTGAAAAACGCCGAGGTGCGGGCCATGGTGG
>Ga0101942_100613_pt1 | contig 11644 bp, 13 predicted proteins | sample DewCreD2012metaG_4_FD_75243 | JGI IMG/M metagenome (GOLD analysis project Ga0101942, IMG submission 75243) | Hot spring sediment bacterial and archeal communities from British Columbia, Canada, to study Microbial Dark Matter (Phase II) - Dewar... ...
GGCCATCAGCACGCGAATGACCTGCGCGCGCGGGGGGACCTCCACTCCGAGCATCTTCTCCACGGCCAGCACGTAGCCGAGATTGTTCCCCATCGCGTTGAGATAATCGGTGCGGTCCGTGATCGTGATGACGTGCTGATACTTCTTGTACTCGGCCAGCTTCTCCATCCCCGTGTGGAGATATCCGATGTCGGGCTTCGCGTCCACGACCCGCTCCCCATCGAGCGTGAGCACGAGTCGCAACACCCCGTGCGTCGAGGGATGCTGCGGTCCCATGTTCACCATCATCGTCGCTTCGAGCGGGCTGCGCTTGACCTCCAGCAAAACTTCCGACTCCGCCATACGCTATCCCAGATACCCCCGCAGCGGATAGTCCTTCCGCAGCGGATAGCCCTCCCAATCGTCCGGCATCAAGAGCCGCCGCAATTCGGGATGGCCCTCAAACCGCACGCCGAACATATCGTAGACCTCGCGCTCATACCAATTCGCATTCGGCCAAACGCCGATCACCGTCGGCACGGCTTCATCCTCGTTGACGCGCACCTTCAGCCGCAGCCGATGCCGATGCGTGAACGAGTAGAGGTGATAGACGACTTCAAATCGAGGATCGGCCCCGACGCCGCGATCCACGCCACAGATGTCCACGAGCATCTTGTAGTCGAAGACGGGATCATCGCGCAGGGTTTCACAAATGGAGACGAGCGCTTCGCGGGCGAGGACGAGGGTTAATTCCCCCCATTGCTCTTTCACGTCGAGGATGTACGGCCCGAATCGCTGTTCGAAGATGTCCCGCTGTGTGTCCCGCCCCTCCATACAAGATTTCGTCCGAGCGCCCCAGCTTCAGCGAGCGCCCACCAATTCTTCCTCCTCGACAGCGGCGCGGCGGCGCAAGCGCTCTCGCTCGATCTTCTCCTGAAGCTTCATGATCCCGTAGATGAGCATCTCAGGCCGAGGGGGGCATCCCGGAACGTACACGTCCACCGGGATCACTTTGTCCACCCCCTGCACGATGGCGTAGTTGTCGAACATCCCTCCGGCCGAGGCGCACACCCCCATGGCGATGACCCATTTCGGCTCCGGCATCTGTTCATAGAGCCGACGCACCACCGGCGCCATCTTCTGCGAGACGCGCCCGGCCACGATCATCACGTCCGACTGCCGGGGCGAGCCCCGAAAGACCTCCGCTCCAAACCGCGCGATGTCGTTGCGCGAGGCGATCATCGCCATCATCTCGATGGCGCAACAGGCCAGGCCGAATTGCATCGGCCAGAGACTCGATTTGCGCGCCCACTTCACCAGATCCTCAAACCGCGCCGTGAGGATCTCCGGCACTCCCGTTCTCTCCCGTTCTTCGACCATAGCTCACCGATGCCAATCGAAGACGCCTTTCTTCCAGGCGTAAACGTACCCCGCGATCAAAACGGCGATGAAGATCATCATCTCCACGAAGACGAATCCCCTGGATACCTCGCGGGCGAGATCGCGAAAGACTACGGCCCACGGGATCAGGAAGATCGCCTCGATGTCGAAGAGGATGAAGATCATCGCCACCAGATAGAACGCGACCGAGAACCGTTCGCGCGCCGATCCGATCGGGTCTTTTCCGCACTCATACGGGATCGCTTTTTCCGGCGTCGGGCGCCGCACGGCCAAAAGCCGCGGTGCGAACGCGAGCACAACGGCGAGTCCCGTCGCGACCACAAAGGTCAGCAAAATCGGCAGAAAATCCCACATCTCGGTCATGCGGCACGCTCCTGCCCCAAAACAAAGGGAAACTATAGACGAACTCCCCGGGAGTGTCAATGACGCGTTCCAGGGGATCACCGCACCAGAAGGCGCGCCGAGAAGCTCACCGCCGGTCATACGGGTCTCAAGCCGATAGGTCGGCACTTTCGACATGTCTTGAGCGAACCGCCTGCAGCCTTCACCGGCGCGCTCGAGATGCCCGACCATCACGCTGCCGGTTCATCTCCCCCAATGACGACGTTCCACCTCCGCAGGCGCCAAGACCGCACCAGACCATGCTGCACGTAGGGATCGCTTCGGACGAACGCCTCGACGTCCGCCGGATCGTCCACGCGAAAGATCAACAGCGCCCCATCCGCCGGCTCAAAAGCCCCGGCCAGAAGAAGCCGCCCTTCCCGATGCCACCGCTCAGCAAGCGCCAAATGTTCCGCGCGAAATGGCGCGCGCCGCTGCACAAAGTTCTCCACCGTCTCATACAGCAGGGCAATGTACATACGCTCCCTCCTCCCCGAACATCACCGCGCCGCCGCAACCGCTCAAAGCCGCATGAAGCCCACGCGCGCCGCAGTATAGTCGAGGGCGAAGCCGAAGACGAGCCCGATTCAAGCTGACCGCCCCCATGCTTGAGTCTACGGCAGCAGAGGATTCACGTCTCACCGTGACCGAGCCCCGTTGAAATCGCTTCCTTCGAATCGCCTCCTCTTGGGCTCACCTGCGGAATGTGGGTTTGGTCTCAACGAGGAGTCTCGGCCGCTCACCCCAGGCTCTATCCGATCGCTCGCCCGCGCGGGCTCGCGTGTGGAAGATCGAACGCTTGTCTCACGATCTCCGGTTCGGTAGACTTGGAGGTTCGTCGCGCTTGGGAGGCTCAAGGCATGAGGGCATCGCCAAACATTCGCATCGCGCATAGTCCGGATCCCGATGACGCCTTCATGTTCTATGCGCTCGCGAAGGGGAAGATTCCCACCGAAGGCTTTCGCTTCGAGCATGTCCTCCGAGACATCGAATCGCTCAACCGCAGCGCTTTGGTGGGCGAATACGAATTGACAGCGCTCTCGTTTCACGCCTATGCCTATGTCGCCGACCTCTACGTGCTTTTGCCGAGCGGGGCGAGCATGGGAGAGGGCTATGGCCCTATCCTCGTCGCGCGAGAAGATATGACGGTAGACGATCTCTCTCGCGCTCGGATCGCCGTTCCGGGGACGCTGACGACGGCCTTTCTCGTGCTGCGGTTGATCATCCCGGACGTCCACCATGTCGTCGTCCCGTTCGATCGGATTCCGGAGCATGTTGCCGAGGGGAAGGCCGACGCCGGACTCCTCATTCACGAAGGGCAACTGACCTATTCGGCGCTCGGATTACGGAAGATCCTCGATTTGGGTGAGTGGTGGTTTGAGCGCACGAAGCTTCCGCTGCCGCTTGGGGGGAATGCGGTGCGGCGCGACTTGGGGAGAGAGGTGCAGCGCGCGCTCTCGCGGCTGCTACGGCAGAGCATCGCCTATGGGCTCGCCCATCGCGAGGAAGCGCTCGACTACGCGCGCGCTTTCGGGCGAGGCCTGGATGTGGCTTCGACCGATCGCTTCGTCCGCATGTACGTCAACGAGCTGACGCTCGATTGCGGGGAGCGCGGGAAGGCAGCTATTCGCCAACTCCTGCAAATGGGATACGAACGTGGCCTCCTGCCGCGTTCGGTCCCGGTCGAATTCGTCGAGTGATCGCGTGCCGGATAGAGGGAGATGAAGATCGAGGGGACACATACGCTCAAGGCGCCACGAGACGTCGTATGGCGACTATTGCTGGATCCGCAAGTGATCGCCCGTTGCTTGCCCGGCTGCCAGCAGCTCGAACCCGAGGGTGAAAATCGCTACAAGGCCGTGCTCAATGTAGGCGTGGCGTCCGTTCGAGGAGTCTACACCGGGACGTTTCAGGTGAAGGATCTGGCTCCACCGACCCGCTACGTGATCGCCTTCGAGGGGAGAGGGCCTCAAGGGTTTGCGAAGGGGACGGGGGCGCTCGCCCTTGAAGAACGCGATGCGGAGACGGTCATTCACTATTCCGGGGACGTGCAGGTGGGCGGCCCGATCGCCAGCGTCGGTCAGCGCCTGTTGCAGGGGACGGCTCGCATGCTCGCCGGACAGTTCTTCGCGGCATTGGACGCTGAGGTCGCCGCGCTCCAAAAAGCGGAGGCGACGGGAGCCACTGTTACCCCTCCCCGACATGGGCTCCTTCGAACATTCCTGCGATACCTGTGGCAGCGCATACGGATGCTCTTTCGGCGAGGATGACGACAGAGCGCGCGCCCTCGCTCCCGAAAAGGAACGGCGGTGCGAAAACGCATTGACAGCGCCTGCTCCCTTCACTATATTGCGCGGCGTGATGTCGAGCGGTCCGTGGACGCCTGGCGGACGAATCGGCCAAGGAGGATAGAATATGCGAATTCTCCAAAGGGCATCGTTCCTCTCAACGGGCCTTGGACGACAAATGGTGATAGCCCATCTGACGATCGGGCTTTTAGTGCTGGCCTTTCCCCTCCCACGCTTGGCTCAGACACCCGTGCAACGGATCGTTGGGACGGGCGCACTCCCCCCGCCGGGGCCGTATGAGTATCGCTTGAGCGTGATGAACAACAACGGCATGGACATCCGGCAGGGTCTTTTCGGCACCAAGGTCTTCTATCGGACGAAATGGCTTGGACCCGTGTTGCGCGATCATCAGATCAATGCGGCGAAGGACGTCGCGTTCGCCATCGCCGAAGAGTCGGGCACGCTGCGCGGAGCGATCTTCCTTCGCGAGGCGATAACCCGCCAGTTACGGCGGGTCGTTCAGATCGGGGATCGCACGCCGGAAGGCGAGGTCTTCACGCGTCTTATAGAGTTCTCCCTCAACGATGGACGGCAAATACTCTTCGCGGCGGAGACTTCGGGGCCGTCGCCTGAGGAGGGATTTCCGAGCGCCGGGCTGTTCGTGGCCGACGGGGGGACGATCGCCACGGTGCTCAAGGCGGGAACGACGACTTCGGCCGGAACGATCCTCAGCTTCTCGAATCCGCGCTTGACGAACGATGGTCGGGCGTACTTCACGGCGTTGGTGCGCACGGCGCAAGGGGCTATCGAGGCGGCGATCTTCCGCTCTGTAGGGGGAACGCTTGAGGTGCTCGTGCGGAAAGGCGATCCGAACAACGTGGGAGGGACCATCGCCCGGCCCGTCCTTCAGGCCGTGAGTCCGCAAGGGGATGCGATCGCCTTCTTGGATCAATCGGAGCGGGCGCTCTACGTGAAGACTGGCACTTCGACGATTCGCGTCGTGAAGATCGGCGATGCGGCGCCAAACGCTTCGGGAGGGACGTTCGTGGACATCCTTCCGCCCGTCAACACGATCTTCCCCGCCGTGCCTTTCCTCGTCTCCTCGAATTCGCTCGCTGCGGGCGGCGATCTCGTTTTCATCGGCGCGTTTCGTCGGCCGAATCAGCAGAATCCGACCTTCGCGCTCTATCGTTTCACGATCGGAAGCGGTCTTCAGGAGATCATCCGCACGGGACAGAACGTCGGCGGCTTCAACGTGCAGTTTCTCACGGCGCCGACACTTGGCGATGGCGGGGTGATCTACTGCGGTGCGGCTTCGCAAGTTATCCTCGGCGGAGGGATTCTCCGCTTCGGAGGAACGCAGCGACAGGCACAAGAGTTTCCCGGAGCTTCACAGACGGAGTGGAACTTACCACCTTACGCGATCAACCGCCAAGGTCAGGCCGTGTATGACCATATCGCCGTCGCCCTGAATGCGAACTTCGGGACACCGAGCGGTCCCTTCGACAAACCCGCCTTCGGACTGAACATCTCACTTCGGCTTCATACGGGATCGGCGTCCTCGGAAACGCTCCTCGGCCCGGTCGAGTCCGCTCCTTCGGATAGTCCCTTCCTTGGCTTCTCGCAGCTCATCGCCAACCGAAACGGCGAGCTGCTCTTCATCGGGAACGTGGGTGGAGGCCGACACCTCTTCCGAGTTCGAGATGGGGCCATTGAGCTTGTGGTCTATCAGGGTCAAGTGATCGAAGGCATGAAGATTCGTTCCGTCACCGAAGCGGCGATCAATGATGCGGGAGTGATCGCCATTCAGGCGGAGATCGAGGACGGATCGGCGCTTTTCGTCTACCGAGGGGGATCGTTCCAAAAGGTGGTGGCTTCTGGGGACCCCGTCTTCGGTCAGCTTGTGGTGGACATCTTCGACATCAGCTTGAACGAAGCGGGCCAGATCGCGTTCGTGGCGAACCTCGCCGACGCTACGGGAGCGAACGTGCGGAATCTCGTGCTGGTGGCTCGACCGACGACCGGAGGATACAGCATTGATCGGACTATTGACTTGAGCTCGCTCCCTCGCATTCGGAATACGCAGGCCATCTTCATCATGGATGTGGCGCTCGCCGATGATGGGACGCTCGCCCTCACCGCGCGCGCAGAGCGCGATGAGGGGGTCATCCTTGCGACGCCTCGACGGACGGGAACGGGGTATACCTTCCAGAAGATCGCCGAGAGCGGCGGCGCGACGCCCATTGGGGGAACCTTCCGTCGCGGCTCGGAATTGCAGATCGGGGCATTCGCGCCGGAGGTCTTCTCCTCCCTTCAGATCAATCCCCAAGGGGTTGTCAGCTTCATCGCAGTAGTGAGTCAGCCAAGCGGGGGCGAAGTGCGGGCGCTCTTCTCGTACTCAGGCGGATCGCTCGCGAAAGTGGTGGCCGATGGCGATCCGACACCCGAGGGTATGCCGATCGTGTTTCCGCTTCTGCCGGTTCACAGCATGGCTCCGACAGGGGAGATCATCTTTTTGAGTCTCGCCCCCGATGAGCCGAACCTCTATCTCTGGAAGCAGGGGACGCTCCAACGGCTCATCGCCGCTCGGCAGCTTGGGCCGGAAGGAGAGCGGCTGACGCCCATCCCGCCGCTTCTGGCGAACGGAGGGAGTGTCGTCTTCGTGGGGGCGGTTCTCCAGGCTGACTCGCGGTTGGTGATTTATCGGCTCCCCTTGAACTGAATCATCCGTCCCTTCGGCTCACAGGAGACGTTTGGTCTGGGTCCAAAGGCTCCAGAGCCAATCGGCGAGCGTATGAGCGGCTGAGCCCCACCAGAGGCCGAAGAAGAGAGCGAGCCAATACCGGCGTTCCACAGACAGAAGCCATCGCTTCAGCAAAGCCAGGGCCTGACGCACGCTCTCGCTTCCGGGCTGCGCGTGAAGCGCGTGCCAAAGGAAAATTCCCACTCCGCCGATGAGAGCGAGCATGATCGAGAGATACACGATGCGAATGAACGTGCCGAGCAAAAGCCCATGCGAGAGCTGTGAGCGATGGCGGACGAGCACCTGATACGGCCACCAGAGGAAGCGAAACGGGCCCCACCGGGCATAGGGCTTACTCCGAACGTCTAGATCGGGATTGAACAGGAAGCCGGAGAAGAGCGTCGCGAGCGTCACCAGCCAGGCCAGATCGCGACTTCCCGTGAGCGCCTGCGTGAGCAGAAACGTCGGCGGAGCGAGCGCCAGTGTGATCGCGTCATGAGTCCTCGCCCGAGGCATCGGATCCTCTCCTTGCGTCTCTCAGTGTACGAGAGGGTCGAGCGGAAAGCCAGCCGCTATCGGGTTTCTTCCCCTAGGGGCGGAGTGCTATAATGGCGGCTTCAGTTTTTGGCCTCGGCTCCCGAGCGAAGCGGGAGTCGCCTGGGGCGATGTGGGGCACGCACGATGCTCAGGGCGAAGACAAGGGGGGATGGGGTCTTATGGTGCGCTTCACGACGCTCGATTGGGTGTGGGTTGCGTTGTATCTGCTGTTGATGGTCGGATGCGGCGCGCTCTTTTATCGCTTGGGCAAGCGTTCGGAGGCGGATTTCTTCCTGGCTGGGCGAGGCCTGCCGTGGTGGCTGCCGGCCACCTCGGTCTACGCGACGCATACGGCCACGGACACGCCGATGTGGGTCACCGGCATCGTCTACCAGCACGGTTTGCGCGGCCTCTGGTACACGTTCTTCTCCGCTTGGTGCGCCATCAGCGCCTTCGTCAGCGCGCGCATCTTCCGCCGCTCGCTCGCCTACAGTCAGGCCGAATGGCAAAGCTTACGCTTCGGTGGGCTGGGCAGCGAACTCTTGCGGGGATGGATCGCCGGTTGGATGGTCTTCATGAACATGTTCATCCTCGGCTGGGTTGGCATCGCGATGGGGAAGCTCTGCCACCTGATCTTCGGTTGGCCGGATTGGGTCGGCCTCGTGCTGTTTTCGACCGTCTGCGCCATCTACGTCCTGGCGGCCGGATACTGGGGGGTCGTCATGGCCGATTTCCAGCAGGGGGTGATCGCCTTCATCGCGATTCTGATCGTCTCCTTCTGGGGGATCTTCGAGGCGGGAGGACCCGAGGGGATCCTCTCGAAGCTTCGGGCGATGGGTGAAGAGTGGCGCGCCGATCCCTTTGCGTTCACGGGCCTCTTTTCGGGCGATTTTCCCATCGCGTGGTTCGCGACGATGCTGGTGATCGCCATCATCGGGGGGTTCGGCATGGGCACAGCCATTGATTGGTACGTCGAGGCGCAACGGATTCAATCGGCTCGAACCGTCCGCGATGCCTCGTACTCGATCTGGTGGGGGACGATGCTCGTGCTCACGCGAAATGCGCTCTGGGCTGTCGCCATTTTGGGCTTCTACGTCCTTTATCCGAACATCCCCGATCGCGCTCAATACGAACTGGGGTGGTACCGGTTGGGATTGGAATTCCTTCCCGCGGGGATGCTGGGCTTTTTCTTCGCGGCGATCGTCGCCATCCATCTCTCGACGGTCGCTTCGCACTTGAACCTGGGCGCCGTGTATGCGACGCGCGACCTCTATCACCATTACGTCCGGCCGCAGGCTTCCGAACGCGAACTCGTTTGGGTGGGGCGGATCTCGACGCTTCTGGTACTCATCGGCTCGTTCTTCTACGGCCTGATGATGAAGGAGATCACGAAATGGCTCATCTTCGCCCTCTGGATCATGGCCGCGGGCGTTTGGCTGCCCAACATCTTGCAAGTCGTCTGGTGGCGCTTCAACGCGTGGGGGTATTTGATCGCCTGGATCGCGAATCTGGGTCTGAGCTGGCTCATCGTCTGGGTCCTGCCGGCCTTCGGTGTGCTCCCGAACCTGCCGGATTATGTGCAGTTCTGGATCCTGATGGGATTGGGAGCGCTCATCTATGTGCCGGTGACGTACCTGACGCCGCCCGAGGATATGCGACAACTCGTGCGCTACTACGTCATGTCGCGCCCCATCGGCTGGTGGGGGCCTGTGCGCGCGGAGGCCGAGCGCTTGGGCTTGATCGCCCCGCGCAATGTGACGCGCCATTCGCTGCTCAAGCGCGAGTGGTCGGCCGAAGAAGCCGATGAATGGACGCGCGAGGACTGGCTGACCATCCTCATCTCTCCGCTCGCGTACATGGCCTTGATGTTCGGCGTCGCCCTTGCGCTCCTTCAGATGAAGAGGGGCGTGGTGATCCTCATCACGGGCATCCTGCTGACGGCGATCATGCACTGGATCATTGATCCGAAGCTCAAGGCCGCCTCGGCGGAGTACGAGAAGAAGCAAAAGGCTTATCTGGAGCACTTGGATAAGATCCTGCGCTGGGAGGAGGTGCGATGAACGAGGGGCTCTCGGTGCTGATCGGTCTCTCCATCGCCTACGTGGCGTCGTTCCTGGGAATGCTCTTCGCTTACATCTCCTATCGCCGACGACAGCGCGAACGCGCCCGGGCCAAGAAGGAGGGGGATCATGCCTGAAGGGGCGCTCCTTTTGCAGACGGCGCGGCCGCAGAGCGTGTTCTGGGGGATCGTGGTGCCGGCTCTCATCTTCCTCGTCTCGTTTCTCGTGGCCTATGCCCTCTACCGGAAGTTTTCTCAGAAGTAGCTCGGAGAGGGGCTTGGCGCGCCTTTGCAGACCGTGATATGATTGAAACTCCCGACGAGGGAACCTCGTCCGAGAAGACCTCGAACCAGGGGATGGACTGATGTCAGGACATTCGAAGTGGCACCAAATCAAGCATAAGAAGCTCGCCGCCGACGCCAAGCGGGGGAAGCTCTTCAGCAAGCTGATCCGTGAGATCAGCGTGGCAGCCCGGCTGGGCGGTGGGGATCCGGAGGCGAATCCGCGCTTGCGGAAGGCGATCGCCGAAGCGAAGGCCAATAACATGCCGCAGGAGACCATCCAACGAGCCATTGACCGCGGCACGGGGAAGATCGCCGGCGAACAGTACGAGGAGGTGATTTACGAGGGGTATGGCCCTGGCGGCGTCGCCGTCCTGGTCGAAGCGCTCACGAGCAACCGGAATCGGACCGTCTCCGAGTTGCGGCATATCTTCTCCCGATACGGCGGGAACTTGGGCGAGAGCGGCTGCGTCGCTTGGATGTTCCAGAAGAAGGGCTATATCGCCGTCGAGAAAGGCCTCCTCTCCGAGGACGCGATCTTCGATCTCGCGCTGGAGGCGGGAGCCGAAGACGTGCGCGTGGATGATGAGGGGAATTACGAGATCCTCACCGCGCCGGAGGATTTCGACCGCGTCCTGGAGCGGGTCAAGCAAGCGGGCATTCAGCCGCTCACGGCCCAGATCACGATGATCCCGCAGTCCTCCGTGCGCCTGGAGGGGAAGGACGCCGCCCTGATGCTGAAGCTCATGGACGCGCTCGAAGATCACGATGATGTGCAGCGCGTCTCGGCGAACTTTGACATCCCGGCCGAGGAGATGGCGCGGGCCGCGCTCTCCTGATCCGGATCATCGCCCGCGACCCCTTTCTCGCCGCCCCCGTGCGGAGACGCGCGCTCCTTCGCCCATGCGGTCGCTCACTTCAAGCGCGCCGCCACGACCCTCCAGTTGATGTTTTGGAAGAACGCCTCGATGTAGGCCGCCTTCTTCAACCCATAGTCGAGCATGTAGGCGTGCTCGAAGACATCCATGATGAGAAGCGGCGTGCATCCGGCCAGGTGGCCGAGATCATGCTCGTTGATCCACACGTTGAAGAGCCGACCGGAAACCGGATCGTGATAGAGCACGACCCATCCGATCCTGCGCATGGCCCCAACCGCTTTGAAATCGTCCCGCCAAGCCTCGAACGATCCGTACTGCTCGCGAATCAGTCGCGCCAGAGGGGCATCCGCCTCAAGCGGCTCCGACGTTCGGGTCAGGTTATCGAAATACAGCTCATGGAGCCGCATGCCGTTGAATTCCCAGCCGAAGCGCCGCTTTAATTCGGCATATTCGAGCGTCCCCGCCTTTCCGGCTTTCCCCAGCTCACGGAGCGCCTCGGTCAGCGCGTTCGCGTTGGTCACGTATCCGTGATACAAGGTGAAATGATTCCTCAAGAGTTGATCGCTGAATCCATCCATGCCTAACAAGTGGTCGTAGTTCTTCGCCGTGTATGCCATCGCGCGATTTCCTCCCTCATCGAGAATGAATTTTTCAGTCTACCCTCCGAACTGGGAAATCGGCAATACGCACAGGCGGTGATGTGGGTTTACTCTTCGGGCGCATCGGCGATCACTGGCGGAGCTGACCGATGCGCGGTCCTATCTCCCGCATCCCCATCGCGGTGCTCAAACACGCTGACAGGCAGATAGGCGGATGATATAATTAGGGCTGCCTGAGGAAGACTTCATCAAGGAGGTGAGGATGGCGACTCGCATCTCCATCCTGGAGATGCCTCATGCAGCGATCGTGGCGGCGCTCGCGATTCCGCCTTTCGCACGCAGCGCGTTCGGTCCAGGCAGGAACGTTCGCCGCTTTCACCTCTACGCCGGGTGCGGCCCAATTCCTTTGCGAGTTCGATTGCTGGGATACGTCCTTCCCGTGCGGCGATTCGGAAGGAGGATGTACGGCGTGCTTCGATTTCAGCACTGGGCCAAGG
>Ga0101942_100615_pt1 | contig 11639 bp, 11 predicted proteins | sample DewCreD2012metaG_4_FD_75243 | JGI IMG/M metagenome (GOLD analysis project Ga0101942, IMG submission 75243) | Hot spring sediment bacterial and archeal communities from British Columbia, Canada, to study Microbial Dark Matter (Phase II) - Dewar... ...
CTATTTTATTATGTAATGAAGCTTCGATTATACGCATAAAAGTCCCAGTTCTAGAAATAGCAGGGCAAAATACCGCTAAACATCTTGAGTAAATATCATATCTGTTTTGAAGTAACTTTTTAACTCCTTTATCACGTGGATAAACATTTCTTACAACATTATTTTTATTAAAATAAATATATCTTTCAATATTTACGAGCAGTTGCATACATTAATCATTTCTATACTAAAACCTAAATAGGCCAGCATATTTACTCTTTCATAGGCTATTTCAAATGCACCTGGATGATTAGGATCAAACATACCAACAACTAATGCTTTAATCATCTTTTCAGAAAAATATTAACAAATTGTTCAGCTATTTTTTCCCATGAAAATAATTTGACTCTACTTAAGGCAATTTGGGATTTTTCTCTATATAGTTCTTCATTCCTTAATAATTCGATAATTGCATTAGCAAATTTTTCATGATTTATTTGATCCACTAGTATTCCTGCATTTCCTACAACTTCAGGAATGCTTGCCAGATTAAAAGCCACGATTGGTTTACCTAAAGCCATCGCTTCTAAGAAAATTAATCCAAAACCTTCAAGAACACTTGCTGAAGCGAATATATCGCAAGAAGCATAATATTTAGGCAAATCTTCATCATTAACAAATCCTGCGAAAATAACGTCTTTTTCTAGATTTAGTTTTTTTGTTAAATTGATTAGGTAATGTTTTAAAGGACCATCACCTACTATTACAAGCTTTACATCATTAATCTTCGATTTTACAAGCGCAAAAGACTTTATGAGGAAATGAACTCCTTTATTTGGATGCAGATTTCCTACAAACAATATTTTTCTTTCTTTGCCAAATTTTTCATCAATATCTGAAACGTTAATATTTCTGTTAAATTTTTCCAGATCTACACCTTCAGGAATAACTCTTATCCTTTCCTTTGATATATTGAATAATCTTATGAATTGTTCAGCTGTGAATTTACTTGGTGCTACCCAATAGTCTGGCTTGGTTAATTTTCCATAAATATTTCCAAAAGGTATCGATAAAGCATCTTTAAGCTTTACAATAGGTTGTACATGATGCAAAAGACCAATGCTTATAAAGTTGTTACCTAATAATCTTAAAAACGGGAATGGCAAGTTTATCAATAAGAGATCAGTATCTAATAATTTTTTATTTAACGTAATGTTTAAAGAGAAAGTTAAAAAATCCAGCTCAAACATTCCACTCAGCTTTCCAAATTTTCCTAGTATCGTTCTAAGATCTTTAAATCTATAGATTTTTATACCGTCGAAGTTATGATATAAAGTTCCACCGTTCCAAAATGTAGTTACTACTGTAACTTTATAGCCTAACTTTTTAAAACCTTTGGATAAGCCTTCAATATGCCTTTCGATTCCTGTATAAACTCCCCTTTTAGGATAAGGAAATACAGGCGTTATAATCGTTATTCTTAACATTATTTCAGCAAGCTGTTAATTAACTCTACCCATTGTTTTCCTATAACTTTCCAATCAAATTCTTTTTCAACTTTTTTTCGAGCGTTTTCTCCTAACTTTTTACACAAATCTTTATTTTCATATAATAACTTTATTTTTTCAACAAAATCTTTTACATTTCTATTACAAAAAATAACTTCCTCATAATTTTTAAAAAGTTCATTCATTTCCGGTGTGTTTATTTTTATCAAAGGTTTACCGCAAGATAAGATTTCTAAGTCTGACAATGAAAAATCATAATATGTGCTGATAAAAACACTTGCTTTATTAATAAATATAGGCAATATATTTCTCGGAACAGTTTGTTGAAATATCACATTCTTCAAATTTTTTAACATAATTTCATAAGGACCGGAGCCCCCAACAATAAACTTAGCTTTAGGCAATTCTTTTTCGCAAGCTTTCACAATATCATATAAAAGGCTAGCTCCTTTTTCTTCTGTTAATCTTCCAAGGAAGCCTATAACATAATCGGTTTCAATGTAATTGTAAGGCCTAAAAGTGTTCGTATCAACACCTCCAGTAATTATTTCTATCTTGTCTTTTGGTATTCCGTAATTAATCATACCTCTTTTTATTAATGTCGATTGTGCTCTAATTTTATCAGTTAATTTGCATGCTAGCTTTCCAAAACTTAGATTAACACCCCAACTAATAGCAGATGGTCTCTTAGTTGAAAAAGGAGAATACCATGGATATGAATTGCCTTCAGAAAAGATTGTCTTTATTTTAAGTAGTTTACAAATCATAATTTGAATGGTACCTGAATATCTTTCACTAAGTATAACTAAATTTAATCCATGCTTCTTTAATTTAATAATATTTATTATTATCTGAAAATTGTAAAATAACAATATTGATAATGTTTCTAAAAATAATATAAAAACATTAACTTTTGCGGTTCTATTTATTGCAGGATGATATATATAAAGTATCTTAAGATTTTTATTAATTTTCTTATATCTCTGATATTTATAATAAAAAGGTGAAGTAATTATAGTTTTATAATATGCAGAAATTTGAATGCCGATTTGATAGTCTATCTCAGGTATTCCTCCAATAATTCGAATAGGAGGGACTTCAACTAGACCGGGACTAATTATAAGAATAATCATTTAAGAGTTTATGAATAGTAATTTAATTATATATATTCTTTATTTCTTATACTTCTGAAAAATATTTTTAATTCAATCATTATGAATTTTAACACAAAATTATTATACTTAGTTGTGTGGATGTTGTTATTTGGCAGCCAACTTTATTAATTTTCTCCATTTCTCAGCAACATTTTCTAAAGAGAATTCTTTTGCTCTTTCTAAGCTCATTTTCTTATATTCATTTAGTTTCTCTCTATTTCTTACAAGATATTCCATAGCTTCAGCTAATTTCTCGACATCTTTTTGAGGAACTATGATTCCTGCATTGCTTACTAGCTCAGGTAGTGAACCACAATCAGTAACTATCGCAGCTAAGCCATTGCTCATTCCTTCCAAAACGCTATAGCCAAACTGTTCCTCCCAATTTTTCACCTTTATCGAAGGATATACTATTATGTCGCTAATTTCAAAATACTTCTTTAACTCTTCTTCTTTGACATAACCCTTGAAATCAACGAATTTTTTTAAACCATTTTCTTCAGAGAATTTTTTTAAATAATTAGTTATTACACCTTCACCGCATAAAATTAATTTTGCTTTATATCCTTTATCGATCAATTTTTTAAAAGCAACTATGAGATGGAATAATCCTTTTTCATAAACATGTCTTCCTGCATATAAAAAAGTTATCATGTCATTTTTTTTAATATCATTCTTAATATAATAACCACTTTCAGGAATTATAAAAATCTTATTTTTATTTACTCTTAATTCTTCAATTAATTTTATTTTCATTTTATTAGTTAATACTACAACAAAATCTGGAATCAAATATAAAATTCTAAGTATAAGCATTTCAATTCTTTTATATTTTATTGTAGGATTCAATGCAGAAATTACTATAAATGGTTTTCTTGCAATTCTACAATATATACCAACTAATATACCCATTAGTGAATGATAAAGATTAAGCACCACCACGTTAGGTTTTATTTTTGAAATGCTAAACAATACTGATGGATAAAATTGTATCAGTGATTTATCGTTAAATATTACTCTATGCCAAATGACGTTAAATTTCACCTCTTTTTCGCTGATCAATATTTCTTTGGGCGTTCCTTTATATTTCAAATTCTCACTCCAATTAGGAACAAGTGCATATACGAAATAGTACTTAGCAAGCTCATTCAATAAATAACTTTGCCTTCTTTGAGAAAAACTTCTTCCTATAAACGCTACTTTAATGCTCAAACGTTAATCTATACCAGTTCAATAACAATGCAATGGAAAACAATCTATTAGTATATTCATAAGACGGATAATATTCATAATATTTCTTTATTTCATTATAACTTAAATTAAGTTCTTTAATTAAATAATTTAATTCATCTATTTTATTTATAAAATCTTTATGATATTTTTTCAAGGATATGCTAAATCCAACTTTTTTTCTTAATATTATATGTTTTGGTATCTTTAAATATTTAATTGCATACATTTTTAATAAATATTTGTCCATTCCATGATTTATCTTCATATTATTTTGAAGGCTAAACATTTTCTGCATAAGAAAATGATTTAAAAATGGTGCTCTTAGCTCTAATGAGTTTTTCATGCTAATTCTATCATCCTTATGCAAGAAATCATTGGGCAATACTTTCTTAATAGTAACATAGGCAGCACTCTTATGCTCATCACCTATTCTAAGCAACTTTTCATATTCTTTGAAAGGATCTTCGAAGTTGCCTTTGATCATGCTTTTTAATTCTTCTTTGCTAAAATGGGAAAGTCTTAGTAATCTTTTACTTGCATTGTCCAATGAATTATATTTGTGTTTTTCATATCTCTTCAAATCTTGAAACATTCCTGCTAAATTTTCGCTTAAACTACTTCCTAAAAAAATTATAATATATCTAATGAATTTAGGCAAGCTAAACCATTTTTTAAGCATATCATTGATATTTATCCAAGGATATCCCCAGAACATTTCATCTCCTCCTTCTCCTGTCAAAGCAACCGTTACTTCCTTCTTTATTTCTCTGCATATGTAAAACGTTGGAACGATTGAAGGATCAGCTACGGGTTCATCTATTGTAAGAGTAATTTGGTCAAAATCTTTAAAAAAGTCTGTTTTTACATATATTGTCTTATGATCACTTTTTATCAAGTTCGCTACTTCTTCAGCAAATTTAACTTCTTCTTCTTCTTCACTGGTAACGTGCATTGTTCTAAGATTTGAATATTCTGAAGCAACTTTAGCTATAACGCTTGAGTCAACACCTCCGCTTAGCAAAACTCCTAAGGGAACATCACTTATTAAAGTTTTCTTTACTATATTTTTTAAGTTTGCATCAAGAATCTTTAATGCAGTATCTAAATCCATTTCATCATTTTCTTCAAAATTTAAATCCCAGAAAGAATTGAAAATAGCCTTTTTATCTTTTAAAGAATATAAAACGTAGCTTGCAGGCTTTAATCTATAGACTTTCTTAATGAAGCTTTCTTCTAAATGATTGTAAAAGAAAGCTAAATAACTAGCTATTGCATCATGATTAATTTCAGGCTTTTCAATACAATTGATGATTGCTCTTAGTTCAGAAGCAAATATGAAGTTATTGTTGAAGAAAGTATAATACAAAGGCTTCTCTCCAAATCTATCCCTTGCTATGAGAATGGTCTTTTCATTTGAATCATATATTGCAAAAGCAAACATTCCTTCTATTTTATCTAGCATTTTCTCCTTTTCTTCTTCATACAAATGAACCAATATCTCTGTATCTGTATTCGTATAAAATCTATGTCTTGATTTCAGTTCATTTCTTAATTCAATGAAATTATAAATTTCTCCATTGAAAACTATCCAAACTGTTTCATCTTCATTATGAATTGGCTGGTCTCCAGTTTTCAAATCTATTATCCTTAATCTTCTAACTCCTAGTCCAACTTTATCATCAATATAATATCCTTCGCTATCAGGTCCTCGATGAACTAAGCTATTGCACATAAGCTTAAGTAAATATTTACTTGGTTCTCCTATAATGCCACAGATCCCGCACATTTAAGCTAACTTTTTATACAAAATATTTATCTTTCATAGCTGATTTTCAAAGATTGCCAATAATAAGTCTCACTTATTTTTATAATTAACAAAGGTTTTCAATAATTTCTGATATTATTTGCTATTTTCAAATTTTTTTTAAATTTCAATATACTTATCAATCAGCTTTAAATACCAATTATTCCATATTTTTTTACTTATTATATGTATTTGAAATATTCCAATTAATCCTAATTCTTTTTCGATTTTTACCTTAAGTCTGGAATCTTCAACTTCATCATTAGTAACTATTGCTATATCTATATCAGAAAGCATAACATGAAAGTCTCCTCTTACTACACTTCCGAAAACATATAATTTAAAATCTTTAATTTCTTTGCTAACAATTTCTTTAATCTTCCTTGCATAACTAATGTAATCATTAAAGACTTTTTCTCTTAATTTCCTTTCTTCAATCAGTATTTCTAAGATATCCATTTTTTGAATTTATCTATGAATTTCAACAAAATTTTCATCATCTCTTCAGCTTCTTTTTTGCTATATTCCCTTGGATAATATCTTGAAAGAATGTATGCATCTTCTATCGATTTAATTATAATTTCGTTTTCATCAAAAAAATTCTTGAACTCGTTATCTATTCTCATTAATTCACTAAATAATCTTGAAATTGAATGTGTTCTAGGAAAATAACCCAATGTATTGAAAAGTATATATTTTAGATAGAATTGCAAAGATTGCTCAATGAAGAAAACAGCAAGGTTATAATTTGCTTCATTAAGCATTCTTTCTGCAAGTATTTGGAATTCTTTTCCTCTTTTTATTAAAATTTCTTTCTCTTCTTTACTCATGTTAACAAAAGTTTTGGTAAATGCATCTTAATTGTTAAAGACATCTCATAATAATTCTTCATACAATTCGATGTAATCATTAACCATTCTATCTACATTGAAATTCAAAGACCTTTGGTAGTTATGTTCCCCCATTTCCTTTAGTATTTTTTGATTTTCGCAAATTTCTAAGATCTTTTCACCCAACAGCTTGTAATTTTCATGGTTAACTATAAAGCCTCCTTTATCTTCAATTATTTCTTCAGCTATCCCTACAGGTGTGCTTATTATAGGTAGCTTGAAATATGCAGCTTCAACTAAAGCATGTGCAAAATTATCATATCTTGAAGTCCAAATGAAAATATCAGAATTAATATAAGCTTTCCATAGGTCTTCTTCAGTTAGCCATCCTTTGAATGAGACCTTATCTTCAATGCCTAGATCCTTGCAAAGCTTTAGCAATTTATTTTTATAATTACTTTCTTCAGATCCATATCTGCTAGGTTTTTCATCTCCCACTATTATATATCTTAGTTTATTATTTCTTTTATAAGCTTCATAGAATCCTTTTATCGCCATTTCTAAATTATTTTTAAAAGTTAAGCGTGAAACTGTTAACAAATTTATTGTATCTTTATACTCTCTCTTAACATTTATTTTAGGAAATTCTATTCCATTTGGTATTATTCTAATTTTATTTGAAGGTATTCCAAAACTTAATAGTTCGAGATATTCTTTTTTTGAAGTGGCAACAATTCTATCTGCAAACTTTAATGTTGATTTCATTGTTAATGAATCATATACTATGTTAGGAAGCTTTGAACTTAAGCTCAAATTTAAAAATTCGTATCCTTTGACTGTACCATGAGTAGTTATAACCAAAGGAGTTTTGTTCAAAAAAGAAGCTAAAACACCAGCATCTGTTTGAAAATTTCTGTATCCATGAACATGAATAATTGAACAATCTTCATTAATTGCTCTTAATAACATTCTTATCGAAAGCTTATAATGACTGAATCGAAATATAGGTTTATATTCGATTATATTAACGTATTTGAGATCAACTTCACCTTTTTTATATGTAAGTATTGTAGATTTGATACCTTTTTCTTCGAGTCCTTTTGTTAATAAATAAGCTTGTTTAGATGGTCCAACTGGTATATCATAACCAAATTCACCTATTAACCTTAAAATTATCAATTTCTCTTCCTTAAAATTTTAAACACTATTTCTTTAAAACTAACAAATCATAGAATAGCTCAAATTTTTCTGTTTTAATTTCTTTATTAACTTTTATTATCCAATCAACATTTATATCATCTGCAATTAAAAAATCTTCCTTTTGTTATGTAATTATAGGATGCTTTTAATTCGAAAAGTATGTGTTCTAATGTATGTATTGAGTCGTGAAGAAATACATCTACACGGCCTAACTTAGCTAATAATTTTGGTAAAATAATTCTTGAGTCACCTATGATTAGTTCCCATCTATGCCTTAAGGAATATGGAACTAACCATCCCACTTCTCCCTTTAATAAAAGTCTTTTGTCTGGTAAATCTATGCTATAAAGTTTACCTAAGTTATTCTTTTCAAGAGCGCTTAGTATGAAAGTCGAAGAGGAACCATTTGCTACTCCTGTTTCAACTACTATTCTAGGTCTAAAACATCTGATTATTGTATAAATTATTGGTCTTTCTAAAGGAGAAACCATGGCTCCATGGAAAGCATGAAATTTTGAAAGTTTATCAATGATATATTTCCTTATATTTTCAGCTTCATTTAAAAATCTTGTAATTTCATCTTTTTTTCCTGTTAATTTAACCAATTTGCTCTCTCTCCTTAAATAATGAATTATAAATCTAAGATCAGATGGATTTTTTATAAAATGTTTAACATATTGTTTATTTAGAATATAACTCATTAACGTTTTCATATATTAATTAATGCTATTTTTCAAAATTATTAATTCAATTTTAAATCAAATTCACGCAAATCTTTAGCTTTACCTTCAACTATCGCTTTCATAGCTTTGAAATCTTGATAAATTATATTTTTCCAGTCTAATTTCTTAGCTATGTTTCGCATAAAGCTGAAATCTTTATTTTTGACTTCTTTCAAAGCAAGATCTAAGTCTTCAGCAATCACATCTACATTTGAAGGGTCTCTGAAATACATCGCTGCATTGCCTAACGATCTAAAAATACCTTCGGTTCTCGTGACCAAAAAAGGCTTGCACATGCTCAAATATTCTCTTATTCTAGTATGAAGATTTGCCTGATTAACTTTTGTTCTTGGCAACAAGGGTAATGCACATAAAGTTGCTGTAGCTATGTAATTAGGTAATTCTTCATATTCTATCCATCCTGTCAGCTTAACTGCTTTATCTAAATTATTTTCATTTATTAAAGATCTAAGATAATTCATATAAGAAGCCTTACCTTCTCCTACAATTAATAATGAAGGATTTTCTTTTAGCTTATTCAAGGCCTTTATTAATAAATGGACTCCATCATAAGGTCCCATGTCTCCATGATAAAAAATTACTTCATCCTTTAACTCTAATTTACTTTTTATAATATTAGCACTTGTTTTATAAGGATTGAAATGTTCTGTATCGACACCATTAGGTATTACAGCTATCTTTTCTTCATCAAGACCGTATTTATGCCAGAATTCCCTACCTAGCTCGGTTTCAACGTTTGCATAATCTACGTTTCTTGCTATTTTATCTTCCATTCTTTTTAGAAAATGTACAACTAAATTTTTAAATGGCATATCGAATTGAATGTAAAGATCGCTAATAAAATCAGTTAGCTCTGCATAAATTGGTGTTTTTATTTCTTTTTTGTTCGATATCGCTGCATAAGTTGGCAAAATATTTATTGTTCTAATTATATCGAACTTTTCTTTTTTAGCTAATTCCTTTATTTTCTTTTTCATTTCTCTCATTATTCTTACTCTTGAAAAAATGTTGAATTGCTTAAATTCCAAATTTATGTATTCATAATTAGCCAAATTATCTTCAGGCAAATCCGATTTAGGGCAAATCACGGTTATGTCATTTCCTAATTCAGAAAGATATTTAACGCTATAATTTGGTCTTCCAGCTCTCTTCTTAGAAGGTAAAGGTTGCTCGCAAGCTAATGCGATTCTAAGCTTACTCATTTTAGTTTTTTAATTATAAAATATGAAATTTTCTCCATCAGAATAAACTATATCTAGTTGCTTTTTCATGTCCTTGTATGATACCAAAGGATCTTTGCTTTGTAGCTCGTATTTTCCGTTTCTCAATACTTCAAAATATCCAACTACGATGAATCCCTTCCAACTGTTAACATTCCAGTTATCGCTACGCGAAATATCTGTTACATTTAGAAAATACTTGTGTTTATACGATTCTAAAAAAGTATAATCATAGTAAATTCTTGCTAAAGTGTAGTGTGTTCCAATTATTGGATCTTTACTAGCTATTTTAACTAAATAATCTTGCATAGTTAGCACAGATTGAGGTGCAAATTGCAAGCTTTGATAATATCCTCCATATCTTCCGAAATAAGGATTGTCATCCGTTATCAATATGGAAGAAAAAGAGGATAGCATCAATAGAATTGACAATAGAGCAAAAAATTTTCTTTTGTTGAAGAAATGAAAAGCTGGTGCAGAAATTAAAGCCATCATGAGCGTTAATACAGCTGTACCTACGATTTGTTCAACTAACCTACTTGTTAATAAAGCAAATAATGGATGTATTGCAAGAGCAATAGGTATTACGAATGGAAGCATATTTTTAAGATTCATTTTTTTAGTAATCAGTGAATAAGAAAGACCTAATGAAGCGAAATATGCTAAAATTGGATACCAAATATGAGAAAGTAAATAATAAAATAAACCTTCATAAGTCAATCCTCCCGTAGATGGATTTTCGCTAGATAAAGGTCTTCCAGGCAAAGTTAAGCTCTTTACGAATACATTGAAAAGCGGGCCCGTATAATAAACAATATAAGATATTAAAATGATCGCATACAATAAAGAAAATAAATAAAATTGTTTTCTTGTGAATAGAACTATGAAAAAAATAGCTAAGAATGCATAAGCTGTTTCTAGTCCTCCTGATGCATGGAACATCAAAGCAGCAAAGCTTGAGAATATTAGGATCATGAATCTTGCTTTGAATTGAATCTTATCGAAAATTATATAAGGTATCATGAGCATTGAGATTAGCATTAGCAAGAATGCAAAAGGATGAGGCGTTGTGTGTGAAAATAATAAATGGGTTTGGTTCATGATGAGTAAAGAAGCCAAAAGAGCAAATTTTTTATTTTCAAAAAACTTATTAATTAATAAAAATCCTATTACTGGATATAAGATAATTGCAATGTTTAATACTATTATATAATAAATTGAATCTCCATTGAAAACAATTAAATTAGTAATTGCACCTAGTATGTGAAACAACGGGAAGTTCTTCCATAAATCATTTAAAATAACTCCGTTGTTTATTATTTCATTCATTACGGTATAATGGAAAAAGGTATCCCATTCAGGCAATTGATCGTTTATGAAAAATGGGGTCAATTTTTGGAAATACATTAAAGAAGATATCTCCAAGAGAACGACGGAAATCTTCAATCTGTTTAGTTTCATATCATATATTTGATATGCTATCAATGCAATTGGGAAAGGATATAATAGATAATAATATATTGATCTATAATAAATACTATTCAATGCAATGATAATTAATGAAATTAAAGTAATAAAAAATAGTATAGTTAATAAATTAAAATTATCATTTTTACTCTCTTTAAAATCAAAGCTAGAAGGCTTAAAGAACAATGCAGTCAACGCACCAAATAATAGACCAACAAAATTAATAAAGAAGAAAAATCTTGCTTCTGACAAATACGAATAAAATCTTAAAAATGCAAATATAGTAAATAAAGATAAAATTAATATTAGAACATATAACAATTTTCTTCCTTCTAATCTAATTATAAAATCTTTTATTTCTTTATCAATATTATTTAAAATATTTTTCATTTATTTAATATATGTATTAATGAATTGATATAAATATCTATCTAAATTTTTTTTATCAAAATATTTTTTTGCTAGTTCATGGGTCCCATCTTGTTCATATTTAAATATCAT
>Ga0101942_100616_pt1 | contig 11634 bp, 14 predicted proteins | sample DewCreD2012metaG_4_FD_75243 | JGI IMG/M metagenome (GOLD analysis project Ga0101942, IMG submission 75243) | Hot spring sediment bacterial and archeal communities from British Columbia, Canada, to study Microbial Dark Matter (Phase II) - Dewar... ...
AATAATAATAGTAACTATACTCAGGGCCTCAATAATGAATAGTAGGGATTGGTTCTCCCAATATTGATCATTGTTCTTATATGCACAGGGATACTAGGTTTCTCGTCTACTGGATTAATAATATTTGCTGAAGCTAAGACAAGGCCTAGGCTTAGCTTTGAGATGCTTTCTCTATCCTGGTTCTCTCGTCCGACAAGGCAGCAGAAGTAGTTGCGGAACAGCTAAAGAAAGTGGATATATATTAAGCTTGTCAAGCCCGAATCCTCTGTTATGCATCCCCGGATTATGAATACTTTTGACTATGACTCCTTCTTCCTGGCAGTTAGCCAGAGCCTAGATCCTACTGGGATGCTCAGCTCGATTCAAAGCAGAAATGCTGTTTCAGGAGGCTATAACTATTGGGGCTACAATAACTCCTAGATTGACAGGCTTATCGATACTGTAATAGCTGCTAAGAGCGAGGATGAGACTAAGAGGCTTGCATGGCAGATCCAGGCCATAGTCTCTAAGTGGCCTTTCATACCGCTCTATCTAAGCATAAATACACAAGTTATAAGGGCTGAGTGGAATAACTACACTCTACCAGGAGGCATAATAGAAGCTTATAATAGGAGGAGCATGCTCTACATGTACAAATCAGTTGATCCAAGCAAAAATGTATTCAGGATCGCGTTCCCCTCAGATATACTAACTCTGAATCCATTCATGGCAACAGATCTAAGATCCATATGGGTTTTAGCACATATACGACCCGCTAGTAGCGCTCAGACCAGATCTCAAAGTAGCTCCTTGGTTATCGGAGAAGTGGGAGATCTCTCAAGACGGGCTCAACTATACTTTCTACCTTAGGAAGGGGGTCAATTTCAACGATAGCTCAGAATTAACCGCCGATGATGCGGTCTTCACATATAAATATGGAATCGGCAACAAAGCGCCAAGATATCTGGGGACTATATCAGTTCTTATAAAGGACATAGAGAAGATCGACAACTACACAGTAAGGTTTATATTGAATAAGCCTCAGCATTCTTCCTCCTAAACCTAGCCACTTGCTTTCAATTCATAGTCCCGAAGAAATTCTGGGAGAGTCAAAAGATAGATCGGGTAAATAGCAATCCGGTGGGAAGCGGCCCATTCAAATTCGTCAGCAGGACGCCTGGGGAGAGCATAGTAATTGAGAGAGACACCAACTACCTCATGGGCGATCCAAAGATCTCAAGGATCGTTATAAGGGTTATAACAGAGACCGAAACAAGATATTATGCCATAAAGATAGGATAGGTTGACACAGAGAGATATGCCACAAGCTATAGCCCTATACCAGACGCGGAGAAGGATCCAAATCTAAAAGTTATAAAGACATTCTGATATATGGTTAGTATATATAGCGATCAACTATGGAAGATTCAACAATACAAGAGTTTTTGAGGGTATAAATTACGCTATAGATAGAGATGAAATAATAAGAAAAGCTGCGGGCTGTTACGGCATACCAATATACGCGATACTCAATAATGAGTGGCATGGTGGATATGCCAATACGAACTTAACATTTAAACACGATCCTGAGAAGGCGTCCAAGATCCTAGAAGAGGTTGAAAACTCTTGATCCAACGTTCATCATATACATACTTGAGTGAGGATAGATGCATGCATAGACGTTGAGACTTTAGCATTGACTGTTAAGGAGATAGGGCCTAGGTTTGAAGAGAAACCTTCATCGATCCTAAGAAGATTCACCTATATACAGGCCAATAGTTGTTTAGCTCTTATAGAGAATATAGAAAGGTCTGCTCAATGCTTACACACACTATATGAGGATCTATAAATATATAGAGCCAGCCAGAAGAGCTGGAGAGGCTGTTTAGAATAAAGGAACCAAAGATTCTGCAAGGAAGTGACACCCTATTGCTTGGTACTCCTCAATGGAGACTTCCTTCTCTATATCTAATATTCATGATCTACTCGGTATCCCAAGGAAGGATTTACCACCCTTACGGAGGGGTTAAAATAATTCCCAGATATCTGGAGAGCCATGTAGTCTACAGAGGGGGAATAATTATAGCAGAACAGAGTGTGAGGCAATAAGATATTTAGGAGATCCATTGAGGACCTCTACTATGCCTGCATGCCTGTCTAAAAACAATAGCAGTTTAGCTCGAAGCAAGGAGTACCCTGATTTTCTGTACAGCTGATTAGGGCGTGGCTTCCTTATTTGTTATCAACCATGGTATGGTATAATGCTGTAGCCATCGATCCCCTTTCCAGCGATCCCTGCATATCTGTTATCTAAGATAGGCTGTAGAGAGTATCTACTGGCTATTCCCATATATAGACAGGGCTATGGACTTCCTGGCCTTTCTCGGTATAGGCTATAGGAGGGATATATATTGCTTAACTGGAATATAGCGGACATATATCTGTATATCCTCCAGCTCTACTCCATATAGCTCTATCTATAGATCTATAGCCGCGTCATATATGCTTCGTTAAAATATTTCTCACATAGCTTTATTGCCAGTAGCGCATGTTGATCGGGGTTCCATATGAGACTCTGGAGTATAGATCCTGAATATATAGACCCTATAGGGCTAGTGGCACTGTGGAGGGAATCGATACTAGCGCTCAAAGTTATAAAAGGCCATACTAAGGGATACAGGAATCATCCCCAGTTATATAGATTCAGAGTAAGTAGAGATCCCATAAGGGCTATAAACACCTATATCTATTACATATGGCTAGAGGGCATAAGAAGAGGCTATAGATTTGGCAACGACAAGTTTGATGCTGCACTAGTAGATCCATCTATAAGGATATCTATAAGCGATTCTCAAGTGAGATATGAGGTTCTCCACCTACTCAAGAAAATATATATCAGATCCAGAAGATGGTTAGATAGAGTAGCTAGTAACAGCTGTTTCAAGCCCCACCCAATATTCCGAGTGGTTCCAGGCGATATAGAGCCCTGGGAAAAGCTTCCCAGAGAATTCGATAAGAGAGAGCTCGAAATAGCTGTTATAGGCCCCTATGAAATGAGAATAAGGATATGCAACTATGATTAATTCAGAGCCTTTACTGATCGATACTAGCTTTTGAGCTCCTCACCTTTTAAAGTAGCAAGAGATCTCTGAACCACACCATTGGAATAGATATAGATTAAAGGAGTAGATCTGCTAGCTTAGAAAACCCGAGACGAACATCTAGTAGGAGCCTACCTACTCTAGGCCACTCCACCAGTCCTAAGCCTAGAGACCAGCTCTAATAATCTCTCAACCAGATATTCCCCCTTACTGGTTATCTCAATCTCCTTCCTCGGCCCCTTAAATGTGATAGCATATCTAACCATGACCAGCCCTTCATCCTCGAGAATCTGTAGGCTCTGATATACAGAGCTCTTAGGCTGCCCAGTATATCTAACTATATCTGAAAAGATAGCCTTTTTAAGCCCATATGGTGCTATCAATATACTTAATCTCGATGAGTTTTAGAGAGCCCTAGTACCAAGTATTTCCATTAGCTCCAAGAGATCTTCACTCATTTTCTATGACCTCTAATAGGGACATTATGCTAGCGTAGAACCACGCTATTACAAATACATAGTATAGTATAGAAATAAGCGGTGCAAAAACCAGCGAGACCAGCGTTACCATTGCTATTATGTCGTAGTGCTTAGGCTCAATGATCCTCGGGCTTGAATAGAGAATCCTATAGTGTCTCACAATGATTGGGGCAACATATATTGACATTGCTATGTAGTATAGCTGCTGTTCCCCAGATACTATAGAAACATAGATAAATAGGGAAGCTAGGATCGCAAGGACAAAGTAAAAGATCCTTGATGATCTCCTAGACGCCCTGGTATCATGGATTCTAAAGGTCTTTAAAACCCTGGTCATTCTATTTATCATATCCCCAGTAAAGATCTTGAACATTGTTATGTAGATAAAAACGATCAGAATAGCCAGGCTAGGTGTAAGAGTTATGATTGGATCTCGGATCCCTAATATATAGAATACAGAGTAGATCATAGATGTTATTAGCATGTAAAATCCCCATAGAGCATAGTATATGCCTAGTGCTTTTCTAAAGCTGTTAATAAGGATCTTCTCTGCTGTCTCTCCGATCACCTGTAGCATTGTCTCTAGATCAGATGCTTTCACAGCGATACACCATATAGCTTATTAACGCTTCCAACCATATATAGCTTTGTATCGCAGCTATCCCCAGATCTTATGAGAGACACTGCGTAGCCCCCCTCATTTATCACAAGAACAGCATCGCTTCTAGCACCTTCAACCACACATAGCTCGGCTAGATCTCTAACTTCTATAGGCCCGTGGAGTTTTCCAGCTATTAGGAAATAGACCTTGAAATCCTGGAATGATTTTTCCCTCAACATGGACAGCTCGTGTGTGACTAGGATCCCTTCGGAGGCATATTCCGCGAACCACCGGGCGATAATTCCTCTTCTCGCCATATCTATGTTTTCGAAGGGCTCGTCAATAACATATATCTTTGGAAGCGACGCCAGGGCTAGGACGTTTCTCACCATGAGATTTTCTCCTGCTGAAAGTCTAGATAGTGGTTTATCGAGCACTCGATCCCTTATCCCAAGTCTATCCAGCATATCGAGGGCTAGATCCCTATCCACCCCTTTGATCCTGCTGTATAGCTGTAGGAGATCCCTGACAAGGTATCCTAAACCATATACCTCGGCTATGTTAGTTGATATTCCTATATAGCCCCTTATCCTCCTCACTTCTACCCCATCGATAAATACTTTTCCAGAGTATGGAATAAGCGATAGAATCGACTTTATAAGGGTTGTCTTTCCAGAACCGTTGGGTCCGAGCACAACAATCTTTTCACTATCGATTTTCAATCTTACGCCTCTAAGGATCTCTCTTCTCCCATATCTAACATTTAGATCTATTATCTCAAGCATAGATTCTCCTCTGGCATATTCTAATCCTCTAGACTTAAAAGGCGATTTAGAAGTTCATAGTATGAACCTAGATATCTCCATATATAGGGCGGCGATGGAGAATAGTTGGTGATCTAGATAGACCTCGCGATCTATGTTGCTAGGAGAATCATAAGCAGCAAGCCCCTCATATTCTGGGTGATCGTATTTGTAGTGATGTGGGTAGCCTACGGCGCTTATCTCCAGGCACCATCGATAGCTAGGCAGGTGGGTAGGGAGACGATGGAGAAGTACTACTCCCTATACGTCTCATCATGGTTTATGTACGCCACCATAGTGTCGCTAGCATCTTCATGTGTAACCCTTGTCTCATCTATATACTATCATGTTTCAAGCATACCATATCTAATAAGGTTTGGGAATCTGAGCTTATGGCGATATATATTATCCCTCTATGCTGGGGCCATAATTCTATCCCTAATCTTAGGTGGGATAATGGTACTCCTAACCTCTCTACTATTCTCATATAATGGCCTAGGGGTAGAGGTGCATCCACAACTAGCTTCCATAGCAGCCCTGCCAGGGGCTATATCAGTTGTAGGTCTCTTCATAGCATCTCTATCGCTCTTCTTATCATTGTTATCAACAAAGATATTGAGGCTATCTAGCACGAGGATGATCTCCTTCGTACCTCTTGTAATAGCTATGTTTAGCTATTTCGTGTACCTACTACTAGACTATAGAGATCCACTAGTAATATATGTCAACCCGTTTGCCTCATCAATGTTACTAGCGGGAGAGGCATATTATGGCTCCGAGCTACCTGTATCCTACATGGTATCCTTTTCTTCGTCAGAGATCGAAAAGGCACATCCTATCTATCTAATATCTTCTACACTCATATGGAGTATAGCCCTAACTATAGCGAACATGCTATTAATTAGAAAGCTATATATAGTAAAAATAGAAGAAGAAAGAGTACTTTGACCCTCCCACATGGCAACCCTTGCCCTTCAGGACGGGGAAGAGATCAGCATCAAACATGCCAAAGAAGTTAATGGCAGCTGGGATTAAAAGCATATATTGAGTATCCATAGCAGCTGAAAACTATAATTAATCCGGCGGTCTGCAGAGATCTCTAGACCTAACATCTTTGTTTCTCGGCTCTGGCTCATCCTATGTATGGGCTGTCCCAGAATAGCTTTTTGTGGATTTAATAGTCTCTGCTGCTTATCTAATTGTCTCTCTATCTCTTGAGTAGTTTTTAAGCTGTTGCTAGGGATCTATCGATGGATGCTATGTATAGGGTCTGAATATCTGGAAGAGCTCCGGTTTATATAGCTGTATCTAGATCCCAGAACATTTCTAAATCTTGTTGCTTCTCCCCTCACTGGAAGGTTTGCTGTGGATGCAAATGCTATAACCTCTATGCTCACACATATGGCTAGCCATGATATATAGTGTGTATATAACTACTCCCAGGCTGATATCCGTTTCCAAGGATCATTAGATCCTATTCATGATCTTTGAGAAGCTCCGCTAAACCTTGTAAAGCCCTATAGTTAACTTCAATTACAACTGAAAGCCTCGCCCTTTAGGGCGGGGATGGTGTTTATAAGCCTTCTAGGACTTTGATCTTTTTGGAGGGGCTCTATGGCCTCTAGCTATGAGGGAGCGCTAACCCTTTCAATAGCTATGAGGGTTAGCCCCGAGCCAGGGGCTGTAGAGCTCCTCAAGAGATATAGGCTAGCCCTGAACTATGCTATAAACAGGATCCTAAGCCTAAACTTAAAAACTATTAGGAATGTTCATAGGGTGCTCTACAGAGAGCTTAGAGAGTGGTTCGAACTACCATCTAGAATAGCGTTGGACTGCTATAGGGATGCGCTGGCTAATGCAAAGGCCTGGAGGAGGAACCCTTATAGGGGTAGACGCCCTAGGGTTAAGAGGCTCAGCATGCTTTTGCACCCTGGATCTGGATATAGAATCGAAGAGGGATATGTTGAGATCATAGGAGGGATCAGGCTTAAGATAATTGGGTGGGATAGGAGGTATGACCAGTATGAGAGTGGAGAGGCTAGGCTTGTCTATAGAGGTGGAGAGATGGTTCTTTGGATCTCCAAGAGGATCCCAAGGCCAAAGCAGTATAAGCCAAGAGATGTTATAGCCATAGACATCAACGAGAAGAAGATAGTCTATGGAGATAGCGAGATAAACAAGGATATAGACACAGCTGTTAATAGAGCTTATAAATGGAAGATCCTGGCTGAGAGCCTTCAGAAAAAATACTCCTCTCCAAGATACCCAGCTTGGAAGAGGAGGAGAAGAGGCATACTAAATAGGATCAGATCATATCATAGGAAGGCTAAAAATGTCCTTGAGGACTGGGCTAAGAGGACATCACTAAAGATCGTTAGACTAGCTGTGAAGCTTCAATACGCATTAGCTAGAGAAGATCTCACAGGGCTCGTAGAAGCACTTAGGAAACTGCCTAGAGATCACATGGTGAAGCTGATCATAATGGGATATTCGAGGCTTGGAAAATGGATAGACTGGCAGGCCATGAAGCATGGGGCACCGCTAGCAATAGTAGATCCCAGGGGTACGTCAAGCGAATGCCCACAATGCGGTTCAAAGCTTGAGGAGAGCGGATATAGAAGGCTGAGATGCCCCAGCTGCGGCTTCGAAGCAGATAGAGACGTTATAGGAAAGCTAAATATAAGGAAGAAGGCCCTGAAGATGCTGAGGATCAAAATAGACTTCGGGGAGTTCTGGCCCCCCTCACTGCCCCCCAAATGACAGATGTAAACCCGAATAGATGGGAGGAACCTATGAGCCGCCGACAAGAGGGCGGGAACCCTCGCCCTTTAGGGCGGGGAGGAGGTCAGTTGGATACGATCTCAAATTCAAAAATGCTTATAAGCTGGATGAGTTAGAAAGCGGTTAGACCACAGAACCGCTCTTCTAAGTAGTGGGGTGGAGATTAAAAGAATATGTTAGATGGCGCATGAAATATTAATTCCAAAACTGTTAATTATATATTAGGGATGATAGATGAGGAGAAGAAGATCTATATTTGATATATTTGATGAGCTTATAAGGGAGCTGGATAGGGAGTTGTTTGATGAGCTATCAGATATACAGAAAAGGCTTATGTCAGAGATGAGAGAGCTATCTGAGGAGCTGGAGAGACATGGCGGGCCTAGGCATTTTGTATATGGCTTTAGAATAACGATAGGCCCCGACGGTATCCCAAGAGTTGAGAAGTTCGGGAATGTGAGGAGACAGCCTATCAGAGAGGGTACACAGATCAGGGAGCTTAGATACTCAGAGGAGATGGAGCCCCTCGTAGACATATACGAAGATTCAGAGACTATAACTGTAATAGCTGAGATGCCAGGAGTAGAGAAGGATAAGATCAAGGTAAGAGCCATTGGCAGAAAACTGGTGATCGAGACTAGGGATGGGAGGAGATACTATAAGGAAGTAGAGCTCCCAGCAGAGGTAGATGTAGATAGTGCCAAGGCCAACTATAAAAACGGTGTTCTAGAAGTAAAGCTCAAGAAGCTAAGGAGAGAAGAAGCCGGGAAAGAGATCAAAATAGAATAACACATCCTCTAACATCGTATCGCCTATCTGAAACTGCTTCATTTTTCATGGTGTTCTGTATTGCTTGATATCACAGAAATATTTATGAGCATTTCTGCTATAACTTATCTGAGGAGCCCACTAGGAACTCGATGAGCAGTTGCGAGGGGGAGGAGGGGCTCCTATGAGACCACCGATTCGCCTGGGGGAGGCTGGCTCCCGAAGGGCGGGTCGGCAGGCCAGATAGGGGGTGATGAAGCGAGCGGTATCATCAACCGCAACAAACCGCTATGAAACTAGAACCCCTACGTCCTTCAGCTAGGTTATTTTGGTTGCCTGGGCTGCCTTGGATATTTTGGCCACGGACAATCGCTTAAAAGCCCTAATTCCCAACCCGCCCTTTAGGATAGAGCTTTCGGTTCTGACCTCCTCCCCGCCTTGAAAGGCGAGGCTTTCGGTTGTAAATATTAGTTTCTCTGGGCTATTTTGTTTGGTGATCTGTTGGGCGTTGTTGCTGAGGCTATGCTTTCGAGGGTTCTTGAGGAGGCTGTGAATAGGATTGCTAGAAAGGTTGCTGAGGGTAAGAAGCTCTCAGATCAGGAGATAGTTATACTCTACCTAGATATTATCATGAGGTCTAATGATAAGAGGTTCGAAGCCATTGAAAAGAGGTTCGAGACTATTGAAAAGAGGTTCAACGATCTCAAGGACTACGTGGATATGAGGATCAATGATTTGAAAGATTATCTTGATAAGAGGATTGAGGCGGTTGATAAGAGATTTGATTCCCTTGAAATGAGAATTTCTGATCTCAAGGGCTATGTTGATAAGAGATTTGAAGCAGTTGATAAGAGGTTCGAATCCCTTGAGAGGAGAGTTGATCTAGTATATAGCGAGGTATCATCGATAAAGACTGATATAATAAGGATAATGAAGGAATATATGGAGAGGCTATACGGCGGGAAAAAGGACTAGGCACTATAGCTTTTAAGAAGGAGTTAAGGGCAAAGCTGACTTTCTCTCCGCCCTTTTGGGCGATACATCTGTCATTTGGGGGCAGTGAGGGTGATCAGAGATCCCCCAGATATTCTCAGGATTCTGAGAGCTCTCCCCCTTATGTTTAATTTCTCAACAACGTCTCTATCTGCTTCGAACCCGTATTGTGGGCATTTAAGCGTTCTATATACTTTTTCAACAATCTCCGCATAACATTGCGAGCATTCTGAAGATGTCCCTCTTGGATTTATTGTTGTTAGCGGTGCTCCGCGCTTCATAGACTGCCAATCAATTCATTTTCCAAGCCTTGAATATCCCATAATGATTAGTTTTTATCTTATGATCTTTAGGTAATTTCCTGAGGGCTTCTATATGCCCAGCCAGATCCTCTCTAGGCATTGCATATACAAGCCTCTTAGCCAATAACACAATTTCAAGAGATGTCTTTCTGGCCCAGTCAATTATTATATTCCTAGCCTTTTTATGATAGGATCTAATTCTTCCCAGTATTCTTTTTCTTCTCCTTTAAACTGGATATCCTGAAGATGAGTATTTCTTCTGAAGATTCTCTGCAAGGATCTTCCATTTATGTACTCTATAATCACAGCGTTCTTTTCAGCGTTTATCTTATGATCTCCATATACTATCTTCTTCTCATTGATATATATGGGTATGACGCCTCCAGGCCGGTATGCTTGGGCCTAAGCATCCTCTTAGAGGTCCATAGCAACATCTGCCCACCTCTGTAGACGAGCCTAGTCTCTCCGTTATCATATTGATCATATCTTCTGTCCCAACAAATGATCTTTAATTTAGTCCCACCCACGATCTTTACAAAAAACCTGAAAGCCTCGCCCTTTAGGGCGGGGAGGAGGTCAGTAAGAGGGTTAAATAGGCATGAGGGTTAGCCCCAAGCCGGAGGCCACAAAACCCTCCAAAAAAGATCAAAAGCTTAAAAAGCCAGTAAATGTTATATCTACCTTAAAAGAGCGGTGAGGAGTCATATTCCTTGAATCCCTAATGATCTTGAGGAGCTTCAACATGTATCTGTATTTCTCATAGCTTTTCAATCCATGTCCTCCCCTTTTTGACATATTTTTTTCTCACCTCTTCATAGACTTTCATTACCATTGTGTAAAACTCTCTGTCAGCATATAGGATTGTACCTTCATCAAGAATTTCTATTAGGAATGTGCTACCCGACCTAAGCTTCTTAAGAAACACCTCTGTGTTGAAGCCGATGGGGTTAACGCTTGCATATCTAGTGTCTCGGAGTATGGAGAAGGCTTCTCTAGGATCTCTTGGGAGGTCATCCGCAACTACCAGGATATCTATATCGCTCTCCTCGGTATAATCACCTCTAGCTCTTGAGCCGAAGAGCACGACTAGTCTTAACGCCAACTTCTCTCTATAGCGCTCTATAAGGCTTATCAGATTATTTAACAACACCCTTCACCCACTCTATGATCTTTTTAGCACATTCTAAGCATCTATCAGCATCTTCTCTCGAATAATAGTCTAGAGGAGCTCCCTCATCATATATATCTGGATATCTCGTGGGAATGTAGTGCTTATCCAGCTCTAAAACACATCTCCTTATATCATCTGGTACCTCAATAGGAGCCTCTGAGATTAGATAGAGTACCGAGTGACCCCTCCTCTCTATATGGAGATAGTTTAGAAGAGCCTTAACAGCTTTCTTAGCAGCTTGATGGGACTCGAAGCATGACTCCTCATATATACCCTCACGATAATTAGCATAGGCAGAGATCAAATTTCTCTCCGACTGTCTAAGCCAGTCCCTATATCTAGAAACCAACAAACCACACCATATGCTCCACCACTATAATATGTAGCTAAGAATATGAGCTAGCGCACTAGCTATAAGACCTCCTCCTGATCCTTAGGATCTTGTCATCTCCTCCCTAGGAATGTTTCTTCCATACGTTTGTCCCTACACTTTCATTTCAATCATTTTATGTAATCATGATCGAGTGTAGGGACTTAGCCCTCAGCCACCTACCGGGCTTGATGGTAGGTGGGTCATGGGACTTCTTCGAGCCCAAGGGCATGGGGCTCACATCTCCAGCCCTCTACCAACCCTTGGGGCATTGCCCCCATCGGGT
>Ga0101942_100620_pt1 | contig 11499 bp, 10 predicted proteins | sample DewCreD2012metaG_4_FD_75243 | JGI IMG/M metagenome (GOLD analysis project Ga0101942, IMG submission 75243) | Hot spring sediment bacterial and archeal communities from British Columbia, Canada, to study Microbial Dark Matter (Phase II) - Dewar... ...
TCCTAAATGTTAGAAGAGACGCGAAAGCCCTAGAGATCATCGATGCCAGGGATCTAGAGAATGTGTTTAGGGTGAGAGGAGCTAACGTGAATCATATTATAATGACCCAGGATTACCTATTCAACTGCAGACCCGTGTGCGGCTGGGGCTATAGAACACCTGTTGAAGGGCTCTACCTAGGCGGTGCAGGTACATGGCCTGGCGGCCAGCTTACCTGTGTTCCAGGGTGGAATGCTGCTCACAGGCTGCTGAGTGATTTGAAGAATGGGTATAGATAGGTGGGGCCGCCGGGATTTGAACCCGGGACCACCAGCGCTCTGGGATCCCTTGCTACGGGGTGCTCACCCCAGGCTGGCATCCTCCCAAGCTAGACTACGGCCCCTCACGTTCATATGATCCTGTCTATAGCTAATAAGCTAAGATCTCGGTCTTTATTATCTTCCCTAGAAACATATCTAATGGAGCAATATTGGATAGGAGACATGGTTATTTCGAATATGCTGAAGGGTTCAGGGGAGTTCCATATATTCTTGAGAAGGGAAGCTTGATCGATAACATTGTATTGATCCATGAGGAGAACTTCAATGCAACGATCTCTAACGATCAGAGGCTGGCGATATTATCGCTGCTCGCTAAAGGCGTTACGAGAGCATCACAGCTTGCCGAGAACATTGGGGTTGTAAGGACGGCTGTTTACAGGCATCTACACTTCCTAGAGAACCACGGCTGGATTGTTAAGCATGGTGAGGATTATCTATTAACATCAAAGATATATCTCGTTTACAGGGTGTATAGCTCGCCAGCGGGGGCTTCTCTAGAGGTGCTTGAGAATAAGGGTGCCTTTATAGATGATAGCTATGGTCTTCTAGTAATAGTCAGTGGTGTCGATGCTAGTAAGAGATGCACTAGCTGTCTGTTAATAGATCTGTGTAGAAGTAGTGTGGATGCCATAAGCAGGAGATTCGATGTGAGCGAGAGTGAAATCCCTTCTATAAGGATCATATCATCGCTATCTAAGCTCGTTAAGATGAATATAGAAAGCATGCTTAGAAAGGGATTTGTGGTTCTTAAGAAGTGATCACGGCATGGTATAATGATCAGGATTGTTGTTAAGAGCAGGATAACAGATCTAGGGGTTGTTACAACAAACCATGTGACAGAGATCCGTGTTCCGAAACAGATAACCCTGCTTGACTGCATGCTCAAAACAATGGGCTATTCGCTATGTGCAGCATATCTAGTATCGGGGGAACCTAGGGATGATGATATAGTGAGTGCAGCTGCTAGAAGACTTGTAAGCGATCTATCTAACGATCTCTCAGCATTCTCAGAGGCACATGGTCTTTTCAGAGTTAGCATCAAGTACCCCCTATACAAAAACCTATACAGGCTTACAAGCAGAGCAGAGATCTACAAACACCTAGCGATCAGATATCTAGAGAACGGGTCCCCGGACGTGGATCTCGCCATCGGGATCACTGCTAGGAACGCAGGGTTCAAGATCGATGGTGGCTGGCTCTCCATAGATAAGGAGAAAGGATATCTGGTGAATATAAGGGCCGACTGGCTCAAGACGATCCCAGCTATAGAGAGTCTGAAGAGGTCTTTTGATGAGTACCTAAACCCATTGATAAAGATACTGAAGAGCGTTAGAATCCCTCAGCTAGAAGATCCTCCCCCGCCTGAGGATCTCATAGAGTGCGTGGAGGGCAAGGTTATAGATTATAGATCTATAAGAGACAGGATCTATGATTCCGGGGTGGTTCGAAGCGACAAAACACTGCCTAAGATCCTCAACGCGCTCTCGACATCGAGGATTGTAAGGGATAGGGAGAGTGGTGTTAAGATGGTTATGAAAAACTTCTCTGACTACGCCGCGGCTAAATGGCTTCTGATAAGCCCTACTGTGGATCTAATGACCCGTGTGGGTATAAGGCCTAAGGCTCTTCCCAGGGCTAGGTTCTGGAATGAGTATAGATATACGATAGAGCTTAGGAGGCTCGGTATAGCGACCCAGAGGATCCTCTACATAGATCCATGGTCTCTCACGATGATTAAAGAATACATAGAGGGTGAGCCTCTGAGTAGGTATGCTATATATGGAGGTATGGTGGACGAGGCTGTCGAGATCTTTATGAGGACAATAGCTAAAATACATAGCAGCGGGGTTTGCTTGATAGACACGAAACCAGATAATTTTATAGCCATGGAAGGGAGCGATACTGCTTACTGTATAGATCTTGAGCAGGCTGGAAGGTGTAGGAGGTATAGCCATATGGCGTGGGATCTGGTTGTTTTCCCTTATTTCCTCCTGCTCATCGCCCCCAACAATATGGCTAACAGAATACCGCTTATAATCGAGGATAAGATAAGGATCTATCTTGATAGTCTTAAACTTGGGGATAAGGCTAAGGCGAGGATTTTGAGCAGCCTGTCCGACCCGAGGATCACATATATATTCCTGGTAGGTTTATCGATAATAGGTCCCACGAAGATCAAACCACTACTGGATATATTGAAAAAACTAGGCTCTCTAAAGCCATAGCCAGCTGTTTCAGGTTTCATGATGGTTTATAAGGATTGATATTAAACCCGAGTTCTGCAGTAATGTAACCTTATATAAGCTCTTATATTTCACTGGGATGCCCGCCCAACAATGAGGGTGGGATAGAGACCCGAGTGGGCGGGGTAAATACAGAGAGATCCAGGATGTGGGCCCCAATGAAAGGAGCCCTGAGGCCAATGAAGCCAAGGGAAGAGCAGTTGGTATAAAAATCAACCGCAATGAAGCCCGAACCCCTAATAAGTTCTTCTACACCACGCCATCACTTTCCTTCAAATAATATCACAAACATGGCAGGGATCTTCCACATATTCCCAGATATATGCTGCGATAGAGGATGAACCGATCTCTTATCGATGCTTGGGGAAGATTTATTAGCTTTGATCTATATGGTTTTGGTTACTGGTTTGTTTCAATATTGGCTCTGAGTGGTGATGGAGGCATAGCCCCAGCCATTAAGAGGATAGTTTCTCAAATCTAGACGAGAGCTTTGGTGTTATACTTAACAGCTACTCATAAACCAACAGAGGTAAAGAGATCTCTATCGGCTAGGTTTAAGTCCCTAGATACGGATGAAAACAAAGAGTATCAAACATCCAAGGATAAAACGGTTGCTAGCCTGTAATCATAAGTGATCGATGGTTACTATTGGCGGCTATTTCTTATCATCGATACTAGTTCCCTGAATCTCTCGTTAAATGTATTTATATCCTCTTCATTCCTACTGCTTGTCACATATTCTCCAGATCTTGAGAGTAAGGACCAGAGATCGCTGTATAGGTTCTTCACCCTCTCTAGTTCTCTTCTAGCTCTACCACATGCTCCAGTCTCGTTTCCTCTGCATAGGTGTTCGAACCTCTCCTGATCAACGATCTTCAGCTCTCCATGTACTATGGAGGCGTCTAGCTCTAGGTCTAGATAGGATATCTTGATCATTACGTCATATATTACAGCTGGCTTCGTGTTTATATTGATATAAACTCCCTTGAGCTCTGAGTTATATCTATAATAGGCATGGATTGTTAACCAGCTATTCTCACCGATTATGGTGAGGGCCTTATCATCTTTCTCTTTCTGGATCCCCAGGCCGTCATATAACCCAGAGCCTGTTATGCTTCTCACCACTCCTAGCCATAGCCCGTCTTCAAGGTTTAGGTATGTTTTAAGCCTACCCCTTCCAAGAATCCTTGGTTTCTCGAAGGGTCTGTTATGGATTATGAGGATCTCGGCCCCGCTTGATAGCCTCTCAACAAGATGTTTCCTAAGCCCGTTCAATATAGCGTTGGGAGGGGCTCCTGATGCTGCTATGCTGTCTAGAAGATCGGCGGTATCTGGGTTATCTGAAAAAGCTTTTATCACGTGGTGCATTGGCGTGGTAGGGGTTACAAGAGATCTTACCCTATCCAGCTCGTCCATATCTTCTGGGGAGAGGTGTATAAAGGCTATCTTCTCACCCACATATAGTGGTTCCATACTCGCTGCAGAGTTGGCCTTGGTAGAGACTTCTGTTAATGTTCTCTTTAAAGTGTCTAGCTCGCCCAAGAGTTCTTTTAGTGATGCTCTTGAGGCTGAGCTTCTCCAGGAAACCCCCAGCCCTTGTTTTAAAACCATGTCAGATATACCTCTAAGCTCGAGGATAACGTCGGGATCCCTTATATGTTCTGAGATCTTCTCGACAGGCTTGTCGAGAAGGATCATATACCTGCCAACGATATATATGCCTCTATCTATTAGAGGCGTTCCATCTCCTCTATATCCGATTATAGTGGCAACCAGATCCTCACCTTTATAGCAAGTCCTATCCTTGAGATAGCCATGAACACCTAGGGGTGTTTCTACATAGCATCCACCCATATCCTGGGAAGAAACCCTAGCCCTGAAAACCATGTATAATGGTAAGGGGCCTCGGTAGAGGGATGTTTTTACAACACTCGATATAGCCTTGAAAGCCTCTTCGACAGCGCCAGGAACCCCTATTATTACTAAAAGGCTCTTATTATCATCGCTATCCTTTACAGTAACATCCACGGGTCCCTCTGACTCTGTGTTAAGCCTCCTAGAGAGCTTCTCACTAATATCTCCTGGTTTAAAACCATAATCGATCAGAATCTTTGATATCGCTGTAGCATAGATCCCCCTAACCCTGAAGCCATAGGGCTGCTCCATAGCTATCCCTTAATCCTTAACAGTCTCAAGCCTTGTCGCTATCTGCCATAGGAGGTTCCTGGCATGAGTGGGCATGTTGGGATCCTGGCTAACCTCGTCGAGAATGCTAACAGCGTTCGCAGCCCTCACGCCTGGTGTGAGGCTCTGTTCCTGCAGGATCTTTATAGCCTGTATAGCTGCTCTCCTAATATTTCTGGGAACCTGGGAGTCGTTAACAATACCCATTAGAAGAACCAGGGCTTCTTTAATCTTAGCCTCGTTCTGAGCCTTCTTCTGAGCCTCAATGCTGCTCATACCACCACCCCAAATCCAAATATGTTTAATCCATATATTTTTAAATGGGGGCGTGATCTCTATATCCCAGCTTTTCTCGAGGCTATCTCTATAAGCTTCTTAGCAAGGCTTCTGAGCTCATCTGCTGATATATTACCCATGGTTCCTATCCTTATAATCCTATCCCACCCATCCCCAAGCCCTGTGGCTACTATATAGCCCTCCCTAGCCATTTCCTTGACAACATCACTGGATCTCAGCCCTCTATCTAGGGTGAACGCTGCTACGGTGTTTGATCTATGGCTTCTGGATCCTATGAGAGGCCTGATCAGATCGGAATCTATAGATCTATATAGGGCCTCAGCCTTCTCCCTATGGATCTCAACATACCTCTCAACACCGATTTCTAGAACCCTTGCAAGAGCCCTCTCGAGGGCGTAGAAGAGGTTTATAGCTGGCGTGAATGGCGTATACCCCTTCCTAGCATTCTCTATATAGAGCCATAGATCCAGATATCTTGGTGGCGGACTCACCCTAGAGATCATCTCAGTCCTCCTAAGGAGTTCTCTATCGATCGCAACGAATGAGAGGCCAGGGAGAGATCCAAGAGCCTTCTGGGAGCATGATGCGATACCCCCAAGACCCCATCTGGATATAGAGAGCCTCTCCCCACCAAGCGATGATACGGCGTCTAGGAGTAGTGGTGCTCCCAGGCCTCTGGATAGCCTTGCCAGATCCTCAAGCTCGTATAGCCTATGCCCATAGCTTGTCTCCACATGGGTTGTTAGAACCCATGCTATGTTGCTCCTCCTAATGGTCTCCTCAACATACCCTAGATCTAGGGGCTCTCCAGGCTTCAGTCTATATATATTAACACTAGCACCCCTCCTAGCAGAGGTCTCTGCGAGCCTCTCCCCAAACTCTCCGTAGCTTATAACCAGAACCCTCTCCCCAGGCTTTATAGTGCTATAAATCATAGCCTCTGTTGCTAGAGTGCCGCTCCCGCTCAGTATTGCTACCTCACCATCTAGATCGGATATCTTTGAGATCTTATCCAATATGCTTAGCAGAACCCCCCTGAACTCTTCAGATCTATGGCTCACAAGGGGCTTTCTAAGGGCTTCCAAGACCTCTTCATAAGGCTCCACAGGTCCTGGTGTGAATAGCCTCGCCATCTCAGCCAAGTCTCCTAAGGATTTCTCTTAGGGTTATTAGGGCACCCCTCTCCTGTGCTTCGAGTGTTTGGAACCCTATATGGGGTGTTGGGATAACTCTCTCATGCTTTATAAGCTTCTCCTCAACGCTCCCAGGCTCTGGGGGTTCTCTCTCGAATACGTCTAGAGCTGCGCATCTAACAACCCCAGACTCTAGAGCCTCTAGAAGGGCCTCAGGATCTATAACCCCACCCCTAGATGTGTTTATAAACACACAGCCTCTCCTCAATAGGAAGAACTCCCTTCTAGAGAACATTCTCCTAGTACTGCTATCAAGGGGGATGTGGAGGGATATGTAGTCGCAGTTTGGGAGCATTGAGTGGAGATCCCTATAGAACTCAGCACCAAGTTCTTGGGCCCTTGATGATAGATCCAGTATATCGTGTGCCAGAACCCTCATGCCAAGGCTCCTAGCCAGCATAGCCACTCTAGAGCCTATCCTCCCCAGCCCCACTATGCAGAGGGTTTTTCCATATAGCTCTGTACCCATTGGCCTGATCCATGCTCCGTTCTTGAGATTATGGGTAACGTTATATAGATCCCTTGAGCACATGATCATAAGCCCTATAACGAGTTCAGCAACAGATATCACAGGAGCCTCTGGCGTGTTTATAACCTCCACACCCATCTCTTTGGCTGTCTCTAGATCTATATTATCAAGCCCGGAGCCCACCCTGACTATTAGCCTGAGCTCTTTACCTCTATTGATAACCTCTCTATCTATCCTAAGCCTTCCCCTTATAACTAGGATGTGGTATTCGCCAACTATTCCGAGGAGCTCTTCATATGATATATCAGGCCTGTATGAGACCTCAAAGCCGTTTCCAGAGAGTCCCTTCACAATAGCCTCTGATACCCTATCGGTTACAAGGATCCTGTGCCCTCTATTCTCGACAAACGAAACCACCAAGTAGGCTTATACAGAGGGGTATATAAGCTTTGACCATATTAGCGTGGTGCTATTAATAGGGAATATGCTGGGTTCTTATAAGCCCTCATCCCCACTATAGATGGCGAGGCTTTTAGTTGTAATGGGGGTTCTTCTTAATAAGGGTATGTGGAATAAATATGTTATAGAAGATCTTGCATCGCTCTATATCGGGCTTATAAGGGTTAGGAGGATCTATGAGGAGGTTAGTAGGGATCCGGAGCCATATAGATCCTTCCTTCTCGGGATTATAGGGGGTAGGAGTGTTGGGCATTCTAGGAGGGTTATGAGAACCATTAGGAATCTCATGGGCATCTCCATAAGGGGTGCTGGTGAGGCTCTTAACATGATCTCCATGGGGGTTCCCCTTGATAGAGTTGTCGATAAGGTCTCGGTCTCCTTCGAATCTAGGGGGAGTTTTATTAGGATCTCGGAGACCACCTCCCTGGCTCTTGAGAATATATTTAGAAGTCTCTCAATAGATCTAAAGAATCTTCTGGAGCCTTTGGTCAGCTTTGTTGAAAGAGATCTCTCAGCCCTTAGGAGCGATCCACTATATATATACAAGATCCTCGGCGGGGTTGCTGCTGCGAGCGCAAGGATAATGCCTCTGAGAAGCCCTCAGAGCCTTGTTATAAGGGCTCTAGATGGAATCCCGCTGGGTGTCTTCAAAAGGCTCTTCGGAGACCCCGGCTCTATATCGAGGGCCTCATCAGGCCTTGTTGACCCGGAGGTTGCTCTAGACCTAGGAGAGGATCTATCGATAATAACCCACAAGAAGGGGTCTTCAGGGCATAGGGTTTTAATGGTTATAGAGAACACATACCAGATCCACTCAATGATCAGGAAAACCTGCAGGCCATACATAAGGGGAGATGACGAGAGAATACTGCATCTAGTGGTTATGACACCAGAGTCTATAGAGATAGCCAGGAGACTCGGCATAGACGCCGACATTGAGAGGATCCTGATAAGAGGCGCTAGAAGAATAACAAAACCACACCCAAAAATAGCCATGGTGAGGGGAGCAGGAACAATAGATCTAGAAACATGCAGAACAAGCATCAAAGGAAGCATAACCCTGGGATGCAGAGAACTTCTTGAATACATAGGGGTAAAGATAGCCCTGGGCATTGGAAGGCTAGAGATCAGCGGGAAAACCAGAAGAAAAGCAAAGATAAAATGGATCTTTGCAACTAGCGAGGAGAAAGTTAATGAGAGCACAGGCTAGCTTAAAAAACCCAATCCTCATATAATTAGGGGCGCCTCGGGTGTTCAGGGTTATAGCTTTTGATGTATATGGAACTCTATTTGATATAACCAGCCTGTGTGATCATGTATCGACGATCATAGGGATCAGGGATCCGGGTGCCTTTGTAAGCACATGGAGGTCGAAGCAGCTTGAATACACGCTTCTGCTAAGTCTCATGGGGAGGTTCGATGACTTCAGATCAGTGACTATGAGGTCTCTTAAATATGTTATGAAACAATACGGACTCGGGGATAGAGAGGATCTCCTAGAGAGTCTCCTGGATGGCTGGCTAAACCTCAGGCCATATAGAGACACTCTTGAGGCTATACCCAGGATAGCTGAGAGGTATTTAGTAGTTGCATTAACTAATGGGACTAGAGAGATGGTAGAAGAGCTTCTTAGAAGATCTGGTTTGGAGAAGCACTTTAGAGAAATAATATCGGCATCAGATGTTAGAATATATAAACCAAGCCCCTTTGTGTATAGGGCTATAGAACGAATGGGCGTGAAAGCCGGCGAGACCCTCATGGTGTCATCAAACCCGTGGGATGTCGCAGGAGCTATTAACGCGGGGCTGCAGGCGTGCTATGTTAACAGGAGGGAAGCTCCAATGGAGGAGCTAGATCTCAAGCCACATATTGTTGTTAAAAACCTCAGCCAGCTGGCAGAGATCCTGGCAGGCTTATCCTAATCTTAAAATTATAAAGATCTCAATACACGCTTAAGAGCCCTAAGGTGATAGCCTAACCTAATAGGAGTAATGCTTTAAGCCTCCTAGGATGATCACAAGCCAAGGAGCTAGGCTTAGCATGCCAAAGATAATAATTAGCTAGCTCCTTGGCTTGAGCTTTGATCAGCTCTAGGGGGTAGGGCTCGTAATCGAATATCTGGTTAGAGACCTCATGCTAGGAAAGCTGGTCGTTTTTAGTAGGAGAAAATTTAAATAGAGATCCTTGGGTATCCAATATTAGTAGATACCATGATAAGGGTTATGGCCCTCATGGTCATAGCCATTATCGCTATCCACATGGCGATCTCTTCCCATTACATGGCCATTGTTCTTAGTAATTCAACGAGTTTCATTGTGTGGATCACTCCCTGGGGCTATTATGTGGATCCAGTTAGTATTCCTTTCTACCTAGTGGTTGGTGTTGTTATTGCTTATGACTGTGATTATGGTATTAACGCGTCTTTCCTGAGGGAGTGGTTTATCTACTCTATAAAGCTTATAGGGAAGCTGAGAAGCATGGAGAGGGAGGTGTTTATAAACCTTTTCTGTGAGAAGTATATACCCACATGGATCTGGAGAGGATATCTGAGCGATGTGAAGATACATAGAGAGATTCTTAATGGGCTAAAGAACGTTATTGGGAGTGGGAATGGAACCTATATAGGGTTTAGTGAGCTAACCACATGTGTAAATGATACCAAGTGCAGGATCAAGCTTGTGGGCATCTATAAACAACTGGGGAGAGAATTCCCCGGATCAAAACTGTACTACTACGGATCAGGGGGAGACTATGTAGAGGCAATCCAGGATCTATATTGGAGGGCTGGGCTTTTCCTAGCTGGCATAGATATCTGGGATCTAGGATACTCAAATGGAGGGATATATGTCAAAAAGTACCTTTATAACAAGCTAGTATCACTAGCATATAGAATCGGGTGGGATAGAGTTATAGTAGGAGAGATGGGTTTAAGAGTGAATGACGAGCAAGCTTATGTAGAGCCCTGGAATAAAGATAGACCTATCGTCTATAATAGGACCATAACCCCTATATATTATGATCAGCTATTAACAGATATATTAGTGAATAAAAACGCGAGACCTGCATATATAGGAATATGGTCCTGGAATGATGGTGTATATTCTATAATGAATAGAGAAGACATTATAGCTATATTAAACAAGTTCTCTAGCCAGCTATACCTCCAGATCTATATAGCCAACGAATATGATAACAGAAACAAGCTTTTCTCTTTATCGCTGGTTTTTTAAGCACCCTAGCAAGGTTTTGATCAGCCTTATATAGCTGACCCTCCAGACATTGTGAGATCTAACTCTTATACAAATAACCCTAAGTAGGAATCCTCCCTACCCTTAAGGACAAGGGGTTAGGGTTTCATTGGGCTTGATGTTTACCAAGCCCTCTTCCCTTGGATTTATCGCCCTCAGGATCCCTTTTCATTGGGATCGATATCACTGGGCTCTTCCCACTCGGGGTGACCCCGGCCCACAGCTCGACCCTCATTGAAGCCTCTGGTTCATTGCTGTGGGGAAACCCTTGCATCCTGGTTTCTCTCGGTATCTATGCGAGCCCCTCTCAGATCTCAACCCGCATCTGGGGCTCTATAAGAAAACTGCTAACAACCCTTATAAACCAATATGAAACCCAAAACAGCTTATGAAGGCTTTCAGTTGTAAGGGCTCGTGGGGGAGGGTTTGTCCTCATGCAGGGTAGCTTATGCTGACCTCCTCCCCGCCCCTTTGTGGGCGGCTCATAGGTTCCCCCCATCTATTCGGGTTTACATCTGTCATTTGGGGGGCAGTGAGGGGGGCCAGAACTCCCCCGAAGTCTATTTTGATCCCCAGCATCTTCAGAGCCCTCTTTCTAATGTTTAGCTTTCCAACGATATCCCTGTCTGCTTCGAAGCCGCATCTAGGGCATCTCAATTTTCTATATCCGTTCTCCTCAAGCTTTGATTCGCATTGCGGGCATTCTGAGGATGTTCCCCTGGGATCCACTATAACTATTGGTGCTCCATGTTTCATAGCCTGCCAGTCTATCCACTTAACAAGCCTCGAATATCCCATTATGATCAGCTTGGTTCTATGATCCTTGTTCCTGATCTTTCTCAGAGAATTTATGAGCCCTGTTAGATCCTCTCTAGCTAATGCGTATTGGAGCTTCACAGCTAGTCTAACGATCTTTAGCGATGTCTTTCTAGCCCAGTCCTCAAGGACATTCCTAGCCTTCCTATGATATGATCTGATTCTATTTAGTATAGCTTTCCTCCTCCTCCAAGCAAGATATCTTGGAGAGGAGTATTTTTTCTGCAGATTTTCCGCAAGGACCTTCCATCTATAAGCCCTATCAATATC
>Ga0101942_100621_pt1 | contig 11494 bp, 11 predicted proteins | sample DewCreD2012metaG_4_FD_75243 | JGI IMG/M metagenome (GOLD analysis project Ga0101942, IMG submission 75243) | Hot spring sediment bacterial and archeal communities from British Columbia, Canada, to study Microbial Dark Matter (Phase II) - Dewar... ...
CTGTCGCGGTGATCGCCGATCTCGTGGGCGCGCCGGACATCACGGCGCGGGCGCGTCAGTATGTCGAAGTGCTGTCCGCTCTGTAGGGGCGTGGCGGCTCCTGTTCGGGTCGGTTCGAGAGAGGCGGTGTTCGCGAACCGGCACGTCTCGTGAAGGAGGAGAGAGATGCGACGCGCATCGCTCGCTATTGGGATTGCGATCGGGATGGCCGGGCTGTTGCACCTCACCTTCGGCGCGGCGGTTCCGGATCGCTCGGCGGCTCAAGAGCCTCACACCGTGCGGTTGCGTAACGGGTCCGTTCTGCGCGGACGCGTCATTCGATTCGAGAACGGAGAGTTCACCGTGATCCTCGCCGGAACGCAGAGCCGCGCGATCCTCCATGTCGCCGATGTGGAGAGCATAGACTTCGGGAGCGCAGAAGCCCATGCCGAGTCGCCGCGCGCGCCGGAAGCGACGCCGAGCGCGCGTCCGGCTCAAGAGCTGACGGCGGTCGCTCCGGCGCCTGTGCCGGCTGCCGCACTGCCGCAATATACGGAGTACACCGTTAAGGTCCCGGCCAATCAGGAGTGGACCGATACGGGGATTGATCTCGTCAAGGGACAAAAGGTGCGGCTCGCCGTCAGCGGGCGCGTCCGCATTTCGGCGACGCAAGAGGTCGGGCCGGAAGGCATCGAGCAGGCAGATCCGGATAAGCTGATGCCCCATCATCCGAGCGGCGGCGTGATCGCCGTCATCGGGGATGACAACGATGAGTTCCTCTTCATCGGCCCGGCCGCCGAGATCGTCGCGCACCGCAGCGGTCGGCTCTTTTTGATGGTCAACGATGGCTCGCCCAAGGACAACAGCGGTGAGTTCCTCGTGCGCATTCAGGTGGGGGAGCCACCGCGCGTCGGCGCGAAAGGAGAATAGACCCGACCGGCGGCCAAGTCCCGAGAGCGACTGCCCCTCGGGCAAACGGGCGATCTGCGCGATGCAGGACGACGCGTCATGGGCTCCACGGCTCGCGCCGGAGGCGTCCGGGCGGCAACTTTGGTGAGCGAGGGAAGAGAACGAGATGGTCGTCGAACGGTTGCGCGCGATTCCCTCGGTGGAATCCATCCTGCGCTGGACCTCGATCGCGGCGTGGGTTGAGCGATTGGGACGAGCGGCCGTCGTGCGCGAAGTGCGCGCCGTGACCGAGGAGTTACGGCGAGAGCTTCGCGCCGGACATCTCGTCATGGCGCAGGAGGACGTGCCGCGTGAGATCGAGCGTCGGGTGCGCGCGCGCCTGGAGGCCGTCGAGCGCCCCTCGTTGCGACGGGTGATCAATGCGACGGGAGTCATCCTGCATACGAATCTGGGGCGCGCGCCGCTCTCGGCGGCAGCGCTTCGCGCCATCGAGCGCGTCGGAGCCGGGTACTCGAACCTCGAATACGATCTCCTGCGAGGGGAACGCGGGCGGCGCGAAGTGCACTGTCAGGATGTGCTGCGCCGTCTTCTCGATGTGGAGGCCGCTCTCGTTGTCAACAACAACGCAGCGGCTGTGCTGTTGGTGCTCAACACGCTGGCCGAGGGGGGCGAGGTCCTCGTCTCGCGGGGCGAGTTGATCGAGATCGGGGGAGCATTTCGCCTGCCGGAGATCATGGCGAAGTCCGGGGCGATCCTCCGTGAGGTCGGGACGACGAATCGCACGCGCTTGGAGGATTACGAGCGCGCCCTCACCGAACGCACGCGGCTCATTCTGCGCGCGCATTGGAGCAATTTCCGCATCATCGGATTCACCGAGCGACCGCCCCTTCGGGACCTCGTCGCCCTGGCCCATCGGCATGGCCTGCCGTGTTACGAGGATCTGGGGAGCGGGTGCTTCGTGGATTTACGACCGTGGGGAGTTCCCGACGAGCCGACCGTCGCGCACTCGCTGGCTGAAGGCGTGGACGTCTGCTCTTTCAGCGGCGATAAATTGCTCGGCGGACCGCAAGCCGGCATCATCGTCGGGCGCGCGGCGATCATCGAACGCTTGGCCCGAAATCCGTTGATGCGCGTCGTCCGGCCAGATAAGCTCACGCTCGCGGCATTGGAAGCGACCCTGCGGGCGTATCTGGCCGGGCGCCTCGAGGAGATCCCGGTCCTGCGGATGATCGCCCTGACCCCGGAGCAGTTGCGACGTCGCGCTCGAGCTTTCGCGCGGCGACTTCGGCGGATGTGCGGCGACGTGTTTCAGGTTCGGTTGAAGGATAGCGCCTCCGTCACCGGCGGCGGTTCCGCTCCGGAAGTCGGTCTGCCAACGACGCTCATCGCCTTGCGGCACGAACGCTTGTCGGCTCATGATCTGGAGGCGCGACTGCGTGCGGCCGAGCCGCCGATCATCACGCGGATCGAGGAGGATGAGGTGCTTCTGGATCTCCGCACGGTCGCGCCCGAGGAGGAGACGCTCGTTCTCCGGGCCTTGAGCAGTATCGCTGCCTCCATTTCGGGATGAATCCACTTTGTCATTTCGATTGAGCTGTAGTGGGAACCCCGTTGGGATGGGGAAGCAGCTCTGGAGGGATGGCCGATTGTGGCGATCTGAGCCCGGAGAGGTCAAGGACGACTTCGCTCAGGATAGGATCGAAGTGCTCACGTCGTTCTGCGCTCACCTCAATGGCCGCCGCTTGACCCGGAACAAGGCGAAGAAGGCTCTGGAAGCTATCGAGCGTGAGGCCTTCGAGTAAGGCGAGGATTTTCCCACTAACTACCTCTTGGGCGTTGACTTTTTGTAAGCCTTCATGCCTTATGAACCATAAATTGGGATGGGAGTGCACATTTGGATTGACACTTCTGTCAGTGCGAATCTATAATCCCGGACGGAGTTGGCTCATGCTGGGGCTCAAACAAGAAGGGCGCAACGACTCGGTGAGGTTCCAAAGTCTGCACGCCGGACGGTGAGGAAGGTGAGTCTTTCCCGAAGGGTCGCGATGGTGAATTTCGAGAAAGGGATTAGCGACGAGCCGCCAAGACAGGCAAGAGCTCGGGTAGCCGGCGCAGCGACTCATCCCGAGGGGGGAGGCTCATGAAACAGGAACAATCAACCACCGACATCAGGGAGAAATTCCCTCACTTCATCGCTGAAGATCCCAAGACGATCGTCGTGCTGCAGCAAGCCGGGAGAATGGCGGACTCTGATTTGGACCTGCTGCTTGTGGGGGAATCCTGGGTGGGCAAGGAGCTGCTGGCTCAAGGAATTCATCGATTGAGTCGGCGAGCCCGGGGGCCGTTTATCCCCATCAATGTGACGGTGTTCCCGGAGACGATGCTTGAGGCGGAACTGTTCGGGTATGAGAAGGGCGCCTTCACCGGCGCCAACGAGCGGCGCCTTGGATGGTTCGAGCAGGCTCATGGTGGCACGCTCCTTCTGGACGAGATCGGCCATCTGCCACGACCATTGCAATCGAAATTCCTTCGGGCGTTGCAGGAGAAAGTTTTTCATCGGCTGGGGGGAAGGAAGCTCATCAAGGTGGACGTGCGCGTCATGGCGGCCACCGACAGGGACCTCACTGAGCTGGTGAAAACCAGCGGGTCAAGCCAGTAACAGTGGGTTCACTGGGCTGGACCATTTGACGTTGGATCAAATCGTGGAATTAGTAATCCGGCAGCGGTTGCAGAAGTATCAGGGTAACAGAGCGGAAGTGGCTCGCAGTTTGAAGATTAGTCGAAGCACGCTCTGGCGATGATGCAAAAAATTGGAGTTGATTTTGATACATGATAGTTTGTGAGGGGAGCATTCGTTAGCGTCAATAATTAACCAGAGGCGTTTTTATGTACAAGAGGGGTTTATGGCACATCGCCCAACTTCTTATAAGCGGTGTGGTCTTCAGTCTCATCGTTTTGAACCAGAATCGAGGGAACTCGATTCGGGAGCGGCAAGAAAGCTCGAGCCCACGGGAAGCGGCTCTTGCAATGCTCTCCCTGTTACTCGATGAAGTGCGTGACATCAAGGAGAAAGGCCGACGCCTTGAGCTGATGACCCGAATCGCTGAGGTCCTCGGACAGCAGGACCCAGAACTGGCTAAGATGCTTCTCCTCCAGATCTTCGATGAAACGTTGAAGCGAGAAGACGATGCGAAGGCGGAGAAGATGCGCACTGATGAGGCGAACACCTTGCTGAGGCGGATCATCAGTCTCATCGCCAAGGATAATAGGGAATTGGCCAAGAGTTTGCTCGATCGGCTTGATCGGGAGACTGCCGCTTTCGAAGAGACTTCTGCTGGCGGGAGCAGCTATGTGCAATTCGCACGAGGGCTGGCGGAGACCCATCCCGATTTGGCGGGTTATATGGTGAAGAAGAGAACGCAGAGCTTTCTGAGCTGGGAGGGCTTACTCTTTTTATTCGATCTCCGGGAGAGGGAGAGACTGCAGGCCGATTCGCTCTTCCTGGACATGACCGCCCATGTCGTAAATCAAGGAGCGAGGAATGTGAATGAGCTTCTCATGCTCTATGCTTATGCCTTCTCGCCGCCGCTCCCAATGGAGCTGATGCAGAACGGTCTTCGGGCGCTTTCCTTGCCAGGGTATCGGCCTGGCTCTATTGATTCACCGTTGGCCGTGCAGTGGCTTCGGATGGTGATCCCGCCACTATTAGCTCCGGAGCGCTATACGGGCAATGGGCCTCTCTGGGGCCCGCAGGGAGACTTCCTCTTCCTCACCCTGATCCTCCCTCAGTGCCAACGGTTCCTCCCTCTTTTCGCTGATGAACTTGAGCTGCAGCGAGATCTGCTGGCGGCCCGAATCTCCGAGAGAGAGCGATCACGGTTAGAGAGTGGCATGCAGCAGGCCCTTTCTCCGCCTGCACCTCAACAAGAGAGCGTGGAGAGCTTCTTGGAGAAAGCTGAGAGCGCAACGAACCAAAGGGTGCGGGATCGCCTCCTCTTCCTCGCCCTCCATTTGGCCGTCAAAAAAGGAGACCTCGAACATGCCTTTAAAATTGCGGAGAAGTTCACCCATGAGCAGCGTGAGGAGATCGTTTCTTTCCTCAATTATCTTGCGGCTGAGACGGCACTCAAGGCTGGAAATCTCACGGAGGCTCTCGGGTATGCCCGTCGGCCGATGAAACCTTCGCTGAGGACCTATCTTCTGGTTATGATCGCTTACCACCGATTCCGCTCTGGAGATCAAGGGGAGGCGGTGAGGTTGCTTAGTGAAGCGCAGCAGTTCAGTCGGAAGTTAGAACCAGATCGTGTCAAGGCATCACTGTTGCTAGGTATATCGGCCGTCTATGGCTTGATGAATGAGCCCGCTGCCTTTCAAGCACTTCAGGAGGCCGTAGAAGCGATCAACAAAGCGAAAGACTTCCAAGGGGAAATCTCGGTGGGGAATCTGATTACGGTAGGTGATTTTTCATTCGCTTATGAAGTCAACGGAGAAGTATTCCACTTCGATCGGACGTTTTCGCTCTTGAGCGCTCGAGATTTCCACGGAACAATGGTTTCCGTCCGGTCTCTTGCTGACCCGGTGCTTCGTGCCAGAGCAGCGATCTCAACATGCGAGGGAATCTTAAGGCGTTGAAATGGATGGCGCCGTCTTTCGAAAATGGGTGCTCAAAGCTCAGTCTCCCGGATACCCAGTCCTTCCCTCAAAAGCCCGGCAGCGATCCCCCTGCGCCTCTCAAGCGCTTCGGCACTCCCCTTAGGCTGCATAACTTATACCACCCTTCATGCAACCTTCACACAATCTATCAAGCAAGGTTCAATGCTACATCTCCCAGCTCCCTTAGGTTCTTCGCAATTGCCTCATCGAGCCTCGCGGCCTTGGCCTTGCGCTCGTAAGCCACGCTCACCCGCCTCATTCCCGTTGCTCCAGCCGCTGTAGAAGAGGCTCAATGTGAGGCTTCAGGGCGAGGGCGTCCCGACTCGCTGCCTCCCAGACGATCTCGGTATCAATCTCGAAATACCCGTGAACGAGCACGTTGCGCATGCCGATGATCTTGGACCATTCGATCTCGGGTGCCAGCGCCCGTACATCCTCGGGCAAGGCCCGTGCCGCCTCACCGATGATCTGCAGGTTCCGCACGAACCGGCCTTGCAACAACTCGTCTTGCTCAAAGGCGGCCTTGCCGCGGTGGAGATGGCGCTCGATGGCAGCAATCGCTTGGAGCATATCCTGCGGCCGCTCCCTGGGGTCTCTCATAATGGCACCGCCTCCCGGAGGACGCGCTCGCGAATGCGCGCCTTGAGACCCCGCTCCGTCACCACGTCCACAGGACGACCCAGGAGACGTTCCAACTCGTATTGAAGACCTCCCAGGTCGAACAGACTGCGTCCGGGTTCCATTTCAACCAGAAAATCAATGTCGCTTTTTTCATCCGCTTCGCCGCGAACCACGGAGCCGAAGACGCGCACGTTTCGGGCGCCGTGCTTGGCGGCAATCTTAAGGATCTCCTCTCGTTTCTCTCTCAGCAGTTGCTCAAGGGTCATAGCCCAACTCCCTTCGGTTTCTCCGAATCGCCTCATCCCACTTCGCTGCCTCAGCTTGCTGGTTCGCGCAGTCGCGCAACAAGCCGCGCCATTTTTTCGACGAAAGGCTCGTCGTCGTCCTCTTGAGGCGGTGCGCCTACGGAGCGGCCTGGTGAGAGCACGTAGCCGTGCTTACGGACCTCCTCCAGCGTGGCGCTCTTGCAGACTTGATGACGTTCTTGCGAATCTCACCCTCGCCCGCCTGGTTGGAAGACCTGGAGCCGTTGGCCAAGATGAAGCCAGCCATGCCCGTGGGCGCCCGGTGATGAGTGGTGTGCTATACCCAGGCGAAGCTAGCGTTCTTCTTGGGCGGCACGCCGTACTTCCACCGCTTGTCGTCGCGCAAGCGCTCACCGCCCCACTCTTTCATGTTGAAGAGCGAATTGACGAGGATGCCGCCACACTTTCGACACGCTGATCTCATTCCTCCAAGAAAAAGTCGCGGTCAATCCCCTTGATCTCATATTTACTCTGCGTTGACACTCCTACATTGTACTCGATCATCAAGCTGACTAACTGCCGTCCATCTATCAAAACGATCTTAGGGTCAATAATATTGGAGGCGTAATCCATTGCCTCCTTAGTGAAACTCGATGTTGTGATGAAAATACCTTTGCGCGCCCGTTTCCCTTGGAGAGCCCCAACAAACTTTTGGATTTCTGGACGTCCTACCGGATCGCTCCACCGTTTCGCCTGGATGTAGACGACGTCCAAACCAAGACGATCTTCGTTAATGATTCCGTCAATGCCCTCGTCGCTGCTACGTCCGATCGCCTGACCTGCCTCATGACGTGAGCCCCCGTACCCCATTGCCACAAGAAGTTCAACAACCAGACGTTCAAAGAAGGTCGGTGACGCCTCTTTGACCCGTTGCAGAAGCTCCTCAGCCAGGTTTTCCATAAGGCTTGCGTACGCCCGTTCCAGTGCTTCAAGTGGCGTGATTACCTCATGAGACTCGGGCTGCGTTACTGAGGGATCCTTGGAGCGGGATAATTGAATAAACTCGCGAAACTCCTCATACTGTGAAAGGAAATCGTTGTCGATCTTCTCTGGATTCTGCGCGAGAGCCTGCTGGCCGCGTTCGGTAATACGGATGATGCCGCGACGAGGAGACATGAGCAAACCTGCCTTGCGTAGATAGGTGCAGGCCCAGCCCACGCGATTGTTAAAGATGGGCCGCTGTCCGCTTGGAAGCAACTGGTTGCGCTCCTCGTCCGTAAGGCCGAACTCGGCAGCCAACGCATCGATAACCTCCCGCATTGAATGTTCCTCACCGTCAGCAGCGAAGCGGAGTAGCGGCAGCATGATCGTCTGATAGTCAGGAATGGGCATAGCGCGTCTCCTTAACTGTCCAGTGTCGGTTGCATTGTCCCCAGGTAGCCTGCGCCGGTCGGGCGTAGTCCTTCGGCAACACGCCCTTCAAAGCCGGGTTGTCCCGCTCGATGGCCTCCATCGCGTCGTCCACGAGCCGACCGATGGTGGGCTGGCGCGCCTGCGCCCTGAGATACTCCCAGCGGGCCTCTGGTGGGACCCAGAAGACGTTCTCCGCCCGGTATTCGTCGGGATCTTCCGGGTCCGCGTGCGGCTCCTGCTCTAAACGCCTGTGGTGTTCCTCAAAGGCGTCTTTGAGAAAGATGAGGCCCAGCACGACGTGCTTGTACTCGGCGGCGTCCATGGAGCCGCGCAACGCGTCAGCCATGCACCACAGCTCGGCCTCGTAGCTGACGGTGGCGCTGTTTATCTCGCGGTTCTCAGCATTCTTCTTTCGCTTCATCGGGGTCGCCTCATCGAGCAGTTGCGGCGCACACTCATTTTACCTGGAGGGTAGTGTGTATTCAAGCACCGAAGATCGCGCGGCCAAGCTCGCCGTGTTCCATGATCTCCAGGCGCGGCTTGTCGTCGCGATCCCCTCACCACTTCCGTTTCGGCTGACCAAGAGAACTGCTGGATGTGTATCAGCGGCCTCACGACCCCCAGACGCTGAGTTGCGGAACGGTAGACGCCTCAGAGGTGCGCCATCCATTGAGGGCTCCATCTTCTGATGACGGAATCATACGAGGGCTGACTTTACCTCGCCTTCGTTGAAAATTTGCATGGACTTAACGTGTCCCTAACGAGGGGTTGATCTCGATCCGGTATTCTCTCCCGTGCTATGAGGTCACACGGAGGTAGGATCATGAAGCGAGTAATGCTACGTGGGCTCCTCATCGGGGCGATCCTCTCCGCGATCCCGATCGCAGCTCAAGAGGTCGGATCGTCGGGCAGAGGCGGGCAGGAATCCAAAGGGACGATCTCGGGCGTTGTCATAGACCTGGCGACGAATCGTCCACTGCCGGAAGCTCTCATCGTTGTAGTCGGCACACCGGTGGAGGTTCGAACGGATGCGGAGGGGAATTTCCATCTCTCGCTTCCGCCGGGAACATATGAACTGCGCATCTCACGCGAGGGGTACAGGGAAGAGGTCCTTCGCAGCGTTGCCGTGCGAGCGGGAGAGGCGACGTCAATTGAGATCGCTTTGAGTCCGACCGATCTGAAGCTCGGAGAGGTTGAGGTTCGAGCGGAGAACGGGGATGCGCGTCTCGCTTTGCTCGAAGAGCGAAAGGCCGCGGCCGTTGTGAGCGACGCTATCGGCGCGTTGGAGATGGTGCGCGATGTGAGATCCGATGCGGCCTCGGTGCTCTCGCGGCTGGTCGGTCTATCGGTGGTGCAGAACAAGTACGTCTATGTGCGCGGCTTGGGAGAACGCTACAGTCAGACGATGCTCGGGGAGACCGTGCTGCCAACGACGGAACCGGATCGTCGAGTCGTTCCTATGGATCTGATCCCGGCCAACCTGCTTCAAGAGGTTCGCGTCCTGAAGTCGTTCGCTCCGGATCAACCGGGGGAGTTCTCCGGAGGGGTCGTGAAGCTTCAGGTGCTGGACTTCCCTCCGTCAGGGACGCTCAAAGTCGCCTATTCCATCGGCGGTAACTCTCAGACGAGTCTCCGGCCTTTTTTGACATATCCGGGCGGACGATGGGATTGGCTCGGCTTCGGCCGCTCAGCGCGACGCTTGCCGGCGATCATTCCCAAGCAAGCGGTCGTCTCCGGGCGGTTCTCTCCAACGGAGCGGCAGGCTTTCGGTCGGGCCTTTCGGAACATCTGGGAGCCTCGACAGCAGCGAGCCGCTCCCAACCAGGGGATCAACATCGCCGGAGGCGGCAGCCGAGGACGGTGGGGCATCGTCGGCGGCCTCAGTTTCCATAACACCTCTTATACTCAACGCGAAGATCGCCTCTTTTACATCCTCGGCGCTGGGGGGCGTCCCGTCCCACGGAGCATTTTTGCGAGCCCGGAGTTCCTGCAGCGGCAGGGGATGCTCGCGCGCGTGCGGGGCGTGATCCCGGAGAGCGTGGATCTGAATCTCCTACAGGGGTACGTCTCCAGCGCTCAGACGGCGCGCCTTGGTGGGGTGGCTTCTCTCGCGTATCAGTTGACGCCGCAGCACAAACTCTTCGTGAGATCGTTCTACGCCCATGATGGCACGGATCACACCCGCGTTTATCAAGGGTGGTATGAGAGCCGGTTCACCGTCATTCGCGATCACCGACTGCGCTTCACCGAGGAGGAGCTCGCTTCCGGGCAGCTCGCCGGAGAGCACATCTTCCCCGATCTCGGCGGTAGTCTCCTGACGTGGCGATGGGCCTATTCGCGCGCTCGTCTGGATGAGCCGGATGCGCGCGAGGTCATTTACGAGTTCGATCCGACGCGGCAGGACTTCCGCTTCTTCAGCCAATTGCAAAGCGGACTGCGGCTGTTCAACAGGATGCGGGAGAACCTGCGGGAGCCGGCCGTGGATTGGAGCACCTTCCTCTTCGCGCGCGGATTCACCCTCGCGCTCAAGGCCGGTGTTTCCCACAGCAATCGCGATCGGATGTTTCTCTCTCGCCGATTTCGATTCATCGCCCGGCGCTTGCGGGGGATTGACGTCTTTCTGCCGCCGGAGCGGCTTTTCGCTCCCGAGAATATTCGTCCCGATGGATTCGAGCTGTTCGAAGAGACGCGCCCGACAGACGCTTATGTGGCCATGCACAATATCACCGCCGGATACGTGATGGGCGACCTGACGATCCGGAAGTGGCGCGTCATCGCGGGCGGGCGCGTGGAGGATTCCGATCAACTCGTCCAGACGTTCAATCCCTTCCATCGCACGCTGAATCCGGTGGAAGCCGGACAGAAGGTCAAGGATGTCCTCCCAAGCCTGGGCCTGGTGCTCGCGCCCACGCCTCAGATGAACGTGCGTCTCGGGTGGAGTCAGACGGTCGCGCGCCCGCACTTTCGCGAGTTGAGCCCGTACGAATATACGGACGTGACGGGGGGACCGTCGGCGCGCGGGAATCCTGAACTGCGGCGAACGCGCATTCGGAATTTCGATCTGCGGTGGGAATGGATTCGGCCACCCGAGCTGCTCGCCGTGAGCCTCTTCTTCAAGACGATGCGGGATCCCATCGAGCCGGTGATCGAGCCGTCCAATGAGACGACGATCATCTCGTTTCGCAATGTGGCCGGCGCGCGCAATGCCGGTCTCGAAGTCGAGGTGCGACGAAGTCTCGGATTCTTGGGCACTGCCGGACAGAGGGCGCAGGTCTCGGGGAATTACACCTACGTCCGTTCGCGGGTGACGATCGGACGGCAGCAGTTGAACGTCCTCACCTCGCCGCAGCGCCCGCTGGTCGGACAGTCGGCGCACCTCTTCAACGCCGCTCTCGAATATGAGATTCCGCGCATGAGCGCTTACGCGCGTGTGCTCGCGCAATATATCGGGCGGCGCTTGAGCGAGGTCGGCGCCTATGGTTTGGCCGACGTCGTTCAAGAGGGATATCCCACGCTCGATCTTGTCTTCGCTAAGCAATTCTTGGGCGAGGCGAAGCGGATGGAGCTCAAAGTCTCGCTCGAGAATATGCTCGATCGCCCGATCCGATTCCGTCAGGGATCGGATCCCTATTGGTTCTATCGCCGAGGCCGAACGGTGCAGATCGGCCTCTCGT
>Ga0101942_100622_pt1 | contig 11481 bp, 8 predicted proteins | sample DewCreD2012metaG_4_FD_75243 | JGI IMG/M metagenome (GOLD analysis project Ga0101942, IMG submission 75243) | Hot spring sediment bacterial and archeal communities from British Columbia, Canada, to study Microbial Dark Matter (Phase II) - Dewar... ...
GCGGGTAAACGATGGTTCAACACCTGACGGATTAGCGCCGGCAGGGTTGTATGTGTTTGATTTGGATGTGATAGGGATAGCGCCTGGATATGATGAAGACTGGTTGAGAAGTAGGGCATTAGAGATTGGGGACCATGATGTTGTTACAATAGGTCCCAACCTCTATCGGGTCGGTTATATCCTACATAGTCACCGAGATGCATCGGATGCATGGGTGGAGGTATGGGATCCTAAATTGATGAGAATCGCTGGTCCGATTCATAATGGTATTCATGCTATCCCACCCGATGCAATTCCTCAAGAAAGGGATGGTAATTTCGTTGACATTAAGGTGCAATTGAATCTTGGGTCGGATGATAGTTACCGATTTGTCTTCTGGGCTCGGGACAATTTCCACGATTGGTATAAAAACCACCACAATAAATATGCTTTTACGAACCAACAGCGTAAGGTTATAGGTTGTGCCTTAATCACAGGCCACTTTTACCAAAAGGGCTTTGGTCCATGGGTCAGCTTATTTAGGGATTTAAACTCTACTGCTTTTGCAAACGAGGTAGAAAAGATGGTCAAAAATATCGTCGCTCAAATTAGCGAGGTCGGAAAGAAGTGGTTCATTTTACCTGAGTGGCGGGTCACGTTGAAAGTAGAATATGAGACATCACTTACTTGCTCTATACATGGTCTTTCTTTCTGTAAGTATACCACCAACGAAGGGGCAACCGAATTCAAAAGGTTGCTGGAAGAACTCACCCATACAAGGGGCTCCCATGTTGTTCACTTTTGGGGGCATGCATGTCCTGGTATCATCGGCTTCCCTGATGACAATGGTCAAATGTATTATTTTGGCTTTTGCTCTACGAAACCAGCAAATTTCGGTTGCGTAGATATTTCTACAGTTAAAAACCCATTGAACCCTCAAGACCCTAAGCCTTTAAGCAACATACGAGTTGTATATTTAGGAGGCTGTAACTCTTTCCTGAATCCATGCCTTCCACAAGGATTCGTTGACAAAGGTGCTCAATCTGCTGTCGGATGGAAGGTCACGCTTTATTCTATCAACCCTTTTCGGGACGATGCTCCCCATCGGGCTTTTTGGTATACACTCTGTGGCGACGAGACGAAGAAAATAGTCGGGAAAACAGTGCAAGAAGCAGCAGACGCTGCAGCAAGCACTTATAGGGGTCTCATTGATTTTAATTGGCATCCCCGCCCTCCTTTATCTACCTATATCGGTGTTGTCGGTAATGGTGGCGTCAAACTTTACTAAAGGGGGTATAAAGCCGTGAGGCACTGGATGGCGGTTTTCTTGTCCTTAATGATTATTGGTGGTTGGGGTTCTACCCAGCCCACGATGATGACTCGTGAAGAGGCTGGGCAAATTCTTTTGCGATTTGCTCAAGTGGGCAACTATCCTGGAACAATTCATTGGCTAACTGTGGACGATCTTCCTGAAAAACAAGAAGTGCATGAAGATGACAGGACGCTAATCGAGCGATTGATAAAGGAGGGCAGGGATTGGGCTGTCACCATGTGTGAATTTACACCAACATGGTTAGGAGCTGGAGCTGAGTTATATGGCACAAGTTATTGTTTCTTGATCACTTTTCCACAATGGTCTGACCGGTTAGTCACAGCCCGTGTTAATGCCTATACAGGATACTGTGAAATAGAGCCCTATCGCAAAATAGGGGAGACCAATGATGAACTTGGCTATGGGAACCTACCTGTTAAAACCTTTGAGGAACTCAAGGAGATCGCCTTGAGCATTGCAAGGCAAACCCTTGGTTCAGGTGACTTTTGGGTGTTTGCTGAGCCATACGATTTATCTAACCCAGAGCATTACGAATTAGCATCTAAAGGTGCTTGTTATTTCCTCATTTTCAAAAAGGATCCAGCAACGGGTGCCCGTCTACCAAAAATGGTAGAGTTAATCTTAAACTGTCGGACAGGGACTTTGGAAGCTGGTAGCCTTTACAATCGTCCTGTTACCGTAAGCACAAAGCCCACTATAACAGAGGAACAGGCAAAACAAGCGTTAAGGAACTATGTAACTCAGTTTGGTTATAAAATAGTGGATTGGTTGCCGGAAGGCTATCACGCTGGAAAGATAATTGATCACAATGCTCTCGGACGCGATGCTATAGTTGGTTTACATGTGGTGGAAGGACCTTTTCTGGAACAATATCTCATGTGGATACTTATCGGTGTTTACAGATACGATGGTGAGGCTAGATTAGTAATGGCTATGGTAAACGCCCACACAGGAGAAGTAGTTCCAGGATTTTCTTCGGCTATCCATTTATCAATTGCTCCTAAATCGGGTAAAAGAGAGAAAATAGACAACTTTACTATCTGCATAAATGGTAAATTGATTTATCTCCATTCCCGAATGGTCTTAACGAATGGTCGGATTTATATTCCAGTAAGTTGGATTTACAGCTTTGGAGTGAATTGGGACGGCATTAGATTGGTAGGTAGACGAGGAGAAGTGATAATTAAGACCAAATTGTGGAGGAATAAACAATTATACTTACCTCTTCGCTCAATTTGTGAAGTCTTAGGTGCTCGCCTTTGGTGGGACAATGAAAGGAAGGTTCCGATTTTGAAGGTAGATTGGTTAGACGCAAAAAGGATGCTGGAGCAACGAAGGTGAGGACATTGGCCGGCAGCAGCATTCTCACTTACCATTACACTATGCCACCTGTTAGTAACCCAGAGAACTGGAACTGGACGACCTTCAGTTTTGCCCCGATGGTTGGCTTTGCGATGCACAACGCCCCTTACCGCATCACCGTCCAGTGGCGCTATGGGGTTTACATGAAGGGACCAAGGGGACCTTTCCAAACTTCCATCACCATCCATGTCCAAAACTTGGTAGTCGCTTCTGATCCAAGAAAACTCATCAAATGGGATCCTGAGCATCCCGAACTATGCGATACCACCCTCAGTTACAGCCTCCAATGTGCTCAACGAAAGCAAGTGACAGTGAAAATAAAAATTTACTCGGTGGAAGGATGGCAAGGGATGGAATTGAGCGATACTTTTATTTATCCCGACAAATCAAGTGATACAGTAGACTTAGCACCCCTCTTTGGGACTTGGCAATTACCGAAAGGGCTTTACACATTTGACATTCAAGTTACAGGAATAGCACCTTATTATGATCAAGATTCCTTGAGAAGTGAAAGGGTCAATGTTGCTTATGTTGGTCATCAAAATGACTTAACAATTGTAGATTCTCGAGATGGGATTGTCGGTGCTCATTATTGCCTTTGTTCTGAAAGAAATGCCTCAAATGTGTATCTTTCTTTCTATGACCCTTTGTTGGAGAGGTTAGACGAGGTTTCAGGCGCTACCGACAAAGGTGTTCATCATCGGGAGGCATTAGTGGGTGGTCTCGCATACGCAGGAAATTACACAATTGTCGTTGAGGCTCAAGATGATCATCCCGAAAGCAATAAAGCTCATGAAAGACGATGGACTTTGCCTGCTGGGTCTAATTTTTTTGTGCAACCTTGCGCTCACTATGGATTCGCAAACATGGGCTGGTTCGAAGATACTGATGGTGATGCTTGGAAGGCTTATAATGAACTCGGCAAGGTATATAATCCCATTACAGCAAAATTGCAACTCTGCTATAGTGGTTGGTATCCTTTGCGGGACAAGGGAGGAGTGTTGATCAACAAGCCGAAATCGCACGCTCTTTATCAAATTATGCCAGGAATCTTTGGAGGTACTTTATTGGAAAACACTATTTGGACATTCAGTGGACACGGTAATGTAGGATCCATATTATTTGGATATACCCCGAATGATCCAAACAATTGGTTGACGGATCAAGAAGTGCTTGGACTTCCTAATGGTTCTTTAGGAACTATTAAGGTAGCACTTGCCCTGTCATGCAAATCTGCTCCCGAATTTATTTCCTCTTTAATTCAAAGAGGAGCAAAGTCTGCGGTCGGCTTTCAAGAGCCAATTACCTTCACCGGAGGCTCACATTGGAATGGGTGGTTTTGGGAGATCCTAACTAAGGAAGGTAAAACTGTAGGGGATGCTGCTTTAGAAGCCACCATCCGCACTTGGTGGTTTCCTGATACAGGACTTATTAGTGTAGATGTTCAAGGTGACAGAGGGACAGTTATCTACTAAATTTGAGTAAGGAGGGAATCGTGATGCGCCTAAGAACTTTGCCTTTGGCTTTTGCTATCACGACGCTTGCAAGCCTGGTGACTACCCTATCTGCTGGGCAGACTGGTATTGAAGAAGCCAAGAAGGCTATCCGATTATTTGAAGGTCTCCCTAATTTACCCCTCCCAGAACCCAAAGTGGAATACAACACCTCAGCCCCTATAGGTAAGGTGGTCTATGTATTTCGCCTACCCAACGGGCAAACATATCATGTGGACAAAGAAACGGGTTATATTATTGCGGTTATTTATCCTTCAAATTGGCGCCGCGTGGAGAAGAATCCCATCTCCTCTGATCAGGCTATCCAAATCGCCCGTCAATTTGCAGCCAAGAAGTCTGTCATTTATCAAAAATACAGGCAAAACATGGTCGCTGATTATAACGAACTATCTGATCACTTTGTAGTTACCCTGACAGAAAGACTGCCAACTAACGGTGCCCTCACTTACAATAAATGCATTATAGGGGTATCTAAGGACGGCTCCGTCATATTCTTTCAACAGGGGTGGGATCCCTCACCTCATCCAGATAGACATCGAAAACCAACTGTCTCGGCTATAGACGCAGGTCATCGGGTTGCTTCTCAATTGGGATTTAGGGCATGGGACTTCGCGAAGAAGCCACAATTACTCTCCCTTCCTGCCCGTTGGTCGCCCTTCAGTTGGAGAACGTCTAGCTTAGTTTGGTCTCTGGATATCGTTGGCGACGGAAGGCTGGGTGTCAAAGCATTTGTAGACGCTTTAACAGGTCATGTTCTCATGATAAGTAAATACCGCATTTCTTCGCTATTACCTCAAGTATTTCCTCCAAAGATTTATGTTAATCCTGTAGATATTAAAAGTACATCATATATATCCCCTGATGCTTTTATTCTTAAAGGTGTTACACCAATTATTAAATCCTTTGATTACTCTAGTAAATATGTTTGGTTGCCATTGATGATCTTTCAAAAATTTGGCGCCCAATTTGAGCTTAGAGACAATAAACTTATAGTATCTTTCACACAAATAAGATATAAATGGGAAAGAATTGTGAGGAGTGATGGTTCAGTCATTATCGTACGACACCAACTGTCCCCGCGCTATGTTCGCTTTACTGTCAAAAAATTCATGAAGTATCAAAATCAAATCTATCTTCCTGCAAAGTTATTGGAAGAATGGTTCCCAGACAAAGTAGTCGCTGTCACTACCCACAGAGAAGGCTGGGTTAGGATTCTTACATACAGGCGTTATTTGAAGCTTTTTGCCGACTTGCGAGAAGACATTGTGTTGCCTGGTATGAAATTGCACTTTCGTGTATCACCTAAAAAGTAGTTATTAGTTTACATGAAAGGAGCAAGAGGACCTTTTCAAACTTCCATCACCATCCATGTCCAAAACTTGGTGGTGACATCCCCTGATGAAACGAAGGTTTTGAAATGGGATCCAGTTCGCAGGATTGCTGACACAAGTTTCAGTTACCGTCTTGAGTGTGCACAAAGGAAGTGGTGTCAGGTAAAGGTAAGCATTTACACGACGGATGGGGTGAAGGTTTATGAGGAATGGTTGGAACAGATAGCACCTGGGGGATACAGTTTTATCTGGGATGGGCGGGTAAACGATGGTTCAACACCTGACGGATTAGCGCCGGCAGGGTTGTATGTGTTTGATTTGGATGTGATAGGGATAGCACCTGGCTACGACGAAGATTGCTTAAGAAGTCGAGGGTTAACTATAGACAATGTAACCTTAGCAGGATTACCTGTGGATGCTAAAGACTATATGAAAGTTAGGATAGGATATACCCTTAATAATACCGTTCAACCCGTATTATGTAAAATAGAGGTATGGGGCTATGTCTTTGATAGCACTCTGAACCAATGGTATTGGGCTAAATTGGGAGAGGAGAACGTTCCAACCAATTTAGGGGTAAATATTAAGAATTTGACCTTGCTCCGCAGCGCTATTGCGTCAGTGGGTGGGCTAATATACTTCATCGTCCATGCCTTAGACGATCACTCCGAAAGCTATAAAAATCACCAAAGAAAATGGGCTCTTCCAAAGGGTTGGGCAATCTATCACAAGATTTTGGATGTGCCCCACTACAACCAAGAGACAGCAGTTTGGTGTGGAGAGGCAGCAGCGAAGATGTGGATTGATTATAAGAGTGCTAATAATCCTACTCAGTTGGAAATCGCTCAATGGGTTCTATTAACATTTGGTCCTCAAGGAGCAGAGGACAGGAACGGGAATGGTGCGATTGACCCAGAAGAAAGAGCCATCTAGCCTTAGAGTATGGCAGCGTGCTTAATCACTTTATCCCTGCCAATAAATATCATTGGTATGTCAGCGCATCTCAGGACGAAATTATTGGACGAGAAGCTCACCTAATCGCTAAATATCATGAACCCTCCGCTGCTGTCACAGAAATGGAACCTCCAGATGTTCCCAACGGTCCTCCAAACGACGCCTGGCATTGGCTATTGGTCGTCGGATGCGCCGCTGACGGTTGGCTTGGTTCGGGAGGTGTTAATGTCTTTGGGTTATGGATTCATGACCCTGGTGGGTGGTTTACCTTCGTTCCAGCGCATGTTTCCTCAGATATTTAGAAGCAAAAATATCTTGAGTGATATACTGATCGTGACGGAGCGATGGGACTTCACCACAGCACGAATTAAAGATTTTAGATTTAGTGACTAAAAGTCTTCGTGTTATTGACCGCGCTCACAGTTTTCATGGTGTCACATGGTCGCCAGATGGGAAGCAACTGGCATGGATTAAACACGAAGGAAAAGCAGGACGGCAAGACAGGCTTCTGGTTGGCGTGATTGGAAAGGATAAAGTTCACCTCACAATTCTCTACGAGGACAAAATGATTCATTCAATCCGTTGGACTGCTGATGGTCAATTTTTGATCTTTGTCAGAGATTCAAGATGGGATCCGACTGTGGGTAAGCATTTTTCTTCTGCTCTGGGTGTTATACAACTGGATGGGACAAATTTGAAAAATTTGAAGTGGCTTTCCCCTCCAGGGCGTTTTTCTATGCACGGTTATTACTCTATTCCTTACTCCGGTTGGGCTGTATCACCTGACGGCACAACTGTGGCTTTTGGGTTTGGAAATTCTATATGGCTCTACTCTCTCAGAAGGTCCGAAACGCTATCAAAGGAAATTCACCTTGTTGGTAGAGCATTAGAGATATGTTGGAGTCCTGATGGGAAAGGTTTGCTTTATGTGGTTTCCGAAGCAAAAGCACCCGTAGCACCCGGTAGCGCGAAAATAGGTCCGCCCCATTCCCTATATTGGGTTGACAAGGAAGGGAGAAAGAGCCGATTCGTTCTTCGAGAAGAAAAAGGAATTTATAACCTCCAATGGGTGAAAGAACGAGATATCCTCTACCTCAGTGGAGGAACTCTTTATAAGGTGACTTTACGGATATAATTTTTTCACTTCAACATCGCTCGGGAAAACACTGCGTTGTTACTGTCTGCTTTGGGGTTGATCGTGCTGGGCATGTTACTTGCTTTGGTTGTTTTTTATCGGCTGAGGGAAACGGTCTCATTGTAATTTCTTCCGCACCGAAAAGTAGATTGTCGCCCAGGCAAGATCGTTGAAGCGGCTCCCCACCGCTTTTCCTGTTTCTTCCCGCAAGGCGCCATACTTTCAAACGGGATGTGGCATGGCGAAGCACATCATCGTCGGAACGGCGGGGCATGTGGATCACGGCAAGACGACGCTCATTCGGGCGCTGACGGGGATGGAAACAGACCGCCATCCCGAAGAGCGGGAGCGGGGCATGTCCATGGACTTGGGTTTCGCCCACCTGACTTTGCCCAGCGGCATCGTCGTAGGAATCGTGGATGTGCCAGGGCACGAACGGTTCGTTCACAACATGTTGGCGGGCGCTGCAGAAATGGACATGGTGCTTTTCATCGTCGCCGCCGACGAGGGGGTTATGCCTCAAACGATAGAGCATCTGGAAATCTTGCAACTGCTCCACGCTAAGCGGGGCATTATCGTCCTGACGAAGTGTGATTTGGTGGATGAAGATTGGCTGGAACTGGTCAAGGAAGATGTCGCCGAGCGCGTTCGTGGGACTTTTCTGGATGGGGCGCCGATGATTGCCGTTTCCGCCGTGACGGGTGAAGGGTTGGACGAATTGGTGCGGGTCATGGATGCTGTCGCTCAGGAAGTCCCTTCTAAAGCCACTGACCGTCCCTTCCGCCTCCCCATTGACGACACTTTTGTCAAGGCGGGCTTTGGCACCATCGTTCGGGGCGCCGTCTTTTCGGGGCAAGTGCGGGTCGGTGAGGAAGTGGAAGTCGTCCCGAAAGGCATCGTCACCCGCGTCCGTTCGCTTCACACCTATGGGAAGCCGACAGAAATTGCTGTCGCTGGACAGCGGGCGGCAATGAACTTAGGCGGCGTGGAGCGAGAGGCGATAGGACGGGGTGATGTCGTCTGCCATCCTGCCACCTTGTTGACGAGCAATCGGATGGATGTGGTCTTGCGGTTGTTGCCTTCTGCACCTCGTCCGTTGAAAGATGGTGCTCCCATTCGCTTTCACATCGGCACTGCCGAACGCATCGGGCGGGTCTTTTTCTTTGACCGCAACGAGTTAAAGCCTGGCGAAGAAACTTTTGCGGAAATTCGCTTGGACAAACCTGTCGCTTGTGCGTGGGGTGATTTGTTCGTCATCCGCAGTTACTCGCCGATGGTCACTTTAGGTGGCGGGAAAGTCGTTGAGCCACAGCCGCTTCAACGGCGCCGTCGCAGGCTTGTTGAAGAGATGCAGCGCATCGGTGAAAAATCGCAAAGTGAAAGGGCATTCATTGCCGCACTTTTGAAAGAAAAACCCAACGGGGTGACCGTTCGGGAAATTGCCCAGCGGCTCTTCCTGACTAACGAACGGGCGCGCCAAATCGCCGATGAATTGATCGCTGATGGCATTGCTTTTTCACTGGACGGTCAAACGCTCCTTTGGGGCAAGCAAGTGCGACGACTGCAAGATGACATCGCCAACACTGTCCGACGCTTCCACGCCGAGCGCCCTTTGCGGAAGGGGATGCCGAAGGAGACGCTCCGCAGTTTGGTCGCTCCCGATATGCCGGCGAACTTGTTTGAAACTTTGCTGCAACACTTCACCCACACGGGTGTCATCGTCATGGAGCGGGAAATTGTTCGGTTACCAAGCCATGAAATTCGCCTGACTGAAGAGCAACGGCAGTGGGCGGAGCGGATGGAGCAGAGGGCAAAATCCGCTGGGTTTGCACCGCCCGAAATGGATGAGTTGCTCGCCGACTTTCCTGACCGCGAGCAAGCGATGGACTTATTGAGTTTGTTGGTGGAACAAGGGCGCTTGGTGAGGGTCGCTGAGTTTGTCGTTCATCCCGAAACGATTGAGCGGGCAAAGCACTTGGCGCGGCAACTATGCGAACAACACGGAAGTTTTACGGCGTCGCAATTTCGCGAGGCTGCCAACACGACCCGCAAATATGCCGTCCCCTTGTTGGAGTTTTTAGACCAACTGGGAGTGACCGTTCGTCGGGGTGATGTGCGGGTTTTGCGGAGCGCTTGAAATTGTGGGGTGAGAGCGATGCGTCGCATCGGCGTGTTAACCAGCGGCGGCGATGCGCCCGGAATGAACGCTTGCATTAGGGCAATCGTGAGGACAGCAATTGCGAAGGGACTTGAAGTTATCGGCGTCATGAGGGGTTACGCGGGGTTGCTCAAAGGCGAATTTCGTCCGATGGAGTTGAGAAGCGTCTCGGGCATCATGCACTTGGGCGGGACAATTTTGAAAAGTTCCCGTTGCCCTGAATTTTTCACTCCCGAAGGTCGCGCTCAGGCGGCAGAGCAAGTGCGAAAGGGGGGCATTGACGGGCTCATTGCCATCGGCGGCAATGGCACTTCCACCGGCGCACATTTGCTCTGGCAAGAGCAGCAAATTCCCATCTTGGTTTGCGCTTCCACGATTGACAACGACCTTTACGGCAGCGATTTCACCATCGGTTTTGACACGGCGGTCACAACTGCCGTTCACGCCATTGACAAAATCAAAGACACTGCCGCCGCCCACGAGCGCATCTTTTTCGTGGAAGTGATGGGGCGACATCGTGGCTTTCTGGCGCTTTATGCGGGTTTGGCGGGTGGCTGTGAGGAAATCTTAGTGCCCGAAGAACCGACAGACATTGAGGCGCTTTGCCGACGGTTGATGGAGGGGCGACAGCGGGGCAAAACTTCCAGCATCGTCATCGTGGCGGAAGGTGACGAAGCGGGCGGGGCGTTCGCGATTGCTGAGCAAGTGCGCCAACGGACAGGTTTGGATGTTCGGGTGACGGTGCTCGGTCACATCCAACGGGGCGGTTCGCCGACGCCCCGCGACCGCATCTTAGCGAGCCGATTGGGCAACGCCGCCGTTGAATTTTTGCTCCAAGGCGAAACCGACAAACTCGTCGGCGAAATCAAGGGCGAAATCGCCTTGACGCCCCTTGAAGACGCCATCACAAAGCCCAAGCCCATTGACGAAAGCCTTTACCGATTAGCCTATTTGCTCGCGCAATAAGGCAAGTATTGAAGCGTCGCAAAATTCGCACCGACGAGGTGATAGGTGATGAACGAATGGACAGCGATTGTGGAGCAAGCAATTCAGCGCTGCAAGGAAGCGGAAACACAAGCCCGCAAGGAGCGGAAGGTGTGGGAGACGCTAAAGAAGCGCTTACCCGAAGCCGAAACTCGCCCCTTCGCCATCCTGTCCCTCCTTGATCAACTCCGCTCCCTCAACAGCCCCCATTTGCCCGAACTAACACAACTGGAAGAAGGGCTAAGATGGTGATGGCATCAAATCGCCGTTCCATCGCTGTCACGCCCCTTTTTCTGCACCACCGACAAAGCATGCCACCCTTAAGCCTCTCTCTGCATTGCCCTTGCACTCATCACCCTCTGAGTGTGTTCGGAAAGTTGTGACCAATCAGCCATAGGGCACGGCTGGACGCCGTGCCGACAGAAAGTCGTCGCGGTGTGAAACCGTGCCTTTACAACCTTGATTTTGGGCTCACCAGAGGTTCGCCCTCCCAATCGGGAATTGATTTCCGAACACACTCTCACCCTCTTGACATGCCTCTTCCACTGTGGCACCATTTTAGCGCTCAAAAGCCAAACCTCGGGAGGCGAAAAGGATGGAAAAGACAGGAACGCTTGAGAGGGCAAAGAACACCGCCAAAGAAAGGCTCTCTCTCTCGGAGAAACTTCGTCTGCCTGACCTTTTCCCTCCTTTCCCTCGCCTTTTTCGCCTCCCTCTCTTTCCCCCAACCC
>Ga0101942_100624_pt1 | contig 11463 bp, 7 predicted proteins | sample DewCreD2012metaG_4_FD_75243 | JGI IMG/M metagenome (GOLD analysis project Ga0101942, IMG submission 75243) | Hot spring sediment bacterial and archeal communities from British Columbia, Canada, to study Microbial Dark Matter (Phase II) - Dewar... ...
GGAGGAATTCGTGTTCGAAAAAATCGTTGTGAGCTGTATGAAGGCAGGGGCTACGCTTGATGCCGCTAGAAAGATCGCTAAAATAATTGAGGGAAGGCTTCTAGATCAAGGTGTTAAGGAGGTATCTGCAAAAGATCTTACTAGAATGGTTCTAGAGCTCTTGAGGAGGGAAAACGAGGAGTGGTATAGAAACTGGATAGTGTTTGACGCCGCCGTTAAGAGGAGAAAAACCGAGCAGGAGCTTGCTACTAAATAGTGCTAGAAAGATATAACCTGGTATCCTTTTTCTAAGAAATACTTGATTCTATTGCCCACAGGTACTAAGGCGAGCCCGAGATCTTCCAGAGGCTTTTCGATCCCTAGATCCTTGGCTACGCCTATACATGCAGCATCGACAGCTCCTCTTTTCTTTAGTTCATCCAGCATTTTCTTCATCTCACCACTGTACTCTAGGATCCTCTTCTGGCTAGGGCCGAAGAATATGACTTTCAGGTCTTCGAACCTCTGATTCTCTATTGATCTATAGGCGAACCTAACTCCAAGATCTGCTTTTTCGTCGCCTGACATGATTAAGAGCAAAACTTTCACCAAGCTCATCACAATGTGTGATAGTGTTAGCTTGATTATAAGCTTTTATAGATCAGTTGCGCTTGCTCTGCTCCTTCGACGATGTCAAGATCTTTTTGGCATCTACTCTTTCGAATCTCTTAAGCCTATAGATCGGTATTGGGAAAAACCTGTTATCCCTATATGTCTCGTGGAGCGTTCCTACTATTGGTATTTTCTCGCCACAGAATCTACACCTATTATCTTTCGTAAGTCTCCAACTCACTATCTCGAAGCCGTATCTCTCTATCACTACATTACCGCATTTTGGACAGTATGTGTGCTCATCTGGATGGCCTGGTACGTTGCCTATATAGACATATTTCATCCCCTCCTCCCTAGCTATTTTGATATGCTTCTCAAGAGTCTCTATAGGGGTCCAGGGGTAATCCATCATCTTGTAGTCGGGGTGGAATCTTAGGAAATGGATAGGTGTCTCGGGACCAAGGTTATCGTGGATCCATTTCACAAGCTTTCTGGCCTTCTCCAGATCGTCTCCAACCTTCGGAATCACTAGATCTGTGATCTCTATGTGGATCTTCTTCCTCTTAAGCTCCAAGAGAGCATCGAAAACAGGTTTATAGCTTGGTATAAGTATGAATTTCCTTGCGAAGGTATCATCGGCATTCCCTTTAAAATCAACTGTAATAGCATCGAGGAATTTTGATAAATAGTCAACAGCCTCATCCGTTAGATAGCCGTTAGAGACGAAATTGTTGAAAAGACCCCTCTTGTGAGCAGCAACCCCAACATCGTGGGCAAACTCGGCGAAGATGCTTGGCTCGTTATAGGTATACGTTATCCCCTGTGCGCCCACCTTCAAAGCTATGTCGACAATCTCCTCTGGCGATACCTCGAAACCCTCTACAACCCTCCTTTGGGATATATCGAAGTTCTGGCAATACATACATGCCCAGCTACAACCTGTAGTGGCTATCGAGAGAACCATCGATCCTGGGTGGAAGTGGCTTAAAGGCTTCTTCTCAATAGGATCTACATGCATCGCTATAACCTTACCATATACCAATAAATATAACTCCCCCTCCTTGTTACCCCTAACCCCACAGAAACCTATCTGTCCCGGGGCTAGCCTGCACCTCCTCGCACAGGCTAGGCACTCAACCCGCTTATCTTCAAGCTTTCTATATAGTTCTGCTTGCTTCATATACCCTCTGGTATATCTATCGCTAGGACAGTTATAACCCGCTTTCGAGCAAGTGATGTTATCATATATTATCTCGTTATATATATAGAAGGTTAGTTATTAAAGAGTCAGGTGGTGGCTCCGAACGAGATGATTAGCGACAATCCCAGGAGCGAGGAGGGGCGTGAGAGATCCGGTGAGATCCTTTCCACGCTAGCCGATGATTTATCGCTAAAGATCTTAATTGTGCTCTCCTCAATGCCATCTAACCCCAGGAAGCTCAGCACAGTTTTAGGTGCTGATGAGACAGCAGTATCTAGAAGGCTCTCTAAGCTAGAGAAGCTCGGTTTGGTAGAGGGTAGGTGGGTTAGAAGGGAGGGTGTTAATGTTAAGCTCTACTATGCTAGATCCCCTGAGATCTTGATCAGGGTAGGTGCTGGGGGCGTTAGCATAGATCTTGGCAGGCCTGGCGGGAAAGCCGCGCATGACATGTATTTCCTCCCACCCCCTACACCTGTTTTCGTGGGTAGAGATAGCTATATAGATGCTTTGAAAAAGGCTGTTGGAAACCCTGTTTTTGTAGTAGGCATTGCAGGGATAGGGAAAACCTCTCTAGTGGCTAGGGCTCTGAGCGACTCTAAGATCCCTGTGCTTTGGAACCAGATCTATAGGGGGATCACGTTCATACAGCTTCTTAGAAGGATCTCGCTCTTCCTCAACTTACTGGGATATCCAAGACTACTAGAAGCCCTTGATAGTGGTGTTACTGATGAGAGGCTCTTAATGAACCTATTGCTTGAGGAGCTTTCGACAAGGGAGCTGGTTATAGTTATTGATGACTATCACCTAAACACCGATCCCGTTATACACGATCTTGTTAAGTCCGTATCAGAGCTTGGGAGGATCAAGAGCAAACTGATCATAATATCGAGAACGATGCCTAGAGACTGCCTGGGAAGATGTGCATCAATAGAGGTGAGGGGTATGGGGTATGGAGAGGCTAGAGACCTTGCTGAAAGGGTAGGCTTATCGCTGGAGGATTTCGAGAGGTTCTATAGCGTATTTGGTGGGCATCCCCACCTGTTATTGCTATACTCATCATTACTAAAGAGCCATAGAGGCTCCGAGGCGATCTCAAAAACCATGGAATATATAGTAAGCGAGGTTATAGATGCATTATCTCCTGATGAGCGTAGAGTATTGGAGCTGATCTCGATAGCGGAGAGGCCAGTGCCTTTCTCAATGATCAAGCTTCTCAGGATCAGCGATCCGAAACAGGCTGTCCGCACGCTTGAGAGAATGTTTCTGGTCAAGAGGTTAGGGGAAGGATATACTGCTAACGAGCTTATCAGAGAGACATGTGCACGGGTTACAGAGGATCCCGAGGAGCTTCACGCTATTATAGCCTCATACCATAGATCTAGAGGATACGTCGAGGACTATCTAGTAGCTATGAAACACTATGTAGATGCTGGCATGTATGAAGAGGCTGCTGAGATGCTCCCCAAACTTGTTGAGTCGATCAGTCAAGGAAAGATCGGTCTGCATCTATATGGCGAGGTGCTCAACAAGATTTCGAGAAATACGGTTAGGTGGAAAAGCCCCACAAACCTCGGCTGGTTTGAGCTTGCTCTGGCTATTGTTGAGAAGCTTAGAGGAGATCCGTGGAGCAGCCTGGATCATCTTGAAAGGGCTAGGGAGATAGGTGAGGCTTATTCCAAGAGACTCTTGCTCCGAGTTAAGATCGAGATGGGTATTATATACAGACATTTGGATAGATATGAAGAATCGCTTAGAGAGCTCAACCAAGCTTTAAGGATGTCAATGGAACTCAGGGATCGTGAGGCCCGTGATAGTGCTCTCTATAACATTGCAGCTACTTACCAGCAGATGGGGGATCTAGAGAAGGCTGTAGAGATTCTTGAGCATATTGTGAAGAGATACATGGTCTTTGGGAATAGGTTTGGAGAAGCACTGGCTAGGGGATGGCTTAGCATGGCTTATAGGCTTATGCTTAGGTATGGGGATTCCATCGATTCCCTTAAAACGGCCATGAAGATCTTTGAGGATCTCGGTGCGAAGCATAGCCTGGCGATAGGGTATAAAGAGTTGGCTAGCACCCTCTTCATGTTAGCGGATCTTAAGGGCTCTGTGGAGATGCTTGAAAAAGCAGCAACAATCCTAGGGCCCGGCTACCCATATTTAGAGGCTAGCATATATATAGATATGTCAATATCAAAGCTCCTCTTAGGAGATCTAGAGGCTGGCGAGAGAGATCTAGACAAGGCCGAGGAGATCATGACTAATAACAAGATCAAGATGGGCGAACCATTAGTGCTTGCTAGAACTGGTAGGGCGTTGGTTAAGTATCTAAGAGGCGAAGATCCTTCGGAAGATGTTGCATGGAGCCTTGGTAATATCCATAGATGTAGCTTTTATAGAAAGATCTATGTGATGGCTATCTGTGGAGCCATCCTATGGAGTATAGATAGTATGAAAAAGAGGGGCGAGGATATACTAGCCCAAACACTAGATATGCTTGAAAACGCTGCAAAGGGGAGAGAAGAAGAAGCACGCCTATTCATAGAGAGGCTGAAAAAACAAATATCAAGTATCAGGAGGGATAAAAACCTCTAGGATAGCCTAGAACCGCATTTAGGACAGAACTTGGCAGTTGCAGAACTTATAGGCGTTCCACAGTGGGGGCATATCCTCTGCCCTCCAGTCTGTGCTGCCTGTTGCAGCTGTTGTAACTGGGATCCACAGCTTCTGCAGAACCTAGCCGAAGGCGGGTTCTGATATCCACAGACAGGACATATGATCCCCAGCTGGGTTGATGGCTGTGGAGGAGCTTGAGAGACATGTGGTTGTTGAGGCAGCGGTGTTTGGGCTTGCTGAGTTGTGGGTTGGGGTGGAGGGACGTAGGGAGTAGGAGGTGGTGGGGGTGGTGGAGCCGGCCTAGCATAGCCGTCTCTTCTGAGTGTATTTCTCTTCTTCAGTATAAAGAGGGCTATCGCTGCTGCGCCACCACCAGCTATGGAGCCTATTATAAGCGGGTTAGAGTACCAGGCCTGTGTCTGGGTTGCCTGTGGGGGTGGTATTGCACCTATATCGCCTCCACTGCCTTTGCCTGTATCCCCACTCCCTGGTATTGTCTGTGCTGTTGTTCTAGGCGGCGTCACCACCTCTGTTCTTGTGGTTGTTGTGTTTCTCGGGGTCTGTGTTGTTGTCGTTGCCGCTGTGGTTGTTGTCTGGGTTTGCGCCGGCTGTACCTGGGCTTGTAATGTATAGACCTCGATAACCATTGTTATTGTTATGTTTTGCCTGAGATCTAGCTCTAATACAGGGTCTGTATACTCCCTTGAACCAACAACCCACTTGATAAACCTATAATAACCCTTACCATCGCTTGTAGCATCCTCGGTTACCAATGCCGCAATGGCATAGCTAGACTCCTGAAGCCTCAGAATCCTTGAACCAGTTAGATTGAACGTCGAAACAACATCGCCAGAATCAAGATCAGTGATCTCTATAGGCACCTGAACACTTGCAGCCGAATAGTTACCCTCCTTTCTAAGGATGAAAGACACATAATAACTCTTAGGAGCAGGCCCTATAGTTGTTGTCGTTGGTGTTGCTGTGGTTGTAGTAGTAACCGGTGGCGGGGTTGTAGCTGTTGTCGTTGTGGTAGTCGTAGCAATCGTCGTGGTTGTTGTCGTTGTAGTCGTAGTTGTACCTCCATACTTAGCGATGGGATCTGGGTCTAGGTTATATCTTACTAGCTCACTCTTCTCTGTAACGACTTCAACCCCGTTGATGGTTCTTATAGTTTGGCGTTGGAATGGTAGTTTGAAATCATTGTTAATCAGATAGACTTCGGTGTAGGAGTCGTTGGAATAGCTCTCTTGACCCTCAGAGACCGTGTACGTCTGAACATCGACTTTTTGGATAACTATGTATGCTGGTACCTTAACCCCTTTGATCGTTACCCAGGTGGTGCCATTCACGCGATAGTTTATATAGAATGTGACATTGCCTGTGTAGCTGCCAAACAAATACGTCTCTGCTATTGCGATAATGCTCCCTGAATCCTGGGACGATCTTGGATGGATCACGAATGGCATGGGTTGCTTGAAGATGACTTTAGCAGTCAGCAGGAATAATATATCCATCTCTTTAACGCTCCAGTTAGGGTACATGGCGATCATGGTCACAACTCTTCCCCTGATCCCGGTCTCATTAAAAACAGATGTTTGGTTGAGAATATAATAATCGCCAGTTGCTGACTGGATGGTATATATGTCGTTTGCTGTTAAGGTGAAGTTATCCGGACCCTGGGGGTTATATACTCTCTCATTACTATATCTATTGTAAAACCACTGATCCCCTACCTTGGGCTGTATAGACCCTGACGGCGTATATGTAGTCGTGGTAGTCCCGGTCGTCGTGGTTGTGGTAGTCGTTGTGGTATATGTGGTGGTTCCTCTATACTTAGCAATAGGGTCAGGATCTAGCCTGTATTCCTTCAGCTCTTCCTTGCTGCTAACGATATCAACGCCCTCTATGTTTTCCACGAACTGGTAGCTGAAGGGTAGTTTGAAGTCATTGTTGATCAGATAAATTAACGCTAAAGAGCCGCTGGAGTATCCTTGCTCAACATCATATTCCTCGTAATCTATACTCTCAACAACCATGTATGCTGGAACCTTAACGCCTTTGAAATCCACCTGGATGGTACCGTTAACACGGTATCTCAGGTTATATGTTATGTTGCCAAGATAAGTCCTACCACTGCTACTCTCCTGGTACTTGTCAGCCACCGCGGTAATGCTACCCGAATCCTGTGATGATCTTGGATGTACTATGAAGGCAAAGGGTAGTGGTTGCTTGTAGGTGTAAACGATTGTTTCGCCATATCCCGTGGGTTGTCTCTCCTCCTTAATCTTCCAGTCGGGGTAGAGGGTATATAGGACTGTGTTTATCACATCACGATCGGAGTTCAATGTTGTTTGGTTGAGTGTATAGTAACCACCACTAGCTGCCTGAATAGTATTTATGGTGTAGCCTACTAAGACGAAGTTATCAGGACCCCGGGGGCTATATACTCGCTCGTTGCTATAGATCTCGAAGAACCACTGATCCCCTATCTTGGGCTGTGTATCCCCGCTTGTAAGCAGCACGCTGGGTATATTCATAGAGATGTTTGGTAATAGGGCTAGGAGTAGGAGTAGTGATAATACTATCCTCTGGATCTTTGCTCGGCCTTGTCTATATCTATTCATAACAAGCTCCCCTAGATCTTATCGCTACTGATCCGCATTGCAGTATGGGCATTTAGTGCTATCCTCAGGTATGATCTTACCACAGTTTATACAGAACTTATAGCCCGGAGGAAGTCTGGGTGGTTGCTGAGGCCCTGGCGATTGCAATGGCATCTGGGCTGGGCTCGGCGGTTGCTGCGGTTGCTGAGGCTGCTGATATCCCCACTGTTGCCCGTATTGCCACTGACCCTGCTGTCCCTTTACCTTACCAACCGCCTCTTTCCTCCTCCTTAGAAACATATACCCCGCTCCCCCACCAGCAGCTGCTCCAACCGCTATTATGGCTATCATTGTCATGTCTATGGGGAACTGGGAGGCTTCTTCACCTCTGAGTATGGCTTTCTGGGCATCGGTTATGTAGTCATCCACGAATGGGAATCCTGGGTATAGGTTCTTGACTATCTGGAACCTCTCTATAGCGGCTCTGTATTGTTTCTGATAGAATAGCCTGAGACCTTCCTCATAGAACTTTATAGTCTCGCTTTCAACATTATTAACGGAAAACCTTCTGATAATATCATAGACATACGATGCCGGAACGAAGAAATTGAACCCAGGAACCTCTCTACCGCTATCCGAAGGATCCGCTGATCCGAAAGACGTTACAGCAACCACGATACCGTTTGAATTAACAACAGGCCCACCGCTATTCCCATGCGTAACTGTTACGTCAGATTGCAAAACACTCACACCAGCTGTCTTCGTCCTATAACCACTCACGGTACCCTCTGTTATAGTAGGCTCTAAGAGCGTTTCCACACCCAGCAGTTGATGGAAAGTAACAACACCTGGGTATCCTAAAGCCCAAACCCTCTCTCCTACTCTGGCTATGTTCTCCTGAGCCACTCGGATAGACGGGGCATTCTTTATCTCTATCTTTAGTAAAGCTAGATCTTCCTTTTCAAAGGGGGAGGAATATGCTATCCTTGCTGTATAGAGCTTACCTATGTTGGCGAAGCCTGAAACAACCCTGCCAGCACCAACACGCACATCTACAGTATAGTCTTGGATCTTCAACCTATTAGTTAAGTACGCCCTAATAACTTCTCTAAATAGTTGTTGCATCTCCTCTTGGCTCGGCTGCTGGCCGGTGGTCTTTGTCCTTGCTTCAAGATACTGTTGCACAAAGTCCTTCAGAAGGGGGAGGACTCTTTGGAACTCTGATTGGTAGTCGTTAACAACATGCCCGTTTGTTATTATATAGCCATCGCTAGATACAAAGAACCCCGAGCCAAAGGCTATGGTGCTTACTTCCACCACAGGATCCATCCTAACCTCTCGAAGCTGTGGTATAAAGTCCTCCCATATTATCACCGCCTTTACTATTGTTATTATAAGCACCACAGAAGATCTTACTTTCTCAAGCATTATGGTTAGATTTATATCCCTCTGAATCTGGGCTGTGGTTATACTGATCATTGGGGATAGCAGTCCAGAAACTAGGATGGCTGTCAATATAATGGGTAGTATCTTTCCGGCACGACCGATTCTCGCCATTATATTCACCAACTCCCCCGGTGGTAGAAAGATTATATATTCTGGGTTTGCAGTTTTCTGCAAACCCGATCATTGCGATCTCTCCCTATCAACTATATACATCTATCTCTGCTGGTAGGACTTGTCTCCATATTGACTAGCGATGGAAGCAAAGCTCCAAGCCATCTAGGTGATGATCTCTTAGTAGATGGGAGGCAGGTGCTGTTTGGCTCGACAGACTCCCATGACCCCGCAGGGTTAGAGATCCTGCGGGTTGGGGCGGAAGTCCTTGGATGTGACCATGAATAATAAAATGAGTAGAATTAGCATCCAGGGTCAAACTGTTGTGAATGTCTTGTTAATAGGATGATCTCTGTGTGGCAAGATCGTGGAGAGCGGTGGTGGTTAGGTTATCTGGCAACGAGATCTATGTGTATTCTTAGATAGTCTCTTAGGTCTCTTGTGATCAGGAAGTTCCTCTTAACATGTTGGTGTCCATTGGCACCAAGCATTCTTGCTAGCCATGGCTTCTTTGTGAGCATGAGGGCTTTTTCGTATGCCTCTTCTATATTATTGACTAAATAGCCTGTCACACCATCTATTACCTGTAGTGGTATTCCTCCGGCTCTTCTCCCTATAACTGGTGTGTATTTCCAGAGAGCTTCGCTTACTGTTAGTCCGAAACCTTCTCTTATTGATAGTTGGAATGCGAAAACCATGGATCTCTGGATAGCGTTTACCAGAAAATCGTTGTGCTCGTTTATAACATACACATCACTAAGACCCTCGGTTTCTTTAAGAACCTCTTTATAGATCCTTTCCCCCTCTGGATCGTCGTCGGCAAAGGATCCTAGGAGCACTAGCTGTAGATTCTCCACCTTCTGTCTCAAAGCCTTATAAACCCTAACCACTGATTGGTGATCCTTCCAAGGGTCGAACCTGGCTACTTGTCCTACCAAGGGTTTCTCAGGATCTATTCCGTATTTAGATATAGTTCTCTCAATCTCTGTCTGGCTTAGCGGCTTATTCTTATCGGTCAGAGGGTCTATTGATGGGTGGGATATATAGATCTTGATCCCTCTGAGATCCCTGGGCACATATATACCGTGGGAGAATATAGCTGCATCATACATGGTCACAAAGCCCCTTAGAAAGCTCCAGAACTGCTCATTGGGATCCGAGAGGTCTATATGGCACCTCCAAATCCACTTCGAGCTCCCTTTATTCTTATAAGATATCAGGGCTGCAGGCTGTGGATCGTGGATCACGATAACATCGGCATCAGTATCGATTTTCCCAGCATTTATCTCGTTAGTTTCTAGATACTTTCTAATCATGTCTCCTCCAAGCTTTAGCACCTTATTGCCCTGGAGAGCATTGTGGAAACTCTTAGTTACTTCAAAGAACTCTCTATCCCCGCTTATCACCTCCCACCTAACCTTAAGCCCTAGAGAGTTTGCTAGTGGAACGACACTCCTAAGGATCTCGGCAACTCCTCCACCTTTCTTTGTTGAGTTTATATGGAGAACCCTGGCTCCCTTTACGTTCTCTGCCAACTCCTTGATATACTCGATCTCATCTCTATCAACGATCCCAATATAATCCTCGATCCTTCTTGTTATATCCACACTCCTTACCCCAGGGGATTTATATGTTCTCTCACTATCGCTCTTATCACACTCATCCTTGTTAAAACCCCGGTGAATCTTCCCTCCTTCTCGCTTACAATCGGTAAGAGCCCCACATCGCTATCGATCATGGTGTCTATGGCTCTGCCTATATCTTCACCCTCTCTAGCTATGATCGCTGGCGAGCTCATCACTTTAGTAACACCCACCTTGCCAAGTATATCTGCGAAACCAACCTCAACATCTGTTCTCAGAAGCTCTATTATCTCCTCAGTCACGAGGGGTAGTTTGAGTATATCTTTCGCAGTAACAACACCGGCTGGCAGGTTCTTATCGTTAAGAACCACAGCCTTGCCCTTCACCTCTTTTATCATAGCCTCGGCAGCCTTCAAAGCAGTGTCTCTCATAAATACTGATGGGAATACGGCCTCAATGGCTATTGACACTTCTTCTCCGAATGTTCTCCCCTTGAGGAGTTTTAGCACGCGGGTCTCGTCGATTACACCCATATATGTGCCCAGATCATCTACTATCGGTATCATTGGTATGCTATTCTCACCCATATGTTTTATAACCGATATTAAGGGTGTGTCCCGAACCATTGTATAGGGTGCCTCGTCGGAGAAAAGGATCACCTTCTCCCTGAGAACCTTGGTTAAACCCCTCAGCTTAACCATCACAGAACCCCTGAAGCCTAAGAGGATCTCAAGGATCCTGAGGGAAGTGATCACACCTCTAACCTTTCTTTCCCTATCTATTATAACAATCCTTCTAGGAGATCTCTTTGCAGCCAGTATATCTAAAGCTATAGCTAGCGGGTCATCAACGTAGCATGAGGGAACATCTACCAGAACATCGACAGCCTTTAGATCCTTAATCAGATCGTATAAGCCCATGAATATAAACCCCTAATACTTATCCGGACACATCTTATATCTATATGATCACCGATACTAAATACTAAATACTATATAGCCAAGTCCGTGCTCGTGGCATGAATACAGCTAAACAGCTAATATGACTTTTGATAGCTTTGGGGTCATGTTAAGTTGTAGAGGAGGCACTAAAGCAAACCCACTATGGAAAATAGCTCATCATGGGCGTCTAATGGGTCTTTATGAAATATCATTAAGACGACAATCCGTAAGGAGAGCTCTATATCGACGGATCCCAGTTCTCAATCATGAATGCTTATCGCTTACTATTCTCTTACCCAAAATTAAGAATGAGAATATTAATGCTTTTTAACAATCCACTCTCCTCCATATCTTAGAGATCTGTTTATTGT
>Ga0101942_100627_pt1 | contig 11421 bp, 13 predicted proteins | sample DewCreD2012metaG_4_FD_75243 | JGI IMG/M metagenome (GOLD analysis project Ga0101942, IMG submission 75243) | Hot spring sediment bacterial and archeal communities from British Columbia, Canada, to study Microbial Dark Matter (Phase II) - Dewar... ...
CTCTTAATAGTATTCTTTGGAAGGGGGTTAACACAGATTGCCGAGAGTGCTGGGGTTCCTATATATATACAGCTACCCCTATTACTAGCTATATCGGTAACAATCATGATTCTGATCCTAAGGATAGATTGGGCAGGCGTTGTTAGGGAGTATGAATCCAAGGGGATCCAGGGGGCTTTGAACGAGATCTACAGAAGCATAGCTATAGTCATTAGGGGTAAGAGGGGTTCTTGATATGAGAGACTACGTGATGGTTAGTCATGACCCGGTGTTATCTTGTCTTAGGATTATGGCTCAGGTTATCTATTGATTCTGTCCCATTCTCCTCTTCCACTGTTCGACAATATCGTATCCATAGATCTCTATGAACATTCTCCTCCCATCCTCGGTCATTTTAGTAGGATTCCATGGGGGGTCGTATACAACATCGACATAGACCTCCTTAGCCTCTGGGAGGGCGCTCACCAGGTTTTCGTAAACAAAGTATGGGAGCTCGGTTGCCACGGGGCACCCCATAGCTGTTAACGTCATCGTTACTGTCACTACTCCTTCGTCATCGACATTTATACCATAGATCAACCCTAGGTCGTATATGTTTATAGGTATCTCGGGATCGTAGATCTTCTTTAGAGCCTCTATAGCCCTCTCCACAATCTCTTTCTTTTTGTTCTCGTCAAACTTAGCCAAAACCCTCACCGTTTTTTTAGACACTAAGGGGAATATATTCTACTTTATGAACATGAACAGCTATCCCAGATCCTTCCTCCAAGGGATCTGAGATCCCTTATAATCTCTTCACATACTCGGGCGCACTCGTTTCTCGCATCCTCGATATTATTGGAGGAAGCCATTATGTATATATCGAGCACCGGGCTGCCGAGCTCGATACCCTTGGGCTGTGTCTTCACATAGATTTTTGGTTTCTCCTTGACAATCTTATTCACTATTCTTGCAGCCACCGACTCCATGACACCTTTGACAGTTATAGTCACCTCTGAGATCCTTACCTGGCTGGCGTTTCTCAGCATAGGCTCTATACTCTGCTCCCATATAGCCTGCATCTCGCTTGGAACGCCTGGTAGTGAGACGAATAGCTTGTCGCCCTTCTTAACAAGGATCCCGGGGGCTGTTCCTATAGGGTTTGGTATGGGTTTAGCGCTTTTAGGCATCATAGCCATCTTGATCCTCTCGGGCGTTAATCCAAGCCCCCTGGCAACGTATTTCTGCCTCACCATCTCGAGAGCCTCCTCGTTAACCACATGCTCCTCGCCTAGGTATTTTGAGAGGGCTTCTGATGTTATATCGTCATACGTGGGCCCGAGCCCTCCTGTAGTGACGATCAGGTCTGATGAGAATCTATCAGTAGCTATCCTCAGGATCTCTACTATGAGCTCCATCCTATCGGGTACGGAGGCTGATAGTACCACATCGTATCCAAGCAGTGTTAGCCTCCTCCCGAGATACTGTGAGTTTGTGTTAAGAACCCTCCCCTGAACCACCTCATTACCTATCGCAAGAACAGATGCTCTGGGCATCATTTGAGACACCCTATACTTTTGACAAGAACGGGATCCTGTAGGAGCTGGGTACCGATGAGAGATCTATATCGAAGGTGAAGTGAACCCTGGTAAACCTAGATCTTAGCTCGATCACTTGTTTCCTAACCTCGCCAGGATCCCTGCGGTCTATCAGAACCATTCTAAAGAGCCTGGCAACCTCTCTGAAATCATCCTCTTTCATCCCAAGCCTTGTCATCTCCTGAACACCTGTTCTTATGCCGCTGGGATCCTTAACGGCCTCAGGCGGGTCGTATGGTAATAGGTTCTTGTTAACAATAATATTGGCTTCCTCGAGAAGCTGTGCAGCCTTAGCCCCTCCCCCATTGTTCCTCACATCAACCACCACCTGGTGTGATCTAGTGTAGTCGAGGTGCTCTCCAAGCACCTTGAAGCCTTCTGACGCTAGGGCTTCTGCAAAGGCTTTTGCGTTTCTAACAATCTGGTCGGCGTAGCTCTCCCCAAAATAGATCATCTCGAGAGCTGTGACCGCTGTTGCAGGGAGTCTGTGTAGATGGTGGTTGCTCACAAACCACGGGAATATTGTTCTCGCAATAGATTTATAGATCGTCTCGTTATTGGTTAGTATAACCCCACCCTGAGGGCCTGGAAATGTCTTGTGCGTTGATGCCGTGACCACATCAGCACCGGCTTCGAAGGGATCTCTCCACCTCCTCCCAGCTATTAGTCCGAGCACATGGGCTGCATCATAGATCACGAGGGAGCCAACGCTATGAGCAGTCTCAGCTATCTCCTTTAACGGGTGGGGGAATAGATACATACTACCCCCCATAACTACAAAGCTAGGCTTAACCTCTTCTACAACCCTTCTAGCTTTATCAACATCTATGTTTAGGTTCTCCATATCGAATGGCATCTCTATATGTTCTATCCCGAGAGCTCCTAAGGTACCGAACTTGGTGTGGCTGACATGTGCTCCAGCCTGGACAGGTGCTACCACAGCTTTACCGCCTGGCTGTGAGAGAGCTCTGAACGTAGCCGCATTGGCTATTGTCCCGCTTATGGGTCTTGGCTCAACATACTTGACTCTAAAGAGCCTTGACATAAGATTCATTACAAGTTCTTCAACATCATCAACGTATTTCAAGCCCTGATAAAGCCTCCTCCTAGGTCTTCCCTCGGCGTATCTATGCATCATATCACACATATACACAGCCTCGGCTAGAGGGCTCATAACATTCTCGCTAGGGATCATGTTGAGAGAACTCCTTCTCCATGTATTATGCTCAACGGTTAGATCGATAATCCTGCCAAGCTCGTTGGGGATAGGCATACCCATATAGAAAACCCTAGATAGAGATTCAGGCGAAAAATATATCTTTCGATAACACGTACTCCACAGACCCAAGGCCTTAGCCAGATTAGCTAGATCCTCGCTGTCTAGCTAAATCATAATCAAGGCTGTTTAATTATCGATACGCACAGGGTTTGAGAAGTTATATATCGCACAGTCTAGTAGGGTTTTACCGAAGCAGTCCTAAAGATGGGATTGAGGATCGTTTATGCAAGGGCTTTCTGGAGGGTGTTTATACTTTTTTATTCTAGATCGGTTTTTACAGATGTTTCCCAACAATGTTAGAGATCTTAAGGATCGCTGAGTCCTTATGACAAGCTCAGGCGACAGTGGTTAAGAGCCTATTTTTATAGCGTATCTCCCCGGCTTTGTTATGCCGAGGCTTTTCGCTATTTGTGACCCTTCCGGGTCTATTATTATCACCATACCGCTCCATTCTTCGCTAAACTCCGACGAGCCGCAGATGCTGCATACGGTTGCTTCGAGCGGTGCCAACGCCTTACACTTCTTGCATGCCTTGAATACCCCTTTCTTCCGCTGTTTGCTCACTGCTCACCACCGATCCATTCTAGTTTGCCTAGGTTAGGCTGTCTCATTGTCATGGCTATCCTGGGGGGTCCTGCTGCTTGGTAAGATATATTTGTTATCCTACCCCTAACCTTATCCCCCACGGCTACCTGCCTCCTATTCCTATCACCAACAATGGCTTTTAATGCATCGTTATACTCTATATCATCGGAATCCATAACCTGGGATATGTGGACAAAGGCGTCAAGGGGGCCTATGTTTACGAAGAGGCCTATGTTCCTAGCATCCTTAACAACCCCCTCAACAACCTCATGCATAACTGGTATGTAGCTTAGGATCTTGAACCTGGCTTCGTGATACGTGGAACCATCACCGGGTAGCACTATGCCCAGATCGCTGACCTTCACATCATAGACGAGGATTATTATCCCCAGATCCTTATCAAACTTAGCCTCATATTTCTCTCTCAGATGCTCCTCGGCAACAGCCTCGAGAGGCTCTCCAAACCTGCTTGGAGGGATCTTCACATAATCAGTAACCTCATAGACCCTATACGTTGTGATCACCCCCTAGCAAGAAGAGACCAACCATCAACACTAAAAACCCGAGCCATATTCTTCCATACTACTAAGCTTAAAAATGCTTTAAATATTATGCGTTGGGCTGGGCTTTGGTCTTAATTTAGTTGATATGCTTGGCACCAACCACTCGGTCGATGGCTTCACAAACCTTGGCTCTATCGCTGGAACACTTATCAATGGATTCTACACATTTAAGTCACCTTATCTACAGCTCCATAGTTAGCGATATGGATCCTTGGAGTGACGCGGCAAGCTGTTATGAAGATCGAGTACTCAATGTCGAGTACCATTGAGGTGTGCGAGCCCCTAAGGGCATATCTTTGCATAAAGGGTTAGCTGATATAATGCTACTTGTAACACTTTTAATGTGATACCCCGGGCGGTGTAATCGGTGATCATTGCTCCAACCAGTATTAAGAAGATCTGGGTTTTGAGTTTCGAACTAGAAGGGTATGTGAGTCTCGGTGGTCTTGGAAGGGCTGTTGCTAGGCATGTCTCGGGGCTTGTTAAGAAGGGCTTTGATGTAACAGTGTTCCTCCCATCCCATGGTAGACATCTCTCTAGAGAATATGTTGAGAGGCACGGTATGAGGGCTGTTCAGGGCTTCACACCATGCGGCCATAGGGTTGGGGTTGATGGTGTTTCTAGGAGATATTGCCTAGGCGCTGAGGAAATATGGATGGGCGGTGCTAGGGTTATTATATTCAAGGGTCTTGACCACGAAACTGGGAAGTTTGTAGATAGATGGGGCGTCTATGAGGAGCTGCCTGAGAAGGCATGTCTATATACCAGAGCCCTTATCCACTGGATCTATTGGTCTGGTGAGAAGCCCAACATGATCCATGCGAATGACTGGCCAACAGCCTTAGCAGGTGTTGCTGCTAAAAACATCTTCGAGCTTATGGGGTACTCTATTCCTCTGCTATATATGGTGCACCTCATATCATCACCATCATTCCCATGGCACTATCCTTCTGACCAGTGGTGCGGCCTCCCCGATACACTCCATAGGGTGTGGAATGGCTATTCCCATGTTAAGAGATCTACGAGAGATGTTTGGGACTCTCTGGGGGGTAATGTCGATATGTTCTCTCTCGTCGAGGCCGATGCCATAGCCTCTGTTAGCTGGGGCTATATGGAGGAGATCCTTGATAGGTTTGGTAGGTGGATGCATCCTAAGGCATGTGTGGTTCACAACTCAACTGACTGGGAGGTTGGAAGTGTATCTAGGTATACGAGGGAGATGTTTGGAACATCCTCGAGGAAACTTCTTAGAAAGAGGATCGGCGATATAGTGGGGAGTATAAGCAATCCAAGGACAGGGCATCTCTCCAAGAAAGAGGTGATCATAGCTTCAAGCGGTAGGGCTACATGGCAGAAAGGCTTCGATGTTCTCATCAAAGCGGCAGACTATCTAGACGATAGGTTTGGGATAATCATAATGGCTATCGGTGTTGGTGATAGGGGCTTCGAGGAGAATATCTCGAGAATGGCTCTGGAGAGGTGGGGAAAAGTCTTAATACTATGGGGCGAGATCGATAGCAACATTCGAAAAACCATAACCTATCTATCAAATGTATATGCGGTTCCATCTAGATACGAGCCATTCGGCATAGTATCTATAGAGGCACAGGCCCTGGGAACCCCGGTTGTTGTTTCAAGAACGGGAGGCTTGCCAGAGACTATGCAGGAAATAAGGAGGGAGGGCTCTGGGACGGGGTTGCTTGTAAACCCAGAAGATCCTGGGGGGCTTGCCAGAGCAATAAGATCCCTTGCTTGGGCGTCAGAGGTGGCGGATACAGGGGATCTCGGGCTTGTAGCCAACATCGAGATCCCTGAGGTTGCTGAGGCTGTGCTGAAAAAACCAGATCTTTCGAGGGTAAATACTATAGCATGGGTTGATGCGAGGTTTAGAGAGGAATCGATAGTGGGAGAGCTGTTGGCATGTTATGAGAAGGCTAGACAGATGGCTTATTATAGAGCTGTTTCACCCTAGCCCTTATAGGATTTAATAGCCCTGATGATTTCAAGAGCCTTTGCCGGATCCTTTTCAAAAACCGTTCCAAGGACTATCGCGTCGGCTCCAGCACTTACTATTTCGAGCGCTGTTTCAGGACTCCTGATACCCCCGCCCACTATTATGTATTGGTTTGTGCTTTTCCTAACAGCCCTCACAGCCTGGGGACTTATGGGTTTTAGAGCTCCTGAGCCGCCTTCTAGATATATGAACCTCATTCCAAGAAGCTCTGACGCCATAGCATAGGCTGCGAAGACCTCGTATAGCTCGCTTGGTATGGGTCTAGCCCATCCTATGTGGCTTACAGCCGTTCCATCACCTGTGACTATATATGCTGTTGGGAGCACCTCAAGGCCGTATCTCTTAACTATCGGAGCCCCCAGCACCTGGGCTCCTATTATGTAGTAGGGATCCGCGCTGTTTAAGAGGGACATGAAGAGGATTGCGTCAGCATTTGGCGAGATACCGTTGACATTTCCTGGGAAGAGTATTATGGGTAAGCCTGTTTCTCGGAGCATATCTATAGTCCTACTGATCTCGATCTCAGAGACCCCCATGCTCCCGCCAACAAGTATTGCATCGATCAGACCCTCGCTTGAATAGGATCTCAGGATCTTGCGCATCTCGTCGCGGTACTTAGAGGGATCAGGATCTATAAGGATTAGGGCAGCCTTTTCACCAGCCCTGGCCTTGGATCTCAGGGTCTCCTCAACTTTACCTCTCCACATATTAGTTCCACCAGAGTTACTGTCCTTCCCCACCACCGATCCTAGCTCTCACTTTCTTTTTCCTCTTCAAAACCCTCCTCAAACCAGATCTCTATAGTTCCTGAGAAATATCCATCGACGAATTTTCCATATGCATCTACGGGCTGTGCAAGTGCTGGGATACCTTTCACCACAGATCTAAGCCTACACCTAGGGTTAGAACACGCTATATGGGCTATCCTATCCCCATCTTTCTCCTCTATCTTAACAGAGATCGAGACAGCACCGCATTCGGGGCACTGGAACGTTCTAGGAGGTCTCCTTCTAGCCCAATGGGTAGTCTTAAAAGTCTTCCTCTTCTTCCTCCTCCCCATTTATTGCACCAACCTATAATGTGCTCTCTCAAAAATATATTGAACGCGTTGAAAGCTCGCTATGCAGAAGGCTGGATCGAGATGTATTTGCCGGTGAGAACCTCCGGGGCTTCAAACTTCATAGCAGTTGATATTATTAGTTATTGATAGCCTTATCTTTAGTTCCACAGATCTTAGAACTGCTCTAATAAAAGAATATGTTATTTGTTCCGCGTTCAGAGTAGCACCTATCTATGGTTCCTTTTATTAATGAGACCCACATCCCGGATCTTTTATCCCGGTTCGTGTTTTCATAGGAGAAACCTTGGTATCGATGGATATTCAGGGATAAATTGATAAATAGCTCTTAGTAATTTTTATCTGAGTCTCAATGAAGGTTGGGGTTATAGGGGGCGGACCTTCAGGGCTTGCTATAGCACGCATGCTCTCCGATAGGGGTTATGAGGTGTATGTCTACGAGGCTCACAGAAGCTTTGCTGTGAAGCCATGTGGGTGGGGATACCCTACTCCTGAGAGTGATGAGAAAAAATACAGGGTTTTCTCAGAGGCTGTCAAGGCGTCCATATGGGTTTTTAAGGGTTATGATGTATATCTGAACGACGATCTCTTGTTCCATAGTGATAAACAGATCCTGGGCTATATAATAGATAAGAAGCAGTTCCTTGAGAACCTTTCCCAGGGTATTGAGGTTGAGAGAGGATCTCCAGCCAGGTATCTCGGGGGAGGTCTTATAAGGGGTAGGAGTGGTGTGAAGAGATTCGATATAGTGATCATAGCTGGGGGCTTTCCAGCCCAGCCTAGAAGGCTTGATAGGATACTTGCGGTGCAGGCTATAATAAGATCCCCGAGGATCGAGGATGCCGAGATCCCCGAGCTCAGGTTCTACTCAGACTTGGTGGGATATGCGTGGGTATTTCCAGAGGGTGAGAAGACTGCAAGAGTGGGTGTTGGGGGTTACGCTAGCAGAGAAACGCTGGAGAAGATCCTGGGCATGGTTATTAAGAAGAGACAGGATCTTGCAAAGGGCGAGGTTATAAAGAGAGAGGGTGCTGAGGTCACAGTCTCGGGGGTTGATTGGGATCTAGCTAGATCTAGAGATCCGTTTTATGTGGGTGAGGCTCTCGGATACATTATGCCTGTGACCGGCGAGGGGATAAGGCCTGCCATATGGAGTTCGATAGCCCTTTTCAACGCCATTGAGAATGGTAATAGCTATGAGGAGGAGCTCAGAAAACTCAAGCTGACCAGGTTCATAGGGATCCATAGGAAGATCCTTAATATAATGATTAAAATGAAGCCAAACGAGAGAGATCTCTTCATCAAAAACGTGCCAGAGGATCTAATGCTGGATCTATCTCTTGGAAGAGCAAGCACCATTGATCTATTAAGACTAGCGAAGATCCCGGAGCTAGCAATGATCCTGACCAGATATGCTATAAAGATTATATAGAGTTAGCCGAAAGAGAGCCAAATATAGTTAAAGATCTATGGTTCCCAGCTATCTGAGGAACTATATATTGCTACTCTCTCGTTCTCCATAGTTATCATTCTATCTATACCAATCTGTATAGCGATTCCCGCATCGTGCGAAATGATCGTGATACCCATACCCTCCTTATAATTGCCATATTATCATGGATAGAGTGTGGAAAAACCCTACCGGTGAGATCAGATAGATCCTCTATAAAAATCTATCACAGACATCATAGCAGCTAACCAAAATAGACCCTACCTGGTTGCAGCACAAAGATCTATGTGTTATGGTGGCTGGTCAAATATATTCTCTCTATCGTCACTACTTTAGGGAGTTTTTGCCGAGGATACCTCTTCTAGATCTTCTTAGGAGTTATGGCGGCGATGTTGGGGTTTTCGCAGGCTTTGAGACTATAATGAGCTATGGCGATCCCTTCTCCGAGCATTTAGCCGTTAGGAGGGATGCTGCTGTATTTGATATAAGCCATATGGGGAGGATCCTTGTTGAGGGGCCTGACTCGCAAGAACTCCTAGACATGCTCTTACCAAGAGATCTTGGCGATTCGAAGGATGGCGTCATGATTGGGCCTACGGCTTTTCTCAACGACTCAGGGGGCTTTAAGGATGATGTTATGCTATATAGATTTTCAAACGAGAGATGGCTTGTTGTGTGTAACGCTATCAATAGGGAGAAGATCCTTGGGTGGCTTAGGGAGTGGATCTCTAGGAAGGGTTACAAGGCATCTATAGTTGATCAGACCCTCGAGACGGCTATGCTAGCTATACAGGGGCCTAGGGTGGTCGAATATATATCAAAGATCCCCGGGTTCTCCGAAGCCTCCTCGCTTAAGCCCCTTGAGTTTCTCGAAAACCTAGATACCTCTCTGGGTAGGGTTGATATTATTAGCAGGAGTGGCTGGACTGGGGAGGATGGTTTCGAGATTGTTTCGAGGCCAGGTATTGCCGCCGAGATCATTGCTAGGCTTAGAAGCATGGGTGTAGCATTGGCGGGGTTGATTGCCAGGGATAGTCTGAGGATGGAGATGGGCTATGTATTATATGGTGAGGATATAGATGAGGATATAAACCCATACGAGGCTAGATACTGGGTCTTCACCAGGGGTAAGGAGGGCTGTATAGGCTGCGATGCCTTGAGAGGGATTGGGAGGAGAGGTGTTGCTAAGGCTAGATATATGTTTAGGCTTAAGAAAGGGCTGAGGGTAATACCAAGGAGGGGTTATAAGGTGCTATATGAGGGTGAGGAGATAGGCTATATAACCAGCGGTTCATACTCACCCTACCTAGAGAGACCAATAGCTATGGGTTATATTAAAAGCAGCCACGCATTGCCAGGGCTTAGTGTTGATATAGAGGTTAGGGGAAAGCTTTATGAGGCGAAAATCCTCGACTACCCCTTGATCAAGAGGTGATAGCTTGAGCGATATAGAGGTTAAGGGATATATTGTTAAGAGGGACAGGCTATACACCGAAACAGACGAGTGGGTAAAGATAGAGGGCGATATAGCGGTTATCGGGATAACTGATTATGCACAGAAGAAGTTAAAGAACATAATAGGGATAGAGCTCCCATCTAGAGGGACTAGGGTTAGAGCTGGCGACACTATAGGTACTATCGAGAGCATAAAGGCTGTCTCAGACATCTATGCCCCTGTGGGCGGCGAGGTTATTGAGGTCAATGAAAGGCTCTCAAACGAGCCGGAATTAATCAACCACGAACCCTATGAGGGTGGATGGATGGTTAAGATCAAAATCGCTTCTAAGGATGAGCTTGGAAAACTACTATCTCCCGAGAAATATGCTGAGAAGATCTCGAGGGACTAGTTTTGGAGGCTCTCAGACTACCCCCAAGGGTGAAGATCCTTGAGGCTTTAGGGGCTATAGCGGATAACAGGGTTAAGATCGTATCAGACCGCGAAGCTATAGTAGTAAGCTCAGAAGGCGATAGGAGTTATAAGGTCTACATAGATCTCGAGGAGAAAGCAGCCTATAGCGATGACAATGGAACCAAGTTTAGAGGATATGTCGGCTACCCAATAGTAGCGGTTCTAATGATAAAAGGCGCTCTACCCTTCGACGCAAAGATCGCTGAAGCACTGAAGGGTGTCAAGTGGAGACAGCTTAACGAGAAGTATAAGAGCTACGCCATAGTTGAGGATCTCCTGCTCAGAGAACTAAAAACAAGATCCATAGATCCTGAGTATGTGAAAAACTATATCTCAAACACAATGTCAGCCCTAGCCAGGCTTGGTTTGAGGAGAAAAACCTAGGATCGCTGACTATTGGTTTGATGAGAGTAGCTCCTATCAATGTTCAAGAGATCTTTTCTACTTGGCTTGGAGTATTTCTTTCTCACAGTTAGGACGAAAACAAACCTATAGCGGAAACAATGCTAGCCATGCCGATAAACCCGATCTTTTCCAAGAAAGAATATAGAGATCTCTCAAGCCGGTTTCAATAATTTAATGCTCTGTGTATCAACATACAATGGTTTGGAGGCTTGAAGCTAAAGATAATATATGATCAGAGGCACTCGCTACACAGAGATCCTTATGGGAGGCATCCAGAAGATCCTAGGAGGGTTGAGGAGGGCCTAGCAGCTCTCAGAGCCTCTGAGGCATGGGGATATATAGATCTGGTAAACCCATCCGAGCCTGATTATAGTGTTGCTCTCGTGGTACATGATGAGGAGTATGTGGATCGGATTAAACAGGAATCCTCGCTCGGTTTCCACTACATAGACCCGGATACGTATGTGAATGAATATACGTTCGAGATAGCATCGATTTTCGCGACAGCAGCGAGAGAAGCGGCTCTAAGCTCGATCGCTAGTGGAGAGCCCTACTTTATAA
>Ga0101942_100628_pt1 | contig 11365 bp, 17 predicted proteins | sample DewCreD2012metaG_4_FD_75243 | JGI IMG/M metagenome (GOLD analysis project Ga0101942, IMG submission 75243) | Hot spring sediment bacterial and archeal communities from British Columbia, Canada, to study Microbial Dark Matter (Phase II) - Dewar... ...
GCTTTTACCCATTGGCGTCAAAAGACTGGGACTTAGCTCGATGGATGCGCCAGGTCCGTACGTCGTTTGGGCTTGGGAGCGGTCGCGAGAAGGTAGCACCTTCATTTACGACGTGATCGTGAGGGGTCTGGACGGCTCTGTTCTGGAGCATTGGGACGGCCTACGGCTACAGGCAGTTAACCAAACTACATCCAAAGAACCGTGGGTAGGACCACTTTTGGCCCCATATATCGAACGACGATTGCAGGAGCTTATTCCAGGATCGAACGTATCCGTTGCGTTGGACCACAACAGTAACAGTGATCGGCGGCACCGAAGCGATCAGGCGATCCAGCGGGCGCTGGGGAAGACTGTTCCGGTCTGGCGACGTCCTGATGGGAAGCCTGAGATCCAGGGTAGTTCCGAGGTGTCTTCGGCGCATTCCAAAAATGTCACCCTCGCAATCGAAGGTCCGGGGCCGCTTGCCTGCGACATCGAGCCTGTGGTGACCCGGCCTGTCTCTATATGGCGAGATTTGGTTGGTCTGGAGCGGTTCAAGCTGGCTGAGGTGATCAGGAGAGAAACGGGCGAAGACCAGGATACTGTCATCACGCGGATTTGGACTGCAGGCGAGTGCTTGAAGAAGGCGGGTGCGATGGCGAATGCACCCCTCGTGTTGCTCGCGCGGACTGCAGACGGTTGGGTTTTACTATCCTCGGGTTCGTTGATTGTGGCTACATTCGCGGCCCAGGTACGAGGATTTGAGAGGGGGCTGGTTCTGGCAGTACTTGTGAGAGGGTCAGGCGATGCGCGTCTATGAGTATCGGCATGTGGTGGGTTTTGAAGAGACAAACCTTGTCGGGAACGTGTACTACGTGAACCATCTACGCTGGCAGGGTCGCTGCAGGGAACTGTTCATCCGGGAGTATGCTCCCGAAGTGTTAAAGGAGCTAGAGGAGGGCCTGAGTCTTGTTACGACCCGATGTTCATGCGAGTATCTTGCGGAGCTTTCCGCCTTTGACGAGGTAGTGATCCGGATGCGCCTCGGGGAGCTCACGCAGAACCGGATCTCCCTCCTGTTTGAGTATTGGAAGCGCACGGGAGACCGCGAGGAGTTGGTTGCCAGGGGAGAGCAGCAGGTGGCCTGCATGCGTCGGGACGGGGATCGGTTGGTTGCGGCCTCCATCCCAAGAGCCCTCCGGGAGGCCCTGCAGTTGTACGCGGGAGCATAGCGACCGATCTAAGGAGTCAGCATGGTATGGTGGGGGAACCGAGCTTATTCACGGGTGCTAATCGCTGCGAGCAGGTCAGTCCCTTTCACCGGTGGGCTACCGAGCGTGTCATTCTAACGATGCGCAAGCAATTTAGTGAGGAGCTGACCTTGGGGGAGCTGGCCCATGGTAGTGGTCTTAGCCCTTCACACCTTGACCGCGTCTTCCGTATCGTTACAGGGATCACACCTTTTCAGTTCCTCAGGGCGATTCGAATCCAAGCTGCTCAGCAGCTTCTGTTGACAACCCAGTTGAGCATCACAGAAGTATGTTTCGAGGTTGGTTACAGCAGCCTGGGTACGTTCACCAGACAATTCACACGTCTTGTAGGGACACAGCCAAACAGGTTGCGTACTATGGTACATCGGGATGGATTTCTCGAAGAAGCACGAAACAATCTTGAGTCTTTCCGGATACGGAATATCCGACAGCCTGCCTATATACACGGAAATGTTATCGGACAGAGGGGATCTTCAGGCTTAATTTTTATAGGGGTTTTCCCAGGACCAATTCCAGAAAATTCGCCGATTGCTTGCTGTTTTTTAACTGAACCGAGTCCATATGTTCTTGCGCCGGTGCAAGAGGGAGCAAACTATGTGCTTGCCGCTCGGGTCCCTTGGTCTGAGGATCCATGGGAGTATCTCAAGGACGATATTGCCTCCTGGGTGGGTATCGGGCGGGTGCCCTTCGGACCTAACAGTAGTTCCGACAGGATATGCGATATCGTTTTACGACCGAAGAGTGTCTTCGATCCGCCAATCGTAGTGGCTCTCCCTGTGTTACTCTCTAGGCTTTTGAGGGGTGTGTAGAAACACCTTGCACTACTTTCCAGGCTGGAGATCTGAAATGGGGAAATGATTCCGGTAGGCTCGAGGATAGGAAGGTGAAGCAATCTGGGAGAAGCCGTGGAGGAGGAAGCGTGTTAAGCTTGGGAGTATCGAAATTGACTATTCTCTAGAGGAGGGGGAGTTGCTGTGTCGGGGGCCGCCACATTGGATCAACTGCATGGAGCCATTTTGCAGTGTTGGGACCATTTCAAGGAAGTTTTTGCTACGCTGCAACAGGAAAACCCTGAGACGGTTGTTTGGGAACCCCTGTGGATTGCCTGGGGTGCTTACTATTTCGGAGAGTTCGCGAGGTTCGAGAACCTGCTCCAGCTGTCCATGGAGCAGTCTGAGAGGGATGTGAGCTGGCTTACGTCCCTCTGTGTTAGCCACCATAATCTCCACAGGCTCATGGAAGTATTGGAAGAGGACATTGGTCGGGGCTTGCTGGGCTCCACACATTTCCCTGAGCGGGTCGTTGACTTACTCGAGGTCACTTCAAGGTTAGAAGGCCTTCTAAGGAAGGCTGCTACAGGAATCGTCGCGGGAGGGATGCCTATCGATGAATCTGTATGAGGTGGAAGTTGATTCCCATAACACTTTAGGAAGGAGAATGAGATGTCCATAGGACCTCGAGAAATTCCGCCAGTGATCGGCCATCATGCAGGGTGGGGATTGATTTCACCCAGAATCCCTGTGCAGCCATATAAGTTGACTCCAGGCGCCACAGACACGATGCGCGTGCGTGTGCGAGAGAAGATCGACATCTACGGCGTGGGGACTGACGTTGTCCAGATGGAGGGTGTCTTCATCGTACGGCGCGATCACCCCAGGCCTGTGGATGTACGTGGGAAGGCTGGGGATCTGAAATGGGGGCAAGCAGTGATCAAAGCCGAGTTTCGTGCTTTAGAGTTGTATGGAGAGAGCCCGCTCTTCGGAACAGTCCGTGTTCGTTTGGATTCTAAGCATGAGACCTTTGCTGAGGTGACCCCAGCGGAAGCGGGAAGCCAAGCGGCCAAATGCAATGCGCTTGTTCACCCAGTGGTTGAACTTCCTGAACTAGGCCTCACGCTCGATACAGGTGGGCAACCAGTGGAGCTGGCGTCGAAGGTCATCCAGGTTCCTCCGGTCGGTGATGTTACGCGGAGTCGAAATTCGGTGCCGCTCGTGGATGAAAATGGAAGGAGGGTCGGGGAACTGGTCAGCGCAGATATTGAGGTGGGAGATGTGATCTTTTCGATCCCGTTAGGGGCCACGGAGCGCCGCCCCGGGTAGGTTGAGATCGAAGTCGTTGGGCTACATGAGTGCGGCAGAAGGCCTTGAGTGGGTCAAACGGGCGAATTCCAGGCCGATTGGCGAAACTGAATTTCGGTTAGTGACAATGCAGATTGGGACTGGACCGAAGAGTCGGTCCCTGCGCATCTGTACCTTGCGGCGAACGAGGGGGGATAGAGCACAAACGGTGTTCTGTGTCATGGAACCGTGGCCGTTGAGCAACGTGAACTATGTTGTGGCCGAGCACAAAGGACAGATCGAACCGTTTGTGATTGAGCTCTATCTCCCCTACGTCCTTGGCACCCTGCGCACATTGCCTTCTGCCAGGCGGAAGGAGAGCCTTCTTGGGTCTGACTTCTCTTATGATGATATGCGGACGTGGTTGTATGAAGCGGGCCATCTCTACGAAGATCCTGTCCTCACAGACTCGATGGTCCGGGTGCGAGGAAGGTGTGTGGAGGGCACTCATCTTGTCCGTCACGGCACCGCTCCTTTTGAGATCTGGCTTGATCCAAGAGATGCCACTGTTCGAGGGATTAACTATCTATCCCCGGATGGACGGTCCATCGTGCGGAGGTACCATGCTGGGGAATTCCAGACGATTGACGGAATTGCAATCCCCGGCCGGATGATCATGTGGGATGAAGTGAGGGGCCATTCGACGACGATCCAGCTCGAGCGTGCCTGGTTCAATCGGGAGATCGACCCTTCGGTATTCGAACCTACGTTCAGGAGACATACCAAAGAGTACCTTGCTACACTATAGTTGGGATGCTCTCCTTGTAGGCTTCGGCCTTTTCGCTATTCTATGTGGACCAAAGGGGATGTGTGTCAGGGATGGGTCCCATTGTCATTGAGGTAGAGTTGGAAGCTCCGGTGGAACGCGTTTGGCGTGCGTGGACTGAGCCTGACGAGCTGGCGTCGTGGTTAACGGAATTGGCCAACGTTCGTATGGAAGTGGGAGGACCATATGAGCTTTTCTGGGAACCCGAGCACCCTGAGCGTAATAGCACTCTGGGTTGTACCATCACCGCATTGGAGCCGAACAGGCTGCTAGCGTTCACCTGGAAGGGTCCGGTTCCCTATGCGGACCTGATGAATATAGAGCCCCCGCCAACATCGGTTACTGTGTCGTTTCAGGCCTCCGGTCCTGAGTGTACCATAGTTCGTCTTGAACACGTCGGGTGGGGTAGCGGACCACGCTGGGAAGAAGCACGTGCGTGGCATGTGAAAGCTTGGCAGGAGGCGTTTGCGCGTCTCAAAAGGCATGTGGAGAGGTAAACCCGTGGTCAAAACGAAAATAATAAACGCATAGGCAAGCGTGGAAGGAGTCGAATTGTGCTCTCATCAAGAGGTAGAGGGGGGATATTATGGGAAAGCCAGTTGTGCACTGGGAGATCAATACGAAGGATCCCGCAAGGCTCCACGAATTCTACGCGGAGCTTTTCGATTGGAAGATTGATGCCAACAACCCAATCAACTATGGATTGGTGGATACTGGGGGTAAGAGAGGGATCAACGGGGGCATTGGACCCACGGATGGAGAGAACTACGTCACTTTCTACGTTGAGGTGGAAGACCTCCAAGCGTACCTGGACAAAGCGGTGAAACTTGGTGGGAAAGTTGTAGTCCCCCCAACAGAGATCCCGGGGATGGTGACCTTTGCGATGTTCACGGACCCGGAGGGGAACCGTATTGGGCTGGTCAAGGGGTAAAGAATCTAACAATCCTTCCGTTTAAGGAGATCGTTTCAATTTCTGATAATTGGCCAGGATACGGTGGATCCCCTGAGGGAGTGGTTTGAGCTGCAGAAGGCCCGCGTATTAGTTGGAACCCGCAGGCGGGTTTTGGTGGGATACCAACGCATGTCTGGGTCTTGGTGGTGACCCCTTGACGGGGGCCCCGACAAGGGGGAAGCTTCACATGCTACCGTGAAGTACATTTTCTGTCCGTTTACTTAGCCTCCGTCACAGATGCGGGGACATTGGCCTTGAACTGGGAAGGGTATAGGGATGGTCGACACAAAAAGCATGGAATCGCAGGCGACGTCGCCTCTACATGAGCTTCTCGCTTTGCGGAACTATTGGCTGTGGTTACTCACTGCGCAGATGATTCTCCTCCCTAGCTTTATGAGTTCACTGGCGCTCGTGCTGGGAGGGACATACTCGAGGCGCAGGGACTTTCGCCGGACTCGGGGGCTGGTGGATCTCCCTCTCCAGAGCGCGTGTTGCAGATTCTACGTCAGCTTGAGTGCATTCAGTTGGATCCGGTTGCCCCGGTGGAGCGGAATGAACATCTGGTACTTGCGGCGCGAATGCCCGGCTACGCGCCCTCGCTGTTAAACCAGCTGCTATCATCTGGGCACATCTTTGAATTCGAGGCAAATGCCGCAAGCGTCATCCCTATGGAGGACTATCCGCTATTCGAACCTACACGGGCATCGTTCCGACGAATGCACGGGCCGTCGTTGGTTAGGTTCCGATCGGTGGTCGATGCCATCCTCAAACGACTCGATCTGGAAGGCCCGCTTCCCGCTCGCGCATTCCAAACAGCGGAGCGTGTACGGGGTTTTTGGGACAACAAGTCTCCGAAGACGAAGATCACTTCGCATGTGCTCAACTTGCTTGTGGACGTTGGAGAAATCATGGTCGTCAGGCGCGAAGGAGGGGAACGGTATTTCGATCTCGTACACCGTGTGGTGCCACCCGACCTCCTGCGGAAAGCCAGAGACATCGATCATGAGGCCGCTGATGCGGGGCGGCTGGAAAAGTACCTCCGCGCGTACCGCATTTTCGACCCGGGGGATTGGCGATTCGGCTGGCAGCGGTTGAAGGCCAAACAGCGTCAAGCTGTGATCCAGCTTGCTGAGCGTGCTGGAGAGGTGGTGCAGATTCAGGTTGAGGGAGTACTCCGCCGCTATTTCATGCTGACGGCTGACGTCGAGCGGCTTGAGCGATACGAGAAGGGCGCCCATATGGCGCGGGGGGCCCCGAGCATCCCGTTCGTTTCCTGCCACCGCTTGACAATCTTCTCTGGCGGCGAGAGCGGATAGAGGACTTATTTGATTTCAGTTATGTATGGGAGATCTACATGCCGCCTCATAAGCGGCGGTTCGGGTACTATGCAATGCCGATTCTTGCGGGCGGAACTTTCGTTGGACGGATCGACCCACGACTTGACAGAGAACAAGGCCAACTGGTCATCCGTCTGTTGCAGCTCGAAGCATCCATCCGTCCGTCTCGGCAGTTTCTGAGGAATTTGCGAAATGCGTTAATGGCATTCGCGAAGGCCCTTGGGGCAAGCGAAGTGACGGTCGAGCGTACCGAACCTGAGGGATTACGAGTGTAAATCTGTCTGAGGGCAAGACGCGGGGAGGTGGATGGAGGTGGAAACGGTCCGGACCGAGGATGTCCACCGCGCGTCCGGGGCGCGGATAATCGTGAACCGCAATTTGTGCGTCTCGACTGCGGCCTGTGTCTCAACGTCGCCTAGGGCCTTTGAGCTCGACCCCAAGCAGGTTGTCGTGGACGGCCTGTACGCCGCGTTCGACGCAGGCCGCGACGTGGTAACCTGCGTTGTTTGACACGCCAACATATGGGTGTATAATCTACGATGGGCGGCGCCGCCGAAGAGACGGGTAATTCTGGGCCGCAGCGGCCTGCGGAATCGCCCTCTCGTAGCCCACGCGGATACCCGACCAGGCCCTCCCCGCTTTCAATGGCCCACCTCGGCGAGACCGTGGCCGGACGGGATCTCGTTGCCGATCTGAGCGGGGGAGCAAGACTCGACGTGGATTGAGAGGTAGGGTGTGGAGCGAAGCGCCGATTGGGTGGATCAAGCACGGGGCGACTTGGAGCACGCCAGGAGTGATTTGGAACGGGGTTCTACGATTGGGCATGCTTCTCTGCGCAACAGGCGGCAGAAAAGGCTGTGAAAGCCGTCTTTCAGAAGATGGGCGCGGAGGCGTGGGGACGCTCTGTAGCGGACCTGTTAGAGGAGCTGTCAGCGCGGTATCCTGTTCCCGAGGCACTGAGAGAGGTGGCGCTGGAACTGGATAAAGCCTACATCCCGACACGTTACCCCAATGCCCATCCCTCTGGCTCGCCACGACGCCGGTATACACGGTCGGAAGCCGAGAGGATGGTTGCTCATGCAGAAAAGATCCTCGAGTTCAGTGAAGGTCTTCTATCTGCCCTTTGATCTCGAGGGATTGCTGGCTCTGCTCCGCCAACGCATCCCAGCGTTGCAACGCCAGCTCCCTTTGAAACGGGTTGTGCTGTTTGGTTCTTACGCCAAGGGCAGGCAGACGGTGGCCAGCGATATTGACTTGCTCTCGTGTATGCCGGCAGGCCTCGCGCGGATGCCTACGGGCTGGTCAAGCGCGCGCTGAATATCCGCCGTCTTGAGCCCCACGTCTATGCGGAAGAGGAGTACGAGCAAGTCCAGATGGTGGTTGAGCGGATGATCCGCGATGGCATCTCGATAGTACCAGAGGAGCGCGGATGACTTCTTTCGGATCTTCCACCAAGCCCCTGACACTGCGTTTCTGCTCCGCCTGTGCCTGAGTACTTAGACGCAAAGCTGAACGATTACAGCGTGCATGCGTCAACTTCATGGGCGAGATGCTCGACGAATCATTCGGGATTTTAGGGGCTTTCAAGGATCCCGACGGTAATGTTCTCAAGTTGATGGAGCCGAAGATCTCGCGACCCTCCAGCGATGGCACCGACGATGCGCAGGGGTTCTCGGCCAGAGCTCACCTCGGGTGGGAGTGGCGCAGCGGGGCCCAGGGCCGTCAGGTCCTTCTTCCCAGCGAAGAAGCGGAGGAAGGGGCGCAACCGCCTCACGCGTTGTTGACCGGGTGCGAAGTCGGTCTCGTAGAAGACCCCTTCGAAGGCGGGGTAGATCTCCTCCAGGGCATCTAGGACAGCACCAAGGGTAACCTCTTCTGGGATGAGGGAGCCCCTCACCCTTACCTCGGCGGCTACCAGAGGCGTGGAGATCCCTGCCAGCCTGCGGAGGTGGCCCGGTAAGGCAACGTTTACTACGACGGAGTGAGTCACTTTCAAGTCAACTCAGCGGATGCGACGGGTAGCTTACGACGGCGTCTGCGCCTCGACCGAATATACAGGGGGGAGGTTCGCCACCAGGGTTCTCCACGTATCGCCTGCGTCCCGGGAGGCGTAGATCTGGCCGCCCGTCGTGCCGAAGTAGATCCCGCAGGGATCCATCTGGTCAACGGCCATGGCATCGCGCAGGACGTTGACATAGCAGTGGCGGTCAGGCAAGCCCTTCCCAAGAGGTTCCCATGTACCCCCGCCATCACGGCTTCTCCAGACCCTGAGCGCTCCCTCTGGGGGGTACCGCCGCTCGTCGTCGGTTAACGGCACAACATAGACCGTATTGGGATCGTGGGAATGGACGGTGATAGGGAAGCCGAAGTTCGACGGGAGCCCCGCGCTCATGTCCTCCCACGTCTCGCCCGCGTCGTCGCTGCGGTAGACCCCGCCGTGCTTCTGCATGAACAGGACGTGTGGCCTGGCCGGGTGCAGCGCCATCTTGTGGACGCAGTAACCCGCCTCGGGCTCTGGTTCGGGCGTGTAGGTGGTGCGCAGCCCCCGATTGATGGGACGCCACGTACGACCGGCGTCGTCGGAGCGGAAAGCGCCGGCGGCGGAGATTGCCACATACAGGCGATGAGGGTTCGTGGGATCGGTGAGGATGGTGTGCAAGCATAGCCCACCACCCCCGGGTTCCCATAGGTGATTGGTGGGGTGCAACCGTAAGCTGTGGACCTCTTCCCAAGTGGCGCCACCATCGAGGGACTGGAACAATGCGGCGTCCTCGATCCCTGCCAGGACCCGCTCTCCCGTATCGTCCAGGGAGGACTGGAGATGCCATACTCTCCTGAAAGTCCATGGTTTGGCCTCTCCAGAGGAGTCCTTATGGAACGTGGTGGGGGGTTTATAGAGGAACTGGTTGCCCACCGTGTGCCAGGTCAGACCGCCGTCAGTGCTCCGCTGGATGACTGGCCCCGTCCAGGGTGTCCATAGGCTGGCGTACAGGCGATCGGGGTCACTTGCCGATCCCTGGATGTGAAAGACCTCCCAACCGGCGAACAGTGGCCCAGTAATCTTCCACCGACTGCGTCCTGCATCAGAAGCAAAGATGAACCCTCCTTTTCGGGTTCCGATGAGCAGACGGACCTTTTGCGCCATGGCTCACCTCCTGTTCTTCGGCCCCTATAGGCTACTTTCGATATGGGAAAGTTTTCTCCCTGCCCCAGGTTACAGGAACCGTCGGGAGAGCGTGAGGAGGGCGAAGAGCGCCAGAGCCGATAGGACGATGGCTCCTCCCGCGGCAAGGTCGAGGTAGTAGGAGAGGAGGAGGCCGATGATGACGGAGCTGACAGAGAGGAGGATGGCGATGCCGAGTGCCTCGCGGAAACTCCGCGCCACCTGGATCCCTGCGACCGTGGGGATGACGAGGAGGGCGCTGATCAACAGGATGCCCACGAGCCGCATCCCCACCACCACGGTGAGGGCCGTGAGGATGGAGAGGAGGAGGTTGATGGCGTCTACCGGGATCCCGCTCACGCGGGCGGTCTCTTCGTGGAAGGTGATGGCGAACAGCTCCCTGTGCAGGAGGAGGACTGCGAGCCCGATGGTCCCGCCAAGCGCGAGGATGAGCCACAGGTCTGTGGATGTGACGGTGGCGATGCTCCCAAAGAGATAGCCGAACAGCCCCACCGTGAACCCGCGGGCGAGGCTGATGAGCACCGTGGCGAGAGCGAGGCCTCCGGATAGGAACAGGGCCAAGGCGACCTCACCGGGGAGCCGGCCGGAGGCACGCAGCCGGTCGACCCCTATGGCGCCCAGCACGGAGAGGAGGAGGGCAGCCGCAACGGGGTGGATCCCGGCGAGCAAGCCCACGGCGACGCCTGCGAGGGCCACATGGGCCAGGGTGTCTGCGATGAGGGAGAGGCGTCGCAGGACGAGGAAGATGCCGATTGTGGGCGCGATGGCAGCGACGACGATGCCGGCGATGAAAGCCCTCTGCATGAAGCCGAATTGGAGGAATTCCGGCATCTCAGCACCTCGCACGCAGCAGACCCTTCAGTGGATATGGGAGACGATCCGGACCCCAGGCCGATACACCTTCGTCAGCGCCTCGCTCTCCAGGAAATCCTCAGGACATCCGTGGTAAATGAGCTGCCGGTTGAGGCAGGCGAGCTTGGTGACCTCTGATGCGACCACTCCCACATCGTGGGTCACGAGGACCAGGGTGGTGCCCTGCTCACGGTTCAGCTGATGGAGGAGGCGATAGAACTGTTCCTGGGAGGGCGCGTCCACGCCCACGAGAGGCTCGTCAAGGATCAGGAGGTCCGGGTCATTGACGAGGGCCCGGGCGATGAGCACCCGCTGCTGCTGGCCTAGGGAGAGGTGGCCGATGCGGCGCTCCCGCTGGTCGAGCAGCCCGAGAAGGTCCAGGACGTGCTCTACGGCGTCCCGATCCGCCCGCGTGAGCGCTCGTGCGGCTCCACGGCGGCTCGCCCGGCCGCTTGCCACGACCTCCCAGACAGTAGCCGGGAAGCGGGGGTCGAAGGTGGTCGACTGTGGGAGATAGCCAATGCGCCACCATTCCCGGAACCTGGCCACATCGGTGCCGAACAAGCGCACAGTCCCGCACGAGGGCCGCAGGAGCCCGAGCATCACCTTGAGGAGGGTCGTTTTCCCCGCCCCGTTTGGGCCGATGATCCCCAGGAAATCCCCCTCCTCCACAGTCAGGGTCACGTCCTCGAGGACGCGTTCCCCGTCGTATTCGTAGCACACGCCCGCAAGTTCCACGACGAGCCTCGTGCTCATGGCCCACACCCCAGGGCTTCCCGTAGTGCTGTCAAGTTCTTCTCCATGATCGTCAGGTAGCTCTCCCCCCGCGCTTCCTCCTCTGCAGTGAGTCCCTCGAGCGGATTGAACCGCAGGACCGTTGCGCCTGTCTCCCGGGCCAGCATTTCGG
>Ga0101942_100629_pt1 | contig 11344 bp, 7 predicted proteins | sample DewCreD2012metaG_4_FD_75243 | JGI IMG/M metagenome (GOLD analysis project Ga0101942, IMG submission 75243) | Hot spring sediment bacterial and archeal communities from British Columbia, Canada, to study Microbial Dark Matter (Phase II) - Dewar... ...
CGCAGCTCCTCATCGGTCGCGCGAGCGAGCCGAAGGCCCTCCTCAAAGCCCAATTCGCGCCCGATCCACGCCGCTTCTAAAATTCGGGCCAGATCGCGAGGCGCGCGGGCGAGCGCGCGCTCCACCGATACTTCCTCGCGCTCGATCGCCCAGATGACGTCCGCCATGAGGTCCCCTTTCATACGGGATATCCCTCCTCGGTCACGCGCGCGAGAACGCGCGCCGAAAGCGCGGGGGCGAGAAAACCCGGTCGGCGAATGAACTCCGGGTAAATGGCCAGGCGCTCCCGCAAGTCAAATCCTCGCGCGCGCATCTGCTCGCGCAGCCATTCGATCTGAGGCCACGGACGTTCGGGATTGATGTAATCGCGCGTGAGGGGGGAGATGCCGCCCCAATCGTTGATCCCGGCCTGAAGGAGGATGTCCAACGCCGCGGTGGCCCTCGGCGAAGGCGACCACAGCGTCGAGGGGGCATCCAAAATGAGATTCGGTGGCGCTTGTATGTTCATCCTTCCGCCAAAGAGGAGGCGGGCGACGGCCACTGTGCGAGCCAGGTCTTCTATGGTCGGCTCCGGATGCGCGCGCATCGGGATGTTCGGCTTCGCCCGGAAGTTCTGGATGATGAGTTCCTGAATGTGCCCGTACGCGTCATGGAGCGCGCGCAGCTCAAGGAGCGAATCCACGCGCTCTTCGAGCGTCTCGCCGATGCCGATGAGCAGGCCGGTCGTGAACGGGATGCGCAAGCGCCCGGCGTCGGCGATCGTGCGCAGTCGAAGGCGCGGATGTTTGTCCGGAGCGCGGAAGTGCGGTCCGCCTCGCCGCAGGAGGCGCAAACTGGCGTTCTCCAGCATCAGCCCCATGCTCACGCTCACCTCCTTGAGCGCGCGCATCTCGGCCTCGCTCATCACGCCCGGATTGACGTGCGGCAGCAGTTCGGTCTCCGCCAACACCTGTGCGCATACGGCGCGCAAGTAGCCGAGTGTCGTCTCCTGCCCGAGCGCCGCGAGCGTCCGACGCATCTCGGGAAACGCCCGTTCCGGTTTGTCGCCCAGGCTGAAGAGCGCTTCCTTACACCCGAGCCGCTCCCCGGCCCGCGCGACATCGAGCACTTCCTCGGGCGTCATCGTCTTCGCTTCCGGATCCCCCGGGTCCTTTCGGAACGCGCAGTAGGCGCAATAGTCGCGGCACAGATTCGTGAGCGGGAGGAAGACCTTCTTGGAAAAGGTGATCGTGCGCCCGCGCTCGCGATCGCGCACTTCGGCGGCCGCCTCCAAAAGCGCCCACCACTCGTCCCCCTCGGCTTGGATCAGAAGCAGCGCGTCCTCGCGCTCCAGGCGATGGCCCGCGCGCGCTTTCTTCAGCGCGGCGGCGAAAGCGCGATAGGAACGCCGTTCTCGCCCGCCGAGTGACGCGTGCGCGATCTCGTCGCCTCGCCCGCTCATCGTCGTGAACGCTAACTATATCGCGCTCGGACACCGGGCGCAAACGCGCGCCCTCCATTTGTGAATTCCTCGCGCGACGCCGTAGAATTCGATGGGTTCTATGCGAGGATGCGGGGCACAAGGGCTACCGGAGCGCGCGGGGGCGTGCCGGCATCCCTCGCGGATCATGGCGGGCGTTTCGAGGAGCATCCTATGGACCTCTTCTTCCTGGCTCGGCGCTTTGTCGCCGGCGTGGATGTCGAGAGCGCTATCCGCGTCGTTCGAGGGTTGAACGAGAGGGGATTGCACGCGACGTTGGATTTCCTCGGGGAGAACGTTCGAGATCGCGAGCAGGCCGAGAAGGCCGTCGAGGCCTACGCGGCCCTCCTGGAGCAGATCGCGGCGGCGGGCATTGATTCGGACATCTCGGTCAAGCTCACGCAGCTCGGATTGGATATCGGCGAGCGGTTCTGCGAGGAGAACATGGAGCGACTCCTCTCCCGCGCCGCCGAATGTCGGAACTTCGTTTGGATTGACATGGAGGGCTCGGCCTACACGCAACGCACGCTGGACCTTTTCTTTCGCCTCTTTCGCACTCATCCCCATGTCGGCGTGGCCATTCAGGCCTATCTCCATCGCAGCGAAGAGGACGCGCGCCGTCTCGCCGAAGTGGGGGCGCGCGTGCGCGTGTGCAAGGGAGCGTATAAGGAGCCGAAGACGATCGCCTATCGGCGGATGCGCGACATTCGGCGAAATTTCCTTCGGCTCGCCGAGATCTTCTTCGAGCGCGGGAGCGATCCGGCCATCGCCACGCATGATGAGCAGCTCATCGAGGCCGTTCGACGCATGACGAGCGAGCGCGGGATCACTCCGGATCGCTTCGAGTTCCAAATGCTGTATGGGATTCGGCCGCGCCTGCAGGAGCGCCTGGTCCACCAGGGCTATCGCGTGCGGATCTACGTTCCCTTCGGGACGCATTGGTTCCCCTACTTCTCTCGTCGGCTGCGAGAGCGGAAGGAGAACATCTGGTTCGTCGTGAAGAACCTCTTCGAGTGGTCGCGGGCCTGAGGGCGCTCGCTCACCAGGCGACGCGCACGATGCGGTTCGGAGGAAGGCGGACGTAGCCGCGTTGGCGCGCGAAGCGGACCAGCTCGCGCAGCAATTCGACATCGCGCCGGCAGTACTCGACGACGCGCGCGACATCTCCGGCGCGCCACCATCGGACGGCCTCTTCGCCACTTCCGCTTTTGCCCTGTCCGAGCGTCGCGCGCACGAGCGATTCGAAGGGCACTCGCCGCGCGAGCTTCCGCATGAGATCCGCGTGCAGGTCGAACGATTTGAAGTAGAGCCGGCCGACCGGCCCATAGCCGCTCAGGACGGAGAAATCGAAGCGCTCGCCGTTGAAGGTGATGATGCGGTCGAACGCCTCCAGCTCGGCGATCAGCCGCGGCGCATCGGGCTCGAACCACGTGCGAAACCCATGGGCCTCATCCCACGTGACGGCGACCGAGAGACCGAACGCGCGGATGTTCGCCCATCCGCCCGGCACTTCGTGAGCGAGCCTCTGCGTCTCTACATCGAGATAGATCTCGCGGGGCATGGCGATCTCGAAGCGACCGATTCCGGGAGAGCCGACGCGATGGCTCGACGCACATCCGCCATGAGGGTCTCGATGGCCGTCACATCATACGACGTCGTCGCAATCGGCTCGTGCACGATGACGCGGACGGGTCCGGGCCGACAGCGCAACGGCCCCTTGGGCATCACCTCGTACGTGCCGAGGATCGTCACCGGGACGATCGGCACGCCCGCCTCAAGCGCCAGGAAGAAGACGCCTTTCCGAAAAGGCAGCAGCATCCCATCGGGCGTGCGCGTGCCCTCGGGGTAAGCGAGGAAGCTCACGCCCCGCTTGAGCTTCTCGGCCGCTCGATGCAAGCTCTCGATCGCGCGCTCGCGGTTTGAGCGATCTATCGGCGCGCAGTCAATCCAATACAAACCCGGATTGAGCAGTGGCCATCGAAACAGCTCTTTCTTGGCCAGGAAAGCGATGTCCCGCTTGAGCCCGACCAGTTGAATGAGTGGATCGAGCAGGCTCTGATGGTTCGACAGAAAGAGATACGTTTGGCGCGGATCGAGTCGCTCCAGCCCGAGGACCTCAAAGCGCACGCCGCCGAGCCGAAGTCCCAGCCGAATGAAGGCGCGTGCCGGAGCGTAGAGCACGCGCTTGTGGCGAACCAGCAGAAAGAGGAGGAACAGAGGAGGGGCGATCACGGCGAGACTGAGACTCCAGAAGGCGAGCACCGCCCATCCTCTCGCCCGATCGCGCATCACGATGCGTGCTCCTCCCATTCCCGGCTTGAAACGCGTCGGGGATATGATAAACTCTTGCCTTCCATTCGACAATGGGAGCTGGCGGAAGATGCGACGCCAAGGGGGAAGAGGGGGTATGAGACGACTTCACCTTCTGCTGTTGATCCTCGGGCTCGTCGTGGGGACGATCGTCGTCCCCGCCCAAGAGGTCGTGCCGTCGCCCGCTTCGATCCTCGGCTTTCAACCCGGCGAGGATCGGCGCGTGGCCGATTGGACGCAAATCACCGATTATTTCCGGCGATTGGATGAAGCGTCCGCGCGCGTGCAGGTCCTGGAGATCGGCCGCTCGACGCAAAATCGCCCCATCCTCATGGCCGTGATCACGTCGCCGGAGAACATGGCGCGTCTAGATCGGTATCGAGAGATCGCGCGCCGATTGGCCGATCCGCGCGCGCTCGCCGATGAGGGGGAGGCCGAACGGCTTATCGCCGAGGGGCGCGTGATCGTCGCCATCACGTGCTCGATCCATTCGACCGAGATCGTGGCCTCCCAGATGGCGATGGAGCTGGCCTATTGGCTGGCCTCGGACACCTCGTCCGAGACGCGCGAGATCTTGGAGCGCACGATTCTGCTCCTGTTTCCGAGTGCGAATCCCGATGGGATTGACATCGTCGCTTCTTGGTATCGGCGCACGCTGGGAACGCCGTATGAGGGGACGGCGCCGCCGGAGCTGTATCATCCCTACACCGGGCACGATAACAATCGCGATTGGTTCATGCTCACGCAGGTCGAGACGCAGGCGATCACCCGCGCGCTCTATCAGGAGTGGTTCCCCCAAATCCTCTACGACGTGCATCAGATGGGGGCGACCGGCGCGCGCATGTTCGTGCCGCCGTTCTACGATCCGCCGAATCCGAATATTGATCCGATCCTGCTGCGCAGCGTGGCGGTGATCGGCCACCACATGGCGTGGGCGTTGACGGCGTCGGGTTTTCGCGGCGTGGTGACCAACGCGCAGTACGATACGTGGTGGGCCGGTGGGCTGCGCACGATGCCGTACTATCACAATGTGGTAGGGATTTTGACGGAAGCGGCGAGCGCGCGCTTGATGACGCCGATCACGCTCACGCGCGAGCAGTTGCGCGGAGCGACGCGCGGATTGCCCAATCCCTTGGAGCGGACGACGAATTTCCCCGATCCGTGGCCGGGCGGCGTCTGGCGACCGATGGACATCCTGCGGATGGAGCTGGTGGCCGCGCGCGCGCTGTTGCAGGTGGCGGCCCGCTATCGCGAGGAGTTCCTGCGTAATTTCTATCAACTCGGGAAGCGGGCGATCGAACGGGGTCAGACCGAAGAGCCCTTCGCCTACATCATTCCGGCCGATCAATGGGATCCGCCGACGGCGGCGCATTTGGTGAACGTGCTGATGGCGCAAGGGGTCGAAGTCCATCGGGCGACGGAACGGTTCGTGGCCGATGGCGTGGAGTATCCGGCGGGCAGCTTCGTCCTGCTTCTGGCGCAGCCGCTTCGCGCGCTGGTGAAGACCCTTTTGGAGATTCAGCGCTATCCGGAGCGGCGGCTTTATCCGGGTGGGCCGCCCGAACGCCCCTATGATGTCGCCGGATGGACGCTTCCGTTGCAAATGGGCGTGCGGGCCGTCGAGGTCGCACGTCCCTTCCAGGCGCGACTCCAAAAGGTCACCGAAGCCGTCGCGATCGTCGGTCGTATAAGCGATCTCGGCGGGAGAAGCACGACAGAGACCGTGTGGCTTCTGGAGCCGAAGGCGAATCGCGCATTCTCGGCTGTGAACGAGCTTCTCGCCTCCGGCCTCTTCCACGTGAGTCGCCTTCCGCGTTCGATGGCGATCGAGGGGCGGAGCTATCCGGCCGGAACCTTCGTCCTCCGCGCCGCCGAGGGGACGCAACGGCCTCGTCCGGTCGTACGGCAGATGCTGGAGGACATCGCGCGTCGTCATGGGGTGGACCTTCGCGCCGTGACGCGGCCGCCGACAGAGCTTGTGCCCATCGGGCGACGGCGCATCGGCCTCTACCGCAGTTGGGTGCCTTCGATGGATGAGGGATGGACGCGCTGGGTCCTCGAACAGTTCGGCTTCTCGTACGTGACGCTGCGCGATAGCGATATTCGCGCGGGCGATCTCCGCGCGCGCTTGGATGTGATCATCTTGCCGAGCGATTCTCCCCGCGAGATTCGGGATGGGCATCGCCCGGGCTCCTACCCCCCCGAGTACACAGGAGGAATCGGGAAAGAAGGCGTGGAGAACCTGAAAGCCTTCGTCGAGGCCGGAGGCGTGCTGCTCGCTTTGGGCGAGTCGTCGGATCTCGTCATCGAGGAGTTCGGACTCCCGGTGCGCAACGCCTTGCGCGGCCTCTCGCCGAGCGAGTATTTCTGTCCCGGCTCCATTCTGCGCGTGACGATGAATCCCGAGCATCCCGTGGCGTATGGCCTGCCGCCCGAAACGGATGTCTACGTCGTAGGAGGGCTCGCGTTTGAGGTGACCGCAGGCGACGGGGCGTCGGCGCCGGAGATCGTCGCGCGGTATGCGGAGGATCCCCTGCGCAGCGGGTATCTGCTCGGGCGGGAGAAGATCGCCGGGCGCGCGGCGTTGCTCGATGTGCCCTATGGCCGTGGACGCGTGGTCCTCGTCGGATTCCGTCCGCAGCATCGGGGACAGAGTTGGGGTACGTTCAAAGTGCTCTTCAATGCCCTTCTGCTCGGTCCGCGCTCGCCCGAGGTTCGATGAGCGAGGGGCCGGAGCGACCCCTCAGCGCCCCGATCGAATCGTCGGGTAGCGGATGCCGAGTTGATCGAGATAGGTGTCGTATTTCTCGGGATCGAAGCGGAAGCGCTCCAGCTGCGGCCGAAATCGCTCCATCTTCTCTCGATTGAGATGAATCGGAGGTGGCGTCCCTTCGGGAATGAGCGAGACCCACGACTGCTCCTTCGTCTGCTCGCGGAAGTAGGCCCACGCCGCGTTCACCAGCTCCGGTTGCGTGAGGAAGTCCAACGCCGTGAGGGCGATGGCCTTCGCGCCGGCCGTCGCGCCCTTGTGCGCGATGGGCGTGGCCATGCTCACGGCGTTCGCCCAGTGATGGCCCGGAAGGCCGGGAATATTCCCCGGAAAGCGCAGGTAGACCGTCGGCACATTCCAAGAGATCTCGCCGATGTCGTCCGATCCCGCGCGCATCGCATCGCCTCCGGCTTCGAGCCGACCGACTTCGGTCTTGAGGCCCACGGGTTCGGCGCCGATCTCTTTCTGCAGCGCCTTCGCTAACATCTGATCGGCTTCGCTCCAGGCGGGCATGCCGACCCGCTCGATGTTCTTCTGCAGCACCTCGGCCACGACTTTGTTGAAATGCGTGGGCCAGGTGGCGGCGAGGATGCGTTCGGTGACCTCGGTATCGGTCATCATGGCGGCCGCGCGCGCGATCTTCTGTCCGATCTCGTGCAGGTGTTTGATGCGTGCATAGTCCGTCTCGCGGAAGTAATACCACACGGTCGCGCGATCCGGGACGACGTTGGGTTGATCGCCCCCTTCCACGATGATGTAGTGCGACCGATGCTGGGGGCGAAGATGCTCGCGTCGGAAATTCCACGCGACGTTCATCAACTCGACAGCGTCCAGCGCGCTGCGGCCGCGCCAGGGCGCCCCTGCGCTATGCGCCGCTTCGCCGCGAAAGGTGAATTGCGTCGAGACCAAACCCGTGTTGGTCACGCCGTAGGCCGTGCTGAAGCCATCGCTGATGTGCGCGCCCAGGACGATGTCCACATCCTTGAAGAGGCCGGCGCGCACGAAGTAGTTCTTGCTCCCGAGCAATTCCTCGGCGACGCCGGGGTAGAGCTTGAGCGTCCCCGGGAGCTGATGCCGCTCCATGAGCCGCTTGAGGGCCAGGGCAGCCGTGACGATCACGGCTTGTCCGGCATTGTGTCCTTCACCATGTCCGGGAGCGCCCTCGACGATCGGATCGTGATAGGCGACGCCCGGCTTTTGCGACGCGCCGGGGATGGCATCAATGTCGGCGATGAAGCCGATCACCGGCCGACCGCGTCCCCAACTCGCCACCCACGCCGTCGGAATACCGGCGACGCCGCGCTCGACGCGAAAGCCCTCTCGTTCTAAAATCCCGGTCACGTATCGCGAGGTCTCGAACTCTTGAAAGCCCAATTCGGCGAAGCTGAAGATCATATCCACCATGACTTGGGTGAACTTGCGCATCCCCTCGATCGCCGTGAGCAGCTCTTGCCGGTAGGCCTCGATCTGAGCGGGCGACGCCGCCCCCCGTTCCATGACCTGAGGGTTCGTCCGAGCATATCCCGGCCATACGCTCGCCGTGCTGAGCGTGAGGATGAGAAATCGTTTCGCCCACGTGCTCCTCGTCATGCTCTCCCTCCTTCTGCTGTGGTGATGACGGCGGGATTGTAGGAGAAGAGACCGCGCTTCTGTCAAGAGCGCTTGTCGCGAGTGCTTGCCTCAGCGATGAAGACCGAGGGAGAATATGCCGTACTAATCTCACGGAGGAGGGGCAGGTCATGAGGAGGAGGCGACACGTCGTCTTCGGCATCTGGATGAGCGTGTGGGGGCTGGTCTTCGGCAGCCTTCCCATCCGCGAGGTGGGGGCGCAGCATCCCGCGCCGTCATCGAAGAAGCCGGAGCCGCAAGAGACGATCTCGCTCGGACGCGTTCGGCCGCTCCTGGTCAAACGCGTGGGCGTGGACGTGGAGAACCTCTGGTATCTCTCGCTGCACGATGCCATTTTGAAGGCTCTGGAGAACAACAACGAGATTCAGGTACAGCGCACGGGGGTTCAAGTGAGCGAATTTGCGCTTCGCGCCGCGCAAGGCGCGTATGATCCCGTCGTCTCGATCGGCGCGCCACCGCCGGCCGCGGCGTTGGCGGCCACGGGATTCTCCGGAGGAGCTGCCGCGCAAGGCTTCGGCTTCGAATCGCGCGCGATACCGGCCGCCTCGCGCTTGCAAGCGGGGCGCGATGCGAATGCCCAGCGGAGTCGAACGTTCACGTACAACTTCGGGATGAGCCAGTTGCTCCCGACCGGAGGCAGTTGGCAGTTCACCCTCTCGAATCAACGCACAACGACCAACTCGATCTTCGCCACGCTGAACCCACAGTTCTTCACGACGTTCGCTCTGGATTTCGTCCAACCGCTCTGGCGCAACTTCCTGTGGAACCCGACGAAGCAGCAGATTCGGATCGCGAAGAAGGCGCTCGATCTCTCCGACAGTCAGTTCCGGCAGCGCGTCATCGAGATCATCACGCAAGTGCAGAGGGCCTATTACGATCTCGTCTTCGCGATTCGAAACGTCGAGATCCTGCAAGAAGCCGTCGAGCTGGCACGGCGGCAGCATGAGGAGAACCAAGCGCGCGTGGAGGCGGGGACGCTTCCGCCGATCGAATTGCATCAGTCGCTCGCGGAGATCGAGCGGCGGAACCAAGAGCTGATCGCCGCCATCGCGCAGGTCACGGTCGCCGAGAATACGTTGAAGGGCTTGATCCTCCCGAATCTGAACGATCCGCTCTGGCGCGCTAATATCGTGCCCACGGAGAGCATCGAATATGTGCCGCCGGCCATCGATGAGGAGAGCGCCTTGCGGTTGGCGCTCGCGAATCGTCCGGAGGTGAAGCAATTACAGCTTCAACGGGAACAAACGGACATCGCCGTTCAGTACTTCGCGAACCAAACGCGCCCGGCGATCAATCTGATCGTGCGCTATGCGTCTTTCGGACTGGCGGGGACGGAAGCGCCTCCTCCGCCGGGATTTCCCTTTTTGGCCGGTGGAGTCGCCGCGCAGTTTCTCGGCGGTCCCGGACAAGCCCTCGAGAACGCCCTGCGCCAGCGATTTCGCGACGTGGCCATCGGGGTGAGCATCAGCTTCCCCCTTCGGAATCGCACGGCTGAGGCGCAACTGGGACAAGCGAGGGCGCAGGCGCGCGCCCTGGACTTTCAGGAGCAACAGCTCCTTCAACGGATCGCCATCGAAGTGCGGAACGCGTTGCAGAACGTCGAGGCCGCGCGCCAGAGCATCGAAGCCGCTCGCGCCGCGCGTCTGGCCCGCGAGAAACAGCTCGAAGGCGAGCAGGAGCGATTCGCCGCCGGGATGTCCACGAACTTCCTCGTCCTGCAGTATCAGAACCAACTCTCGCAAGCGCGCGGAGCGGAGCTTCACGCCCTCATCACTTACAACAAGGCGATCGCCGAATTGCAGCGCGTCATGGGGACGACGCTCGACGTCTACAATATTCGTCTCTCGACGGACTCTCGATGAGCGTCGTGGAACGCGGCGCGACATCCGGTTCGGCCCATCCCACCAAGGGATCGGGCGCTCGGGAGGCTCAGGGCTGAGCGAGGACGCGCAGGGCGTAGGGCAGGCCATAGGCGTGCGTCCATCCGAAGACGCGCAATCCGTGCGTGAAGCTCCAGATGGGGCGGCTGCCGTCGGGGTTCTTGGGCAAGTGGCTCGCCTTCTCCAAGGCGGCGAACAGCTCCCGCTGTGTCCAGGAATCGTCAATGGGGCGAGGCAACGCGTCCATTTTCAGCGGCTCGATCCGCCGCTTCAGCTCCTGGAGGAAGCTCGGCTCGCCCGTCAGGTCGTAGCCCACGACGAGACTGTGAATCGTCGCCAAATAGGATTCCATGCCGTGGCTGAGCGGAGGGATATCCCGTACGCGCCGCGCGTGCCGCACGAGCGCCGCGCGCACGAGGCGATCCCCCGTGAGCTCGAGATATCGCGCCAGCGCGTGCGAAGCGTAATTCTGCGCATAGCCGTAGCGATCCATGACGAGGCTTCCGCCTTGCTCCCGCTCCTGCCAAAAGAGCATGCGTGCGATCCGTTCTTTCACCTCACGCTCGTAGCGTTCGTCCTTCGTGGCGTCCCAAACCTCGACGAGGTTCCACACCGAGAGATAGAGCCGACGACCGGTCAGATCGTGCTCGCCCCAGATGCGCTTGAGATACGTCTCGGCCGTTTGGATCGCCACGTCTAATCCCCGGTGATATCCCGTCAGGTAATAACTGGCCAGCCATCCGGCGACCCATACGTGCGCGCTCAGGGCGCGCGACCAATGCTGCATGCCGTGTCGGCGGCCGATGCCGAGGTATTTCGTCCCCGGAGGCCGCCGAAGCGTCTCCCAAAAATCGAGCGCGGAATTCGTCTCCCCGTAGTACTTCGGATCGGGCGGCCAATGCGTGTTGTCCACGTCCATCGAGTGGCGGCTCGCGGCTTCCGCGGCCAGATAGAACCGGCGATCGCCCGTGCGGAGGAAATGCAGCCACAGCATGAAGTCCACCGCCGGTTCGTTGCACACCCAGACGTCCCATTTCTCCCCATCGAAATTCCACTTCCCATCTCCATAGTCGAACATCCCGAACCACGGCACCCATCGTTGATTGAAGAGCCACCACTCGAATTTGTAATCGAGGGCGCGTTCGAATTCGGGGAACCGCTCCGCGCGGGGCGCGAACCGCCCATAGACGCCGCTGTCGGCGTACCATCTCGGATCGGCATGAGCGACCGGAGGATCGAGGATGTAGCTCATCGTTCGCTCGATATCCGCGGCCTCGCTCTTGTGGAAGTAAAAGA
>Ga0101942_100630_pt1 | contig 11309 bp, 10 predicted proteins | sample DewCreD2012metaG_4_FD_75243 | JGI IMG/M metagenome (GOLD analysis project Ga0101942, IMG submission 75243) | Hot spring sediment bacterial and archeal communities from British Columbia, Canada, to study Microbial Dark Matter (Phase II) - Dewar... ...
GTATAAGATTACTCCTAAAGATGAAATATCGGCTTGGATCATCAAACTTTACAAGAATACTTTTCAACCGCCAATAAGACCTTATCATATTGAAAATCCTATAAAATATCTTTATCAGTATATTTTCGAACATGACATAAAAGTTTTCGCTGAGCATAAATATGACGGAACGCACATTCAAATATCTAAGCAAGGAATCTTCAAACATTCTGGAAGTATTGCCAGTTCAGAGCAATTAGGATATTTGATTTATATTGCCTACGATCAGCCTGAGCTCATGAACAAAGTGAAAGAGGCTATTCAGAAAGATTATATCCTTGAATGCGAAATTTTTGGAAAACACTACACGCCAAGAGGTTTCCATAAAGATTATCAAAAAAATTTAGATCTCGTTGTATTCGAGATAGGAAAAGAGAACTCTTGGATAACTCCACCTGAAAAATATGAAATCTTAAATCAACTTGAACTTCCAAATCCTCCACATTATAATGTAGAGTATTCAAGTGCTGAGGATTTAGAAAAAAGGCTTTCAGATTTAGCTTTAAAGCCAGAAAGTTTTGAAGGAATCGTCGCTAAAGGTAAATTCATACCAAACGGTCATGAACTTATACTGGATTACGTGAAATCAAATCTTTTGATATTCAAAGTAAAGAAAGAAATATTATTGCCAAGGGAAGAAGTACGTGAGATAAAGACTTTTAAAAAGGATGAAAATATTAAAATAACCATTAACAAAGAAATATATTCAATTTTAAAATCAGAAATAGAAAACGAGATAGCAAAGATTTCTTCAGAAAAAGGAAAAGAATATACACGTGGCTAGAAATAGGTGATCTTTATAAAAATATCAATAAGCACATGAATCTAATTGCTGAGCTAGCAAAAAGAGAAATCTAACATAAGACAAATGTTATTCAAAAACATTGGTTTGCAAATGTAACAATTTATTAGTTACCGTAAACGGAACTCAATATGAGATAAGGCTGCTAAGCATAACATCAAGCGATTCCACTTACTACGTTTCATCAAAAGAACCTTAAGTTATTGAGGTTAGATTGTTTATTGATCGTAACAAAATTGTTTCGTTTTATAAATTAATAGCAAGAATATAAAATGAATTCAAAAAAAGAAAGTTACTTATATTTTCTTACAAAAATAGCAATTAATATAGCTATTATGCTAATTATTAAAATTAAAATACCTATATTGATTAGATGAACAGGATATGTATTTCCAGATGGAACATTTGATGAAGGACCCACAAAATTATCTGGAAGAATTAAGGGAGCTAAAGGTTCTTGAGAGAAATTGAAAGCATTGAGCATATCATTAGCTTGGATTACCCTAGGATAAATCGGATTTAAACCAAATATAACATCTACGAACTTTATAAAAGATGCAAATTCATATAGTGTATGATCAATATAATGATGTTTTGCATAGGGAGATATTATTAATGTAGGTACCCTGAATCCTAAGCCATATGTATCGACCTGTGGAGGAGGTACATGATCATAAAAACCACCGTAGTCATCCCATGTTATTATAATCACAGTGCTCCACCAATAATTGCTCTGCATAACTTGGTTAACCAAATAAGTTACATAGTCCATTCCGCAATCGCTTCTAGCTGGAGGATGTTCGCTAGGCGATATTCCTTTACAAACTTGGGGATAATCAGGAGGAACCCATGAACCAGGTATTATCCAAGAAACAGCTGGCAAGCTACCATTTTTTATATCGGAGATAAACGAAGCAGTATTGAATACATGATCCTTGAGTTCTGAAGGATTCTTCCTAAAATAGTCAAACAATGGTAATACATTCCAGATAGTTGGTTTTAAAGGATTAGTATTGCCATCATACCATTTCCAAGACATCTTTGCATTTGATAATTGCTCTGCCAAAGTTGACCAGCTTAAGTCGAGATTACTTAAAGTTGATTCTGGAACGTTACCTATTATTCCTTTTTCATAAACCCAACCTGCATTGATATCTACAGGCCCATTGTTTCCTGAAGCTATATAGAGGTGATTAGGAAAGCTTGGACCCATAAGAGATGAGAAAAAGTTATCAGCTAAAACAAAGTTATCAGCATAGGACCAATAATTAGGTATGTCTGACCTATCATAATATCCCATTGTTAGAATGCTGCCTTCTGCGTAAATAAAACCATCCATTTTCCCATTATCATAAGCAAGATGTGCTGTCTGCCATGAATGCGATAAATCCCTTCCCAAGCTTTCACTTGATAAATGGAAAGGTTTAGATGAATTTCCTTCGAGTTGGTCAGGATCTGATATCCCAGGAGGTAGTTCATCGCCGACCAACATAATTTTCTGTGTAATATTCAGATGGAAAGGAGAAACCTATCTATCTTGTTTTGAATCGACTGGAAGGACTATTCCTGATGGAAAACCATTGGCTCCAGGATATGTTCCGAAATAGTTATCGAAACTGTGATTTTCTTGAATTATGAATATAATATGATCTATTCTTCCCTGTTTCTGTGCTAAGGAAGGTTGAAGGATTAAAAGGATCAAAATTAATGAAAGAAATATAGCTTGCGCTTTATTTATCATCTATATTAATTTCGAAATTCCTCATAAAAATCTTTGATTATCGAACATAATCTCTTCTAATAGCTTCTATCAGAAGAGGATCAGTTATGAAGTATAAATCATTGCTCTTTTCTATAAATCCATAATAAGTAAGCTCTTTCAAATAATTTGATAGTTGCTTATCGCTTACATCGGTTATAATTCTGAGGCTTCTCTTCACTTCACTCCATCTCGAAGGTCTTACTAAAGTTTTCATTATTTCTATGTATCTTCTCCTTGCTATTTGTCTAGAATTTAAGAAATTCTTGAATTCTTCTGCGACCAATCTAGAACCTTCATCAATAGATCTCTCTAATGCATCAGAATATCCTCTTGTCTTAAGATAACCATAGAAAGTAAGCCATCCTATTATTCCATCTAAAATAGAAACAGCTTTGTTTATTTCTTCATCTTCAACTTTGATTCCAACTTGTTCAAATCCAGCTTTGAGAAACTCAACTGATTTTTCTTTCGAGAGCTTCTTTAAATTTATCTCAGTAAAGGCTCTTCCAAAGAGCGGCGCTTTCGGATTTCCTATTCCTAAGACTCTATCTAATAAGCCTACTTCTGATCCTGCAAGAACTAGCTTTATTCCTTTTACATAATCGTAGATATGGGCTAGTATTTTGTCGAATCCTTTTAAATATCTCAAGTCTTGTGCTTCATCTATTGCCAAAACTATTTGCTCATGTTCAGACCGTTTGCCTATTTCTTCAAGAATTTCTGCAATAACGTTAATCTTTCTTTCCTTGAACTCTAACTTTAAACCTGAAATTTCTATACCCTTTATTTTAGATAATATTTTGTTCATGGTTCTATCTTTAAGAAACTTGCTGAGCTCCATCGAGAAATATTGATAAATGCTATCAGGGCTAAAAGGGAAACTAAGCCTTAGATCTATAAAAATATTCGGTAGCTTTGTTTCGTTGAGCGCTACTCTCATTAGCGAAGATTTCCCTGTTCTCCTTAATCCTTTAATAACTATCATTCTCGTGCTAGGATCTAATAGCTCTTTTTTTAAAGTTTCAAGCTCTTTTTCCATATCGAAGAAGTCTTCTTTTCTAGTTTTGACTTCAAGCGAAAAATACAATTACTTTCACCCCCTACTATTAACTTACATCCCCTACTATTAAAATTCGCTTAAGAATATTCAATGAACTTATGGTTCTAAAAATTTTAGCTATGTATCTATTTAAATTTATGAAAAATGAAGAAGTCAAATTCGGTCTTGCTCCGAATTTGTATCCTGCTGAAGTAATCTTCAAAGTAGCTGAAATTTGTGAACAATATAATCTAGATGGAATATGGTTATCAGATCATGTAGTCGCTGTTGGGGTTAAACGATTTCATGCTTTAGATGCATGGAGTATGCTAGCAGCGCTTTCAGTCAAAACTAAAAACATAAAATTAGGAACAGCTGTTTCCGATACGCATAGAAGACATCCAGAAACACTTGCTCAAATCGTTTCAACAGTAGATATATTATCAGGAGGGAGAGCGATACTTGGAATTGGTCCAGGAGAATCGATGAATCTTGATCCATTCGGAATAAATTGGGATAAACCAATATCTAGAATGAAAGAAGCAATTACTTTAATAAAAAGGCTATGGACTCAAGAAAGTGTTAGCTATGAAGGAAAGTTCTTTAGATTTAGCAATGCCATTCTTGATTTGAAACCTGTTCAAAAGCCTCATCCTCCGATATGGATAGCTGCAAACTCTATTGCTTCTTTAAAAGTTGTCGCTGAATTAGGAGAAGGCTGGATTCCTTTACCGAATGGACCAGAAAATTATAGTAAAAATCTTAATTTTATCAAAGAACATGCAAAAAGTTTAGGTCGAGATCCTAATAGAATAGTACCAAGTATTTTTATGTACATATGCGTTGCTGAAAATGACCAAGATGTTAAGAGAATGTATGGATTATCTTTGAAATTTTATTCATTGATCTTAAAGAGACCAGAATTTAATTTTTTTGGTAAAGTACCTTTTTCTAGAGAAATTGCAATGAAGGCTTTTCAAGAGGCATTGAAATTAGATATTCCATTTGAGAAACTTAAAGAAGAACTTCCTTTTCCAATAGGAACTCCTGAAGAATGTATTGAAAAACTTCAAGAATACATAAGAGCAGGTGTGAAATACTTTATTTTAGTTCCTTTGACGAGACCTGAAGATTGTATATATGCTTCAGAGCTTTGTGCCAAGAAAATAATTCCTTGACTTTAATTTTCTTATTCAACTTCAATGAAATCTTTTTTAACGAAGTTTTTGTACCACTTTTCCCATGCATCAATTGAAATTATGTGAATTTCAAACGGATTCAATTTAAATTTCTTATTTACAAGAGAAACAAATTTCGCTCTTTCAAATTCATCAACGCTTTCTTTTAAGATTATAGCTATGTCGATGTCGCTATCAGCTCTATAATTACCTTTTACCATGCTTCCAAATACGAGAAGTTTCACAAAATTGTTCCCAAAATGTTTCGAAGCCATTTTCTTTATTTCATGAGCATACTCTTTGTAATTCTCTCTGTATTTTGCAAAGTTAGTAGTTATTTCTTGCAGAATGTCAATCAATTTCATTTTTAAATTTTTCTTTAAATTTGTCTAGAAATCTAAGCGATAGTTCTGCACTCTTTTTTCCATACTCCATCATAGTATATCTTGATTCAATATATGAAGTTGTTAATAAATCTATGATTTCTTCATTTTCTGTTATAAATTCTGATATATCAATTAATCTATTTAAATTTTCAAATAAGACTTTTAAATTATGGGTCTTCGGATAATCACCTATTCTCTTGTATATTAAGTATTTCAGATAAAGCTGAATAGATTGTTCGACAAAGAACAATACTAAGGTAAATCTGTTTTTCTCATAAGCTTCTCGTGCTTCCTCTTCGAAATACTTGGCTTTCTTCTTTAAAAAATCCATACGGACAAACATTACTTAAAATTATAATAATAAATTTGTTATGCTTTAATTATGAGTTCGAAATTAATTTTCTGATATTTGATTGCGGCACTGTTTTAATTGTTATTTGAACCATTCTATGAATATTCGCTATATATTTTTGCCTTCAATTTCTAAAGTAAGTAGTGCTGAAGTGTCTTCTCCAGACTATGGATGACGATAATAAGTCACTAACAGTTATTGGCCCAAATACTTTTCCTTCAAAGATTAGGCATGTCTTATAGTTTCCAAAGAGCTTCGCAATATCTACTTCGTGAGTTACTATTATTCCTTTTCTTCCATATTACTTCAGCCAATTCACTATCATTCTCCTCTTAGCTACGTCTACATTCTCAAAGGGTTCGTCAATTAGTATCATCTTAGAGTCGGTGGTCAAGGCTATTAAAGTCCTTACCAAAACACTTTGGCCCGCTGAAAGTTTGTAAATCGCTTTATCCGTTTTTATTTCCAACCTCTCAAGTTCATCCTTAACGTTAATTTATACTTCCTTTCGTCCACTTATCTGAATTGTTCATCATTTTTGCAAGCTCAAAAGCGTTGAGGATACATTTTATAATATTTGTTTTCCAAGAGTAGTTCATGTGAAATCCCCAAGGATTTTGTTCTTCAATCATTTGTGTAACTAAATCCACAATTTCTTATAAGTATTCTTAATCCACAAAGTTTAAAAAGCAAAAAATCGCATAAGCTTCATTCTGAATTTTTCTTCAAATAAATTATGAATATCTTAAACTTGTTTGTTTTCTTTAATTTGTTGAATAGCAATAATTGAGTTTTGTTGATATAGCAAAATCAAAATAAATTAAATCAATTAATTTTTTGTTTAAACAGTTTATCTAACAAGTAATTTAAGAGTTCATTTACTCCGTAACCTTTTTCAGCGCTTATTTCAAAATGATGCTCTTTTTCTAGCTCCCTTTTAATTAAATTATATAATTCTTCATCAACATCGTCTATTTTGTTAATTACTGGCACAACAGTTTTACCCAATCCCTTGACTTCGTTATATAAATTAATTTGTTCTTTAGGTTTAAGCATTGATAAGCTTGAAACATCGAAAAGAAAAACTATGATTCCTTCCAAATTCTTTATAGCGTTTATAGCTTTCAATTCTATTTCATTCCTTTCCTTCATAGGTCTATCGAGTATTCCAGGAGTATCTATTACCTGTATTCTTTGAAGTTCGTTTATGATATGACCTACATGTATATCTTTTGTTGTGAAAGGATAAACAGCTACTTCAGGCTTTGCTGTAGAAATTTTCCCAACTAGAGTGCTTTTTCCTGCATTTGGCGGCCCTGCAACGATAATAGTTGGCAAATTAGGATCTATGGCATAGAGTTTTTTTAATTTTTTAGAAATTTCAATCGCAAAGTTTATACATTTCTTTCTTCTTCTTAAAATTGAAGCAACTCTTCCAACATATTCTCTTAGATATTTATTAAAATCTTTTTCTTCTTTCGATATTAATTTTGAATAATCTTTTGACAATTTTCTTGTTAAAAATATTGCTTTTTTAATGGAAGCTAAACAAATTCTAAATTTATCTACATTGCCTGTTAATATTTCAACTATTTCTCTGTAAAAAGGATGCAATCCATTTATTCTTGGAAAAGATTTCAAAAAAGCTTCATATCTACTTATTTGTTCTTCAACAAATCTTATCCTTTTTAAACATTTCTCCTTTGGATCACTAGCAGATATCCTAGGTATTCCTTTTAGTATCTGCCTAATTGTTTCCTCAACATCCAATGGTATTTTAATCCTTTCAAAAGGGCTTGACATGACTATGACGAACTTCAATTCATAATCTTCTAATTAAATTATTGAGTATACACTATTATCTCCCAGATATAAGCTTAAAGCATGCAAAGTAAAACCTTGCTGATAACATGATTTCTGATTTTATAGTTGATATGGAAGGTAAAGAAATAGGATTGAGGCTTTTCTCATCTGTAAGTTGTCGGTTCCCTTAATCTTTAGGGCATTGGATATTGAGGTTTACAGGATCAAGCTAGATCTAGTCAAGAGGAAGATTAATTATTTTTTACTAACTCTGCGTTAAGGTTTTCATCTACTATCAACAGGTTTTTATGCTTCCCATGACTCTTTTGTTGATCTTTCTGATGCCACAATGATCGCCTTTAAGCCAAAGCTAGCTTCATTCTTATTTACTGAGTAGTATTTTCAGGTAAACCTTTTAATTCAAGACCTTTGCAGCTCTTTTGAGATAAAAGAAAGCATAGCACTCTAAGCTCTCCTCAGCGTATCGCAAGGCTTAAAGCTTTCATCTACTACTATCAATAAGTTTAGGGACTATAGGTAATGTTGTTAGCATCTTTCAATTCCCTTTATGGGATTCCTTAAGATGGTAGAAGCTGAAGAGAATTTTGAAATTGTATTAGAAAAATTAAAAAAGCAAGTTGGAATGTTCCTAAAGGTTTCTCAGCGAATATTTTAAGCGAAGACCGTGATAGTCATCGATACATCTGCTTTAGCTGCGTTTTTCCTAAGAGAAGAGGGTTGGGAAAAATTGGTTAAAATATATGAAAAAATACGATCTCTTTGGATCTCATTTTAAAAGAATTTTATAGCGTGATATATAAGGCAGTTTATTTTAAAAGAATAAGTCTTGATGAAGCAAATGCAATAATAGAAACTTTCAAAAATTATTCAAAGTTTAACATGAAGCTAATTCAGGAAGATGTTTATCTTGATGAAACATTCAAAATATCTCTAAACTATAATATTTCCATTTATGATTCACTTTTATTGTTTTGGCATTGAAGGGAAACAAGCCTTTGTTAACTTAGATGAAAAGCAAGCTGAAGTAGCGAAAGTGTTAAAGATTATCGTATATCCTTAAAGGAATTAAAATTATTGATGAGCTCCTCACTTCTTAAAAAGGTAAGGTTTCGATCTTTTGTAAAACTCCTCATTGAACCAATATATAATAGCTTAGTTGTCAAAATTTTAAAAACAACTTATATGAAAGACCTTGCATATATTATTTAATTTATTTTATTTGAAATTAAAGCTACATATAGTTTTTTACTATTAATATAATTAAACACATTTTATATTTCATGAAAAGTTAACTCGGTAAGATTCTTTATAGCTGTTACTAACCATATTTTCTTCTTCTCTGCTTCTTTTATAGCTTCAGGAAGTACTTGCATAGCATATATGACCTTTATTATTTTCTTTCTAAGATATTGTGGATATTTATTGCGCAATGCTTCTATGTCTTTGTCTACTTCTTCAACTATCTTTGGAGTAGTCCTTGTTTTAACTTCTCCTATTATGCAAATATCCTCATTTGTGCCATATATATCAATTTCAATATCTGGAAGTATAAGATTGGATAAGCTTAATTCAAGTCCTTCATCTTTTAATCTATACTTCAACACCTCTCTTGCTTCTTCTTCGAGAGTCAAGGATGTTCTTTCAACGTATGCTTCTATAGCTTTTAGCCTTTTATCTACAATTTTAAATCCTTCTTGCATATCCCTTCTTAAGTTTTCTATGGCTTCCCAATGCTTTTTAAACTCTTCATCGTGTCTTTTAAATCCTTCTTGCATATCTCTTCTGAGATTTTCGATAGCCTCCCAATGTTTCTTGAATTCTTCGTCATTTCTCCTAAATCCTTCTTGCATATCCCTTCTTAAGTTTTCTATGGCTTCCCAATGCTTTTTAAACTCTTCATCGTGTCTTTTAAATCCTTCTTGCATATCTCTTCTGAGCTCATAAGTCTCTTCTCTAAGAGCTCTTATCTCTTCCTCAACCTTCGATATTCTTTCGAGCAACTCTTTATAACCTATTAGAGCAGTAATAGCTAATCTAAACTCTTTATCTGTCTCGAGTATATCTAGGAGGGCTTTTTTAAGCTCTTCTCTTTGCACACCAAATAGTATAATTGTGAAATATAAAAGTTAGTTGGCTTTGTAAAGAAAGTTCTAAAAATAAATAAAAAGAATTCACATTATTAGGCGAAGTTACATCATAATACTTTATTTATTTTTAAATAGATTAAACCTCAGGATGAACTGTGGATGAAGGAGCTCTTTAGGCTACTAGCTAGATACACATGCATCGATGAATTAAGAAAATCGGGTAAAATGTTAATAATTGATCATTATGTGCCCTATCACTAATTTCAATTCCCTTTATGGGATTCTAAGCTCTGTTATAGATGAGGCGAAGAAAATTTTTAAAGAAGAAATTGAAAACTTTCTTCAAAATAAGAAAGAGAAAATTACATCAAAGCGTTGAGAATCATAAGTAACGGAGCGAGATGGTCTAAATTAAGAAGAGAGCTTATGATGAACAATAAAGTTTTAAGAGATATACTTGTTAATTTAAAGAATGCCATGCTGATATCTGAAGACTATGGATACTATACATACCTGATCCTGTATTAAGAACGACCATTAAAAGCATTAAAAATAATTGATAGCGCATTAGATTACTTATTTTAAAATATTCATTTGTGAGAAATCTTTATTTAATAACCACTTCCATAAAGGAATGCATTTAATTATTTTATTACCTATATTTAGCACATCCTCATAATCCCATGTAATTATCAATAAGTCTTCACACATTAACTTTTCACTCGCTTTAAGTAATCCTTTGATCTCCCGCTCTTCAATATCATTTTTACTAGAAGCATAAGTAACTTGTATTGAATCCCATAAAGGGAATTGAAAGATCTATTTGCAAACAACTCCCATCTTTCAACGTTTTGAGGTTCATCCAAAATGATATAATCTATGTTACCATAAAGTTCATAAAAAGCCTGAAGAACAAGATCAAAATCCTTTGCTCTAAAGCCAAATAATCGCTCATCATCGAAGTTAATATATCCAAACGTTTCATTCCTAAATATCTGCCAAGAAAAAATAGACTTCCCATATCTTCTTATCCCTAAAATAGCCAAAATGTTGGGATTTGTAAGAAACTGCCTCAAATTATTCACATCAGGTTCACGCTCAACTATCTTAGCCACCCTAAATTTTTCATCCATCTCCTCCCTTTGAGAAACTATTAATTTTTAAATTTCTTGTAAGTTCATAACATGATCATCCACAAACTTTTTTAAAAAGTTTGCAGTTTAAAGATCAAAAACTATGAATTTAAAAGATCCTTGAACCTGTTAATACAAGAACAACTAGAAATACTTCGTTAATAAATTTGAGAAATGCCTATAACGCTTAAAAAATCAATTATTTCATATTCAAGTAATCTTTCAGCTACTTTATTAAGGCTTTTCAATGCAGAATAGTTGTCAGCTACGATTAATATTCCACTTAATAGTCTATCATATTCATTTCCTTCAATCAACATACCTTCTAAAGTTCTGAAATCCAAATAATCATGAATATTAGAAACAGTCTTATATCCTAACTCTGACAAAACTCGATTTACCATTTTTTCTACTCTATCCTTCTGCTTATTTATTTTTTTCAAAATGTCGTTGAAACCTTCCCAAAAGCTCTTTAGAGTTATAGCCCTTAGTCCTTGATGATGGAAAAGAACAGCTTTAACTGCTCTTCTTATTTGGTCTTCATTAAAGATGTTCATCTTTTCGTCATCCACTTTCAATGTATAATTTGCTAGAAATACTGCCGAAGCAATTTCATGATACCTAAACGTTAATCTCTTATTTTGTTCGCAGAACTTTTCTATATTTTCTGGCTGATAAACAACTTTAAATAGGTCATGAAAATGACC
>Ga0101942_100632_pt1 | contig 11226 bp, 8 predicted proteins | sample DewCreD2012metaG_4_FD_75243 | JGI IMG/M metagenome (GOLD analysis project Ga0101942, IMG submission 75243) | Hot spring sediment bacterial and archeal communities from British Columbia, Canada, to study Microbial Dark Matter (Phase II) - Dewar... ...
GAGCTCGGGGGCGGGACCCTGGGTATCCTCGGCCTCGGGCACATTGGGGCGGAGCTGGCCAAGAGGGCCGCGGCATTCGAGATGCGCGTCATCGGCATCAAGCGCACGCCCTCCCCAGTGCCCTACGTGGAGCGCGTCCTCCCCCCGGAAGGCCTGGATGAGGTACTCGCCGAGTCAGACGCCGTCGTGATCGCCCTCCCCCTGACCCCGCAGACCCGGGGGCTGATTGGGGAGAGGGAGCTCCGCCTGATGAAGCCCACCGCTTTCCTCATCAACGTTGGGAGGGGGCCGATTGTGCAGGAGGCGGCGCTCCTCCGGGCTCTCCGGGAGGGGTGGATCGCTGGGGCTGCCCTGGACGTTTTCGAGCGAGAACCGCTCCCGCCTGACAGCCCGTTCTACGATCTGGAAAACGTCATCCTGACCCCCCATGTGGCCGGGACCTCCCCCCGCTACATGGACCGGGCGATTCCGCTGTTCTGTGAGAACTTGGCACGGTACCTGCGAGGGGAGACGCTCCTGAATGTCGTAGACAAGGAGAGAGGGTATTAAGTCACCCCGCCAAAATCCGTTTCAGGATTCTGGCGGGGACCCCCACACGGGGGAAGCTCCAGTTGCTGCGGTGGAGCATGATTTATGTCCGTTTACTCAAGTTGGGGAGCGAGGAGGTATCAAGATAAGACGGGGTGAGAAGCGTGGATGGGATTGCGACGGCGCGCATTCGGAATGTCGCAGTGATCGGTCACGGCGGAACGGGGAAGACGACCCTGGTCGAAGCGCTCCTGTTCGAGGCAGGAGCCATCGATCGGTTGGGTAGGGTCGATGACGGGAACGCGACCACCGATTATGACCCCGAGGAGATCCGACGCAAGCATAGCATCAACCTTGCCCTCGCCCCCCTCCAATGGCGGGGCTACAAGGTCAACCTCCTGGATGTCCCAGGGTACCCGGACTTCGTTGGAGAGGTGGCGAGCGCCCTCCGGGTGGTAGAAGGTGCCCTCCTGGTGGTGGACGGGGTATCTGGCGTGGAGGTCCAGACGGAAAGGGGATGGCAGCTCGTCACCAACCGGGGGATCCGCTGCATCGCAGTGGTCAACCGCCTCGACCGGGAGAACAGCAGCTTCACAAGGGCCGTGGAGAGCTTGCAGAGCCGGTTCTCCGCGACATTCCTGCCCATCCACCTCCCCATTGGAACGGCGAACGCGTTCTCAGGCATCGTCGACCTCCTCTCCATGCAGGCGTTCGTCCTCGAGGGGGAAAAGAAGGCCACAGCCCCTATCCCTGCGGACCTCGTGGATCAGGCGAGGACGTTGCGGGAGAAGATCGTGGAGGTGGCCGCCGAGACCGACGACACCCTGGTGGAGAAGTATCTCGAGAGCGGTGAACTCTCCCCGGAAGAGGTGATGCGCGGGCTCAGGGCAGCGGTCCTCTCGGGGAGGGTCGTGCCCGTAGTCGCCTGCTCAGCGCTCCGGACCATTGGCGTCGCGTCCCTCCTGGACGCCATTGTCTCCTTGTTGCCGAGCCCCGCGGAGGCAGGGAAGGTGGCGGCGGTGCGCCCGGATGGAGGGAAGGAGATTGTCCTGAGTCCCGCGGAAGAGGGCCCCCTGACCGCGCTCGTCTTCAAGACGATGGCCGACCCCTACGTAGGCAAACTCTCCTACTTCCGGGTGTACACAGGGGTCCTGCACGCAGACTCCCAGGTCTACAACGCCTCCAAGGGCAAGGTAGAGCGCGTGGGGACCTTGTTCTTCCTCCGGGGGAAGCACCAGGAACCTACCAACCAGGTTGTCGCGGGAGACATCGGGGTCGTGGCCAAGCTTACGGAGACAGGGACGGGGGACACGCTGGCCTCTAAAGAGGAACCTCTCCTCCTCCCCTCCATTGAGTTCCCACGTCCCCTCCTGAGCATGGCCGTGGAGCCGAAGAGCAAGGCCGACGAGGACAAGATGGGCACAGCCCTCCATCGCTTGGCCGAGGAGGATCCCACCCTTCACGTCCACCGTGATGTGGAGATGAAGCAGACCATTGTCTCGGGGATGGGGGAGGTACACCTGGAGGTCGTGGTGGAGCGGCTGAAGCGGAAGTTTGGAGTGGACGTAACCCTCTCCCTCCCCCGGGTGCCCTACCGGGAGACGATCAAGGGGACCGCGAAGGCGCAGGGGCGGTACGTCCGGCAGACCGGGGGCCGCGGGCAGTATGGAGTCTGCTTCATTGAGGTAGAGCCTCTTCCCAGAGGCGCGGGGTTCGAGTTCGTGGACAAGATCTTCGGGGCAGCCATCCCCAACCAGTTCATCCCCTCTGTGGAGAAGGGAGTCCGGAAGGCCATGGAGGAGGGAGTCCTGGCAGGATATCCCCTTGTGGACCTCCGTGTGATCCTGTACGATGGGAAGCACCACCCCGTGGACTCCTCCGACATTGCTTTCCAAATCGCCGGCTCCCTCGCCCTCAAGGAGGCTGTCCAGCAGGCAGGGCTTGTCCTCCTGGAGCCCATCATGAGCCTGGAGGTCCGCGTTCCCGACGATCTCACAGGGGATGTGATCGGCGATCTCAACGCCCGCCGGGGCCGGATCCTCGGGATGGAGCCCCAGGGGGACGGGACTACGGTGGTCAAGGCCTTGGTCCCACAGGCCGAGGTGTTGCGCTATTCCAGCGACCTCCGCTCCTTGACTGGCGGCAGGGGATCCTTTGAGATGGCCTTCTCCCACTACGAGGAGGTCCCACCCCACGTCGCGGAAAAGGTGATCGCGGAGGCCAGGCGCCAGAAGGCAGAGGTGGAGGGAGGAAGGAGCTGACCCTAGGGCGGATGCGAGGCACAGTCCCAAGCGAGGTCAAAGAGGAAATCCGGCGGCGCCTAGACATCGTGGAGGTGGCCTCGGCCTATGTCACGCTGAAGAAGGCCGGCCGCTACTACAAAGGGCTCTGCCCATTCCATCAAGAGAAGACCCCCTCCTTCTTCGTTGACAGGGACCGGGGCCTCTTCCATTGCTTCGGATGCGGGGCGGGTGGGGACCTGTTCGACCTCGTCATGCGCCTGCGCAACCTCACTTTCCCAGAGGCTCTGGAGGAGCTGGCCCGGCGCGCGGGGGTGCAGATCGCGCGAACCCCAGAGGCCTTCCGCCGGGCTTCGGAGCGGGAGCAGCTGTTCCAGGTCCTGGAGGCGGCGGTGGCGTGCTACGAGGAGTGTCTCCGTGACCCGCGCCTTGGAGCCGTGGCGCGGTCCTACCTTGCCTATCGGGGGGTACCGGGGGAGGTCGCCAGACGCTTCCGCCTCGGCTATGCCCCTGGGGAGGGGGACCACCTCCTCAGCGAGCTGCGGAGGAGAGGGTTCCTCCCTTCCCTCATGGAGTCAGCTGGTCTCACGCTCTCCCGGGGAGATGGGACCTCCTACGACATGTTCCGCCACCGGCTCATATTCCCCATCCTGGACCTCCAGGACCGTCCCGTGGCCCTTGGGGGGCGGGCCCTAGACGAGAGCATTCCCAAGTACCTGAACTCGAAGGAGACACTAGTGTTCACCAAAGGGAAGACCCTCTACGCCCTGAACTGGGCAAGGGAGTCCATCCGCGCATCCCAGGAAGCGGTCCTGGTGGAGGGGTACATGGACGCCCTGACTTGTCACCAGTACGGTGTGGCTAACGCCGTCGCCACGCTGGGGACGAGCCTCACCCTCGACCAAGTCCTCCTCTTGAAGCGGTTCGCCTCGAGGGCGATCCTGGTATACGATTCGGACATCGCGGGGAGAGCAGCGGTCGAGCGGGCGCTCGCGTTGTTCGAGGAGGCGGAGGTCGACGTGCGCATCGTCGTCCTTCCGGGAGAGCAGGACCCGGACCGGTTCCTGCGGGACCACGGGGTGGAGAGATTTCGACAGCTCCTCTCCGACGCCCTGTCCATGTTCGAGTATGCCCTCCAGCAAGCCGTGAGTCGCCACGATATCTCCACCGTAGAAGGAAAGACGGCGGTGGTTGACGAATTAATATCTGTTCTCTATAGTGTGGTCAATCCGATCCGCCAGGAGGAGTTCCTCCATCTCCTGGCGGATCGCCTCGGCCTCCGCGAGGACCCTTTGCGTCAACGCCTGCGTCAGATGCGCCGCAGGCAGTCCCGGAAGTCGGTCCAGGAGGAACCTGCGGCGACGCCGGTGGTGATTTCCCGGGAAGGGGTGCGCCTTGAGGCCGAACGTCTCTTGCTGCGCCTGATGCTGGAGGACCAGGGGGTAGTTGACCGGGTACGCCGGACCCTCGGGCCGGAGGACTTCCTAGATCCGCGCCACAGGGAGATCGCCACCCTCCTCCTCACAGGCGAGGTCCTGGGGGAGGGGAGGGATCTCCTCTTGGGGATCCGGGATCGCCTCCGGGAGGAGGGAGCGGAGGAGGTCCTTACGCGGATCGCTTTCGAGGTGGCACCCATCCTTGACCCGAGGAAGACGGAGGAAGGGTGCATCCGCCGGATCAAGGCGGAGAGCCTGCGGGCCAGGCTCGACGCCTTGCCCGCTCTGATCCGGGACGCCGAGCGCCGAGGGGACCAGGAGCAGGTAAGGAAATTCCTGGAGGAGCAGAAACGTTTGTTAGATCTGCTGAAGACTGTTGAAGGGGGATCCCCTACCGGGCTCCCGTCGAAATCTGGGTGACAGGGTTCACGGGGGCAGGGGAAGGGGTGAGGGAGATGCCCAAAAAGAAGCCAGCAAGTACAGGGAAAGCCCAGGTGCACGGGGAGGAGGCCCTCTCCCCGCAGCTCCAGCAGCTTGTCGAGCTGGGGCGCAAGCGGGGGTATGTGACCCACGACGATATCCTGGAAGTCTTCCCTGAGGCGGAGAGTAATGTGGAGGAGCTGGACCAGATCTACAGCCATCTCATGGAGATGGGCATCGAGATCGCCGACGAGCCCAAGGAGAAAGAGGAACACAAGGAGGAAGAGGAAGAAGAGGCTGCCCTGGACTTCGAGGGCGTCTCCATCGACGACCCCGTCCGCATGTACCTCAAGGAGATCGGGAAGGTCCCCCTCCTCACCCCTGAGGAGGAAATCGAGCTGGCCAAGCGCATGGAGAAGGGCGACGAGGAGGCGAAACGGAAGCTCATCGAGGCCAACTTGAGGCTGGTCGTGAGCATCGCCAAGAAGTACGTGGGCCGCGGGATGTTGTTCCTGGACCTCATCCAGGAGGGGAACCTGGGCCTCATCCGGGCCGTGGAGAAGTTCGACTGGCGCAAGGGGTACAAGTTCAGCACGTACGCTACCTGGTGGATCCGGCAGGCGATCACGCGAGCCCTGGCGGATCAGGCGAGGACGATCCGCATCCCCGTCCACATGGTGGAGACCATCAACAAGCTCAGCCGGGTGAGCCGGCAGCTGTTGCAGGAACTGGGACGTGAGCCCACGGCGGAGGAGATTGGGGAGGTCCTGAAGATCCCCCCTGAGCGGGTGCGCGAGATCATCAAGATCGCCCAGGAACCCATCTCCCTGGAGACGCCCATCGGGGAGGAGGAAGATAGCCATCTCGGGGACTTCATCGAGGACCAGGAGGCCCAGGCGCCTGCAGAGGCTGCTTCCTTCACCATGCTGAAGGAACAGCTCTCTAGCGTCCTGGAGACGCTGACTCCCCGGGAGCGCAAGGTGCTCAAGCTGCGCTTCGGGCTCGATGACGGGAGGCCCCGCACCCTCGAGGAGGTTGGCAGGGAGTTCGGGGTGACACGCGAGCGCATCCGCCAGATCGAGGCGAAAGCCCTCCGCAAGCTCCGCCATCCCAGCCGCAGCAAGCGCCTCAAGGACTACATCGAGTAAGTCACCCCACCAAGGGCACCCCAACCTGCAGGAGGGTTCTGGTGGGGCCCCAACACGGGGGAAGAGGATTCCTGTCCGTTCGTGTCGTTCAGATTCTGGATGGGGGAGGATTCCTATGCCTTCGGATGTCAAGGACCCTGGGCTCGCTCCCTCCGGGCGACTGCGGATCGCCTGGGCCGAGAAGGAGATGCCTGTCTTGCGGATGATCCGGGAACGCTTCGCCCGCGAACGCCCCCTTGAGGGGATCCGGATCGCCGCCTGCCTCCATGTGACCACGGAGACCGCCAACCTCATGTACACCCTGAAGGCAGGGGGGGCCAAGGTCTCCCTCTGTGCGAGCAACCCGCTCTCCACCCAGGACGACGTTGCCGCCGCCCTTGCAGAGGATGGGATCGAGGTCTTCGCCGTCCGGGGGGAGGACCGGGAGACCTACTACCGCCACATCCACCAGTGCTTGGAGGGGAAGCCGCACATCACCATGGACGACGGGGCCGACCTCGTCTCCACCGTCCACAGCCAGCGTCCTGAGCTTGCCGCCGATATCCTCGGGGGCACTGAGGAGACCACGACCGGGGTCATCCGCCTGCGCAGCATGGCACGGGAGGGCATCCTCAAGTACCCGATCATCGCTGTCAACGACGCCATGACGAAGCACCTCTTCGACAACCGCTTCGGCACGGGGCAGTCCACCATTGACGGGATCCTGCGGGCGACGAACATCCTCCTGGCCGGGAAGACCTTCGTGGTGTGCGGATACGGCTCCTGCGGCCGTGGCCTAGCCCTGCGCGCCCGGGGGATGGGAGCCCGCGTCATCGTCACAGAGGTCTCCCCCCTGCGGGCCCTCGAGGCCGTCATGGAAGGTTACCAGGTGATGCCATCGGTGGAGGCAGCTCGCGTGGGGGACCTCTTCGTCACCGTGACGGGGAACCGAAGCGTGTTGCGCAGGGAGCACTTCGCCGTGATGAAGGACGGGGCGATCCTGGCCAACAGCGGCCACTTCAATGTTGAGATCGATATCCCCGCCCTCGAGGAGATGGCCGTCGCCAAGCGGACGGTGCGGCCCTACGTAGAGGAGTACCTCCTCCACGACGGCCGCCGCCTGTACCTGCTCGCCGAGGGGAGGCTCGTGAACCTCGCTGCCGCTGAGGGACACCCTGCAGCTGTCATGGACATGAGCTTCGCAAACCAGGCCCTGTGCGTGGAGTACCTCGTGCGCGAGGGGGCGAAGTTGGGGAAGCAGGTACACCCCGTACCCGCGGAGATCGACGAGCAGGTGGCGAGCCTGAAGCTTGCCTCCATGAACATCTCCATCGACGAGCTGACCCCTGAGCAGCGACGCTACCTGGAGTCGTGGGAGGCAGGAACGTGAGTCACCCCACCAAAACCCGCTCGCGGGTTTTGGTGGGGACCCCTTGGCGGGGCCCGACAGGGAGGAAGCTCCAGTTGCTGCGATCTCGCACGGTTTCTGTCCGTCTCCTGGACTCGGCGGCCCGATAGACCCAATGACCCTGTGGAATGCTCTCCTCGATCTCCTCTTCCCCCCGCGATGCCAGGTATGCGGAGAGGCAGGGAGCTTCCCCTTGTGCCTGCGATGCCTCGTTAGTTTCCCTGTCATCCGTCCGCCCGTCTGCCAGCGCTGCGGTAGGCCCCTCCAGGGTCCTCCCGATCTCATCTTCACCTGTATCCCTTGCCGGGGGGCCAAGAGCGCCGTGGACCTCGTTCGTGCCTACGGGATCTACGAGGGGTCGCTCCGGGAAGCGATCCATGCGCTGAAGTTCCGACGCAGGAAGGCACTTGCCCGCCCCTTGGGAGCGTTGATGGCAGACCTGACTGCCTCGTGGCCTTCCGCGTTTACCGCAGACGGAGTCGTCCCCGTGCCTCTGCATCGGCGCAGGCTCCGCGAGCGGGGCTTCAACCAGGCGCACCTCCTGGCGGAGGCCGTTTCCGCACGCGCGGGGATTCCCCTCCTCCCGCACGCCTTGCGGAGGACCCGGGCGACCCCCGCGCAAGCGGGCCTGCTGCGGGAGGCGCGCCTCGTCAACGTACAAGGGGCGTTCCTCTCCGATCCTGAGGTAGTTGAAGGGCGGTGCATCCTCCTTGTGGACGATGTCCTCACAACCGGAGCGACAGTGGAGGCCTGCGCGCTGGCTTTGAAGTCCGCCGGGGCAAAGAAGGTGGCGGCGCTCGTCCTGGCCCGGAGCCTTCTCGAGTGAGGGCAGCGTTCCTCCCTCACCACTTCCTTAAGGACTGCGGGGATGGGTCCTCCGCTTCCAGAGGGGGAAGATCTGGAATGGCGCGAGGAGACCTGGAGGCGCTTCGAGGACGGCAGGGATTGCGTTCGCCACGATGGCGCAGGTTGCGATGTCCCCCGGGATCCCTTCCTCGACCTCCACGTGAAGGGGCGGTTCCCCCTCGATCCAGATGACATCCCTTTGGTTGGGAGCTCCTGCCTTCATGGTCAAGTCGAGCAGGATCACCTCCGTCCCCTCCCGCACGCCCCGTGCGACCTGGTGGAGGCCCCTGACCTGCCCATCCTCGACGATCGGCTCGATGCTGTGGTCGATGCGTTGGAGTTCCCATTCCAGCGCGGCAGCGATCATGGCCACGGACTCCTCCAGCCCCACGTGGCCGATGCGGCCCTCACGGACCCCCTGATGGAACTCGCGGGGGGAGAGGCCCACGCCGACCTTGCGCTGGAGGGGCTCCCGTCGGCGGGAGACGTCCACGACGCGCTCCACCCGGATCCTTTTGACCTCCCTGCAGGGGGCGGTGAAGAGGATGGGGAGGACGTCCATCACGAACCCTGGGTTCACCCCGACGCCCACCACGGTGACTCCATGGGCGCAGGCCAGGCGGTCGAGCTCGCGGGACTCCTCTGGATAACGCCGCCAGGGATAGCTCAACTCCTCGCACGTTGAGACGACGTTCAAGCCCCTGGCCACCGCGGCGAAGAGCTGAGGGAGGACGTCAGGGAGATGGGAGCGCGTCGCGTGGACCACCACATCGGCTTTCTGGTCGAGGGCAGAACCTTCGTCTGCAACTACAGGGATCCCCGTTGGACCCCTCCCGAGGAGGGTCCCCAGGTCCTTCCCGACTTTCTCAGGGTCGAGGTCAATGGCGCCGACGATCTCGTAGCCTGGGCGCTGGGTGAGGATTGCGGCCACACCCAGCCCGATGGGGCCGAGGCCATAGTGGATGACGCGGATCGGTGGAGTCATCGGAGCCACCATCGCAAACCGCTCTCTATTGTACCAATCCCCGGGGGAGATGCCAACGCTTGATTCTCCCGGCCCCTGGGATATCCGCGTGGCGGACTCCCCAGCTGATTTCGCCCGGAGCTCGGGCGGACGTTAGAGGGGCGATGGCGCGTGTGGAGAAGTACATAGAACAGCGTGGTATGCCCCAAGAGGAGGGATGGCAATGGAACCCTTGAGCCTGGCTCGCCGCATGGAAGTCCTCGGCACAGAGACGGCGTTCGAGGTCCTGGTGAAAGCGAGGAATTTGGAAGCGCAGGGGAAGCACGTGATCCACCTGGAGATCGGGGAGCCGGACTTCGATACGCCCGAGCATATCAAGGAGGCAGCCATCCAAGCCCTCCGAGACGGATATACGCACTACACACCTGCTGCGGGGTTGCCCCAGGCGCGGGAGGCTATCGCCGAGTACATCTCCAGAACCCGGGGGATCCCCGTGGATCCCTCCGAAGTCGTCATCACCCCAGGGGCGAAGCCCATTATGTTCTTCACCATCCTCGCCCTGGTGGACAGCGGGGAGGAGGTGATCTACCCTAACCCTGGCTTCCCCATCTACGAGTCCATGATCCGTTTCGTCGGAGGAATCCCTGTCCCCCTCGTCCTGCGCGAGGAGAATGACTTTCGGGTGGATCCCGCGGAGCTGGAGCGGCTGGTCAGTCCGCGCACCAAACTCCTGATCCTCAACTCCCCCCACAACCCTTGCGGGTCGGTGCTCACGCGCGAGGATGTGAAGGCGATTGCGGAGATCGCCTCCCGTTTTCGGTTCTTCATCCTCTCCGACGAGATCTACAGCCGGATCATCTACGACGCCGAGCACGTGAGCATCGCTAGCCTGCCAGGGATGAAGGAGCGGACCATCATCCTGGATGGATTCTCGAAGACCTATGCCATGACCGGGTGGCGCCTGGGTTACGGGGTTATGCGGCCCGACCTGGCCGCGCGCATCGCCCAGCTCATGGTGAACTCCAACTCCTGCACGGCGGCGTTTACGCAGATCGCCGGAATCACCGCGCTGCGCGGCCCTCAGGACTGCGTGGCGGAGATGGTCGCGGAGTTCCGCCGCCGCCGCGACGTCATTGTGGAGGGCCTGAACAGGATCGAAGGGATCACCTGCCGTGTGCCTCAGGGGGCCTTCTATGCGTTCCCCAATGTCAAGGCAATCGATCCCGACGCCAGCCGGTTCAGTGACCACCTCCTCACCGAGGCGGGCGTGGCGTGTCTCTCGGGGACGGCCTTCGGCGAGTACGGCCAGGGGTACATCCGTCTCTCCTACGCCAACAGCATTGAGAACATCCAGGAGGCCCTCCATCGCATCGAGGAGGCGGCCAGAGCGTACCGGGCGCGGGCGAGGATCGCGTAAGCGTCATCGGGCCCTCGGATTTTGGCGGGGTGACTTAGAAGAAGATTTCAGAGACCACCTTTCCCTCGAGGGAGGGGGGTAGGGGGATCCCCAGCGCAGAGAGGATCGTGGGGGTCGTGTCATAGATCCGGACCTCCTGCTGGATCTCATGGCCACGGAGGACATGGGTCCCTAGGGCAATCCAGGGGATGGTCATGTCTTCGGGGGATCGCGTCCCATGGATACGGCCGTGGCCCCCGTGGTCGCTGGTGATGATGAGGAGGGAGGCCCCGTTCTCCCTCTCCTGTGCGGCTTTCAGGATGCGTCCCGCTGCGGCGAGCGTTCTGGCAATGGCGTTGAGGTAGGTGCTGGACATCCACCCATGGAGGTGTCCCGCGGAATCCGGGTCGGAGAAGTGGACGAAGAGAACCCCTGGTCTCTCCCGGGTCAGTAAGGCGATGGCCCTCTCCGCGACGACCTCCGCCCGGCCTCGCACAACCTCCACCCGGTCCAACGCTCCGGGCCGGGCCAATGCCCGCAGCTTCTCCTTGCTGATGACCATGGCCGTGGTGCGTCCACGTGCTTTTGCAGAGTCGAACAGCGTGGGGACTTGGATGGGAGGCATACCAGGCCTCCAGTCGTTCTGCGTGATCCCGTGGCTTCGCGGGGTGAGGCCAGTGACCATGGAGGCGTGAGCAGGGAGGGTGATGCTTGGGAAGACCGTCGTCGCCTTGAGGGTGTAGCTTGCCTGTTCCAGGAGCCAAGACGCGCCGGCTGCCTGGAGGGCATCGGGCCGCGCCCCGTCCATACTGATGAGGATGGCGTAGGTTGCACTCTCTGGGGATGCAGACGGTGCCACCA
>Ga0101942_100635_pt1 | contig 11190 bp, 8 predicted proteins | sample DewCreD2012metaG_4_FD_75243 | JGI IMG/M metagenome (GOLD analysis project Ga0101942, IMG submission 75243) | Hot spring sediment bacterial and archeal communities from British Columbia, Canada, to study Microbial Dark Matter (Phase II) - Dewar... ...
CCGTGGACAAGCCCGCCCTGCGCCGGCACTGCCTCCGCCTCTGGCGAACCCTGGACCGAAAGCGCCTTTCCGAGCAGGTGGTGGAGGTTCTGGTGCCCTGGCTTAAGGCCAGGGGCTTCCGGGCCATCCTCCTTTACCATCCCCTGCCCCACGAACTGGACCTCCTTTCCCTCACCCGGCTTTACCCTGCCCGCTACTACCTGCCCAAGGTAGCCGACATAGGGCTTACGGTTCATCCCTTAGGCCCCTTGGCCCCCGGACCCTTCGGCCTCCTGGAACCCACCACCCAGGCGGTGGATCCCCAGGTTCTGGACCTGGTGGTGGTCCCCGGGTTGGCCTTTGATGAGGAGGGCTACCGCCTGGGGCACGGCAAGGGGTATTATGACCGCTTTCTGGCCACGGTCCGGGCCGAGAAGCTTGGGGTCATCCCCAAGGCCCTGCTGTTTCCCCGCCTTCCCCGGGATCCCTGGGACGTGCCGGTAAGCTCCTTGGCCACTGAGGAAGGGGTGCGTCCGGTTAAATGACCCGTGGGTCAGGTCCGGGGGTGCTACACTTAGGCCCATGCGGGGAGCCCTTTTGGACCGGGACGGGGTTTTGCTCCTCGTGGACGAGGAAGCCCTTTATAAGAAGGCCCTAGAGCTTTCCATCCACGGGGCTGGCCTGGAAAAGACCCTGGCCGTTCTGGCCTGGGCGGTGCGGGAAGTCAACGAGGTGGTCCGCACCTTAAGGGTGCGCACCCTCGAGGAGGAAGCCACCTTTTGGAACACCCTGGTTCAAAAGGTGGCCGAGGAGCTTGGGCTTTCCGGCCCTGGGAAAACTTCCTTATCCAAGGAGCTCCACTCCTGGCGCTACTACCAATTCATGCGCAAAGCCCCTGGGGCGGAAGCCCTCCTTCGGAGCCTCAAAGAACAGGGGCTCAAAGTGGGCGTGCTCTCCAACACCTTGCCAAGCTTACGGGAAAGCCTGGCCTACCACGGTCTGGATGCCTACGTGGATGGCTTCTTCGCCTCCTGCGCTCTGGGGGTAGCCAAGCCTGACCCCACGGCGTTCCAGATGGCCCTCGAGGCCCTGGGCTTGGCTCCGGAGGAAACCCTCTACCTAGACGACGACCCGGAGAACGTGGAAGTAGCCCGCAGGCTGGGCCTGCGGGCTGAGGTGTATAGCCCCTACCAAAGGGTCGTGGGCAACTGAACCCGCACCAGCTTTCCGGCGGCTACCGTGAGGAGGCGGTCTGGAGCCTCAGCACCCAAACCCCAGGCTTCCGCAAGGGGGACCTCCGCCACCAGAACCTTGCCCACCGGTCGCACCGGCACGGGGCTCCGCTCCTCCAAGCTCCCTTCATCCCAGGCGCTGAAAGCAATGTCTTCCCCAGCATTCAAGTTAACCCGGTAGAGGCGGGCCTTCTGGCCAGAAGTCTCCAGAACCAGGAGGTTCTTGGCCTCCGGCCAGGCAATCCCCGCCACTTTAGCCCCTACTTCATCCAGAAGGTACACGTATTCCGCATAAAGGCCCACAGGGTTGGTGAGGAGGAGGACCAGTCGCACCGCCCGGCTAGGGCAGTCGCAAAGGGGCCTGGCGTTGGCAAGAAGCAGATAGTTCCCCGATGGATCCAAGGCCAGGTGGCCCTCTTTCATGTTCTTGAACACCGGTGGCAGGACGCCTTTGCCCCCAGGGGCACCTACGGGCACATACCGCTGCCGTCCATCCTCCAAGGCACCGGCTTTAAGAACCCACGGGGGAAGCGCCGCCAGGGCAGCGGAAGCAGCCCCAATCTCCTCCAACCCTCCGGGGGCTATCCGGTACACCTTCTCCTCTCCCAGCACCACCGTGCGGCCCAAGCTGGTACCCACCCAGCGGCCCGGCACTTCCATAGCCTCCACCAGGACAGGCTTCATCCCCGAAACCCCACCTTCCCCAGCTGGCATGAGCCCGGCCGTGGAGTGGGGAGAAGAAGGAACCGGCTGGGCCACAGGTTGGGAGGAGGGCGAGGCCGGCTTGGTTAAACGGGAGCCCATCACACCATGCAAAGCCGCCAAGGCCCGGGCCAGCTGATAGCGGTTCACCTTTGCTTCCACACCAAACGAGCCATCGGGATTCGGATCCATTAGGCCCGTACCCAACACCTTCCGCACCGCAGATGCCGCCCAGTGGTTGGCCGGCACATCCCAGGGCAGAGGCGCCTCCTTGGCCAGGGAAAACCTGTCCAGGAGTTTGGCCAGCACCACCGCAAGCGCCCCCCGGGTCAGGGGCTCCGTTCCGCGGAAGGTACCGTCGGGATAACCCGTGATCAAACCCCAGGAAACCGCCAGAGCCAGGGGCTCCAAAGCCCAGTGCCCTTTAGGTACATCACGAAATTCCACCAACTGGGCTTCCACTCCCAAATCCTTCAGAACCCTCCCTAAGGCCGCGGCCAACTGATAGCGGTTCACAGGTTCTTGGCCACGAAAGGTACCGTCGGGATACCCCTGAAGCCAGCCAGCAGCCACCACCCGTTCCACCTGCTCCGCCAAAGGTCCTGGGGGAATATCGGAAAAGGCCGCCCAAGCCACGCCCATGAGGAAAAGAACCGTCGCCCCTACTCTCTTCATAAAGACCCCCCAACAGAACAGAAAATAAACAAGAGGCCTGGATCGTGTCCAGACCTCCCACGAATTCCAAGATCCCTATAGGACGGGAAGCTCAGCCACTGTCAGCACCTCCAAAGCAGGCGTACCCTGGCGGAAAGCGGCGATCCGTCCCACCACCCGTCCCCCTGCCCGGAGCACCATCCTCTCCATGGCCTTCATGGTTTCCCCGCTGGAAACCACATCGGATATCAGGGTCACCTTCTGGTTAAGAAGCTTTTCGGCGAAGCGCCGGTCCAGCCAGAGCACCTCCCCCACCCCCAGGGTCAGGGTCTGCACCTCCTGGATGATGGGATCCTCCATGTAGGGGCGGCGCCGCCTTCTTGCCACCACGTAGGGTAGGCCCATCTCCTCCGCAAGGACGTGGGTGAGGGGAATCGGGCTCGTTTCCGTGGTGAAAAGTACCTCGGTGCCCGCGGGCACCAAGGGCTTTAGGGCCTGGGCCGCCGCCCGCACCAGCTCGGGATCTCCCAAAAACTCCACCAGGGGGATGCGCCGCCCGGGCAAGGGCTCGATGAGGGGCACGTGGCGGGTGACGCCGCCGATGGTGATGGGATAGGTTTCCATAAAACCTCCTATTCCGGCTTAAAGAGGGGAAGGTGGCCTAGAGCGATGACATCCTGGCGGGGCGTGCCCTCGGTGAAGACCGCCAGCACCGCCACCACCTGACCCCCCACGCTCTCAATGAGCTCCCTGAGGCCCGAAAGGGTGGAACCCGTGGACACCACATCGTCCACGATGGCCACCTTGCGCCCCCGGATAAGGGGAATGTCCGCCCCATCCAGCACCAGAAGCTGGGGCTTACCCGTGGTGATGGAGAGCACCTGACGGCTCACGGGGTTGATCATGTAGGGCTTCTCCGTCTTCCGAGCCACCACATAGGGCTTCTTGGCAATCCGGGAAAGGGCATGGGCCAAGGGTACCGCCTTGACCTCAGGGGTGACCAGGGTTTCCACCTCAGGGGGAAGACGCTTGGCCAGTTCCTCGGCGGCGGCCTCGGTGAGCTCGGTGTCCCCCAGAAGGTTTAGAAGGGCCACGGCCACATCCGGCCCCACCCGAACGATAGGAAGCTCACGCCGAACCCCAGCGATCTCCACAGGGTAAGTCCTCACGCCGCTAGTCTATACTCAAGATATGCTGAACGCCAAGATCGAGACCCTGGGCGTGGACCCCCAGAACGGGAGCGTGGTGGTCCTGCTCAGGACGGAGAACGACAAGCTTCTCCCCATCGTCATCGGTCCCCTCGAGGCCCACCACATCGTGGTGGCCTTGCAAGGCGAAAAACCCCCGCGCCCCCTTACCCCCGACCTCCTCCTCTCCGTGATGGAAATGCTCCAGGGGAAACTCCTGCGTGTGGAGATCATCGACCTGCGGGACGGCACCTTCTATGCCCGACTCATCCTGGAACACCGAGGCATCGAGCTGGAGGTGGACGCAAGGCCCTCCGACGCCATGGCCTTGGCCCTTAGGGCCGGGGCCCCCATCCTGGTGGCCGAGGAGGTGGTGGAAAAAGCGGGGGTGGAGGAAGCCAGCCTAAAGCCCCACGGAGCCGCTGAGGCCTAGTGCGTAGGCTCCTTTTCCTCCTTCTTTCCCTTGGACTGGCCTTTGGCCAGCGGGTGGCGGTCATAGGAGATTGGGGCCAGGACACACCGGGCCGGGCCCAGGTGGCCAGCTTGCTCCGAACCGAGCACGCCCGCAAACCCCTGGCCGCCCTCTTCACCGCAGGGGACAACTTCTATCCCCGGGGGCTGGTGGTGGAGCGTTTTCTAAAGGAGCTTCCTCCCATACCCCTTTACCCCGCCTTCGGCAACCACGACGCCCCCAACCTCGAGGGCCAGCTCAAGCGCTTCCAGCTGGAAAGACCCTATTACCAAGTGCGCCTGGGGGCAATGGAGTTCTTCATCCTCTACACGGAGGGAGACCTAAAGGCCCAGCGGGAATGGCTGGCCCAGGCCCTTAGCCGCCCGCAGGCACCCTGGAGGGCGGTGATCCTCCACCGTCCCCTTTACTCCTCGGGACTACACGGGGGAAGCCCGAGCCTAAGGAGCCTCCTCGAGCCCCTTCTACGCCAGCACCGGGTACCCTTGGTCCTGGCAGGCCACGACCACCATTACGAGCGCCTCCAGGTGGGCTTCACCACCCATCTGGTGGTGGGCGGAGGCGGGGCAGGCCTCTACCCCACCAAGCCTCCTTCCCCCTACACCCAGGCCCTGGCGGTGGCCCACCATGCCCTTTTCCTGGAGGCGGAAGGGGAAACCCTGGTGGGCTACGCCCTGGACCCTAGCGGCCAGGTGCTGGACCGATTCACCCTCAAGAAGGACTCCCCATGATGTGCACGTGCACGTGGAAGACCTCCTGTCCTCCCTTCTCCCCCACGTGCACCTGGACCTTATACCCCTCGAGGCCCAGGACCCGGGCCACCCGGTTTGCGGTGCGGAAAAGGGCCCCGAGCTTCCTCTCTCCTTCCTCCGTGTCGGGGTAGTCGGAAAGCTTCGCTATGTGTTCCTTGGGCACCACCAGCACGTGCACCGGGGCCCTGGGCCTTATGTCGTGGAAGGCCACAAAGCCCTCATCCTCGTAGACTCTCCTGGAGGGAAGCTCCCCAGCGATGATGCGACAGAACACGCACTCCATGCGAAAAAGTCTACCTTATGGGGAGTTCCAAGGGAAGCGAGGCTTCCTGCTGCACCCTTTCCACCCGACCCAAAAGGGTGTATCCCTCCACCCCCTCCACCCGCGCCAAAACCGTATCCCCCGGCCGGGCAGAACCGGAAAGGCGGGCCTCGTAGTAGTCGGGGGTATGGCCGAGGGCAAGGCCCCCTTGGATCCTCTCCACCAAAACCTCCACCTGGCTTCCCAGCTTGGGTCTAATGCGCTCCTCCGCAAGACGCTGGGCCAGGGCGATAATCTCCTTGGTGCGCCGCTTGCGCACCTCCGGCGGCACCTGGGGCATGGAGGCCGCCCGGGTCTTGGGACGGGGGGTATAGGTGAAGGCGTGGACCCGGGTGGGCCTAAGCTCCTCCAGAAAAGCCAGGGTTTCCTGGTGCTCCTCCTCGGTTTCCGTGGGAAGCCCGGCGATGACATCCGTGGTGAGGGCAAAGCCGGGGATGAGCTCGTAGGCCCTCTGCACCAGGTTGCGGTAATAAGCCTTGTCGTAGCGGCGGCCCATGAGCCTTAGGAGGCGGTCCGAACCCGTCTGCAGGGAAAGGTGCAGGTGGGGCCTGATCCCCGGGGCATACCGGGCGATGACCCTAAGGAGATCCTCCCCCGTGTCCTCGGGTTCGATGGAGGAAAGCCGCACCTTGGCCCCCAGGTGGTAGAGGTCCTCCACCAGACCGGCAAGGCCCTTGGGGTGGCCCCGGTAACTTCCAAGCCGCACCCCCGTGAGCACGATCTCCTTTATGCCCATCCTCAGAAGGGCCTCCGCCTCCGCCAAAGCATCCCGGTAATCCCGGTGCCGTTCCTTGCCCCTTAGCCGGGGGATGATGCAGTAGGCGCAGCCCACCTGGCAGCCATCCTGCACCTTCAAAAAAGCCCGGACCCGGCTATTGAGAAGCCCCCTTTCCCCCGCCCCCCAGAACTCGTTGGGGGGGGTGGTGATGGGATCCGAGGGAAGGCCAAAATGCTCCAGGATCACCTTGGGAAGCTCCGCCTTGCGGGAGTTGGGCACCACGGCGTCGGCACCCAGCTCCCGCACCTCCTCTGGGGAAAGCTCGGCGTAGCACCCCGTGACCACGATGAAGGCCCTTGGATTGGCCCGCCTGGCCCGGCGGATCTCCTTGCGGGCATCGGCCTCGGCGGTGGTGGTCACGGCGCAGGTGTTGATGACCACCAGGTCGGCCCCTTCCTCAAGGGGGACCACCTCCGGTTCCAGGACCTTGAGGAAACCCAGAAGGGCCTCGGTTTCCACCTGGTTCACCTTGCACCCGAGGGTGCGGAAAGCCGCGCGCATCCTTTTCATTCTGGTAGCCTAAGGAAACCAAGTCAACAACCGAGGCAGAGTGTGATCCTCCCCACTTGCCGGGAAACCCTAAAGGTTGTAGTATTCCAAGCGTCTACCCCAAGATGTGGGGGAAACTCCCCGAAGGGGTCTGGAGGATTTATGGAACGGTATTTCTTTGACGATCACGCGCAAGCCATCGCCAGGCGCCAGTATTTCCAAGAAGGGGACGGGGATATCCTCGGTATGTTCCGCCGGGTGGCCCGGGAGATCGCCAAGGTGGAAAAACCCGAGGACCGGGCCTATTGGGAGGAAAAGTTCTATGACCTCATGGCCTCCAAGCGCTTCTCCCCCGGCGGGCGCATCCTGGCCGGGGCAGGCACCCCCCACGGCAACCTCCTGAACTGCTTCGTGCAGGGAGCCACCCAGTACCCCCCGGAAAGCTTCAATGGAATCATGGAGGTGGCCAAAAAGCTGGCCCTGGTCACCAAGGTGGGCGGGGGGAACGGGGTCAACCTGGACCCCTACCGCTCCAAGGGGAACCGCCAGCGCCGGGCGGTGCGGGGCGTGGCCTATCTCTCCGCCCGCCACCCCGATGCGGCCGATTTCATCCGGGGCCTCATGCGCCCCCCCACCAACCCGGAAGGGGAAAAGGAGGAGATCGCCCTGAAGAACTTCGTGCGGGCGATCTACGGGGAGGTTTCCCCCGAGCTCAGGGCCCTGGCGGAACGCTATGGGGTCCTGGTGGTCCAGGAACCCCCTCCCGGGGCCATCCAGGTACCCGACGACATGGGGGGCATTGTGGAAGCCGCCAAGGAGGCAACCGCCCTGGCCCTGAAGGGCCTCGAGCCCCACGTGGACTTCTCCCTCCTTCGGCCTGAGGGAGCCCCCATCCGGGGCTCCGGGGGTACCAGCTCCGGTCCGGTGAGCTTCCTTATGGAGATCTTCGACAACTTCCTGGAGTGGGCTGCCCTGGGAGGGGAGGAAGCCGGGCCCGTGGCCACCTTACGGTATGTGTACGCCCCGGTGCTCCGGGTGGTGAGGCAGGGGGGATGCCTACACCCCGACACTTTGGTACACACCGACCGGGGAACCCTCCGGCTTCGGGAAATCGTGGACCCCTTCCGTAAGGGTTGGCAACGCCACACCCTAAGCGTGGCCACGGACCAGGGATGGCGCTTTAGCCCCGAAGGATACAACAACGGGATTGCTCCCACACTACGGATCGTTCTGGAAAACGGCCTCGAGGTCCAGGGTACCCCCAACCACAAGCTCAAGGTCCTACGGGAGGACGGCAGCCGGGAGTGGGTAGAGTTGCAGCACCTAAAGCCGGGGGACTGGGTTATTTGGGTTCTGGACGAGCACACAGGTACCCCGGTTCAGTTGGCCCCTTTGGATGAGCCCCTTCACCCCAATGCCACCCCCATCCGCACGCCTCACCTGCTGACAGAGGAGCTGGCCTTTCTCCTGGGTTTCCTGTGGGGAGAAGGGTTTGTCAGCGGGGACCGCATAGGCCTTTCCGTACATGAGGACGAACCCATGCGGGAAGAGGCCAAACGGCTCTTCCGAGAACTCTTTGGCCTGGAGCTTCGGGAGGAAAGCAAATCCCGGGACAAGAGCGTGACCCTGGTGGTGCGGAGCGCTCCTCTTGTGGCTTGGCTCCGTAAAAACGGCCTCCTCAAAGGGAAAGCACGGGAGCTCGAGGTCCCTAGGGCCATTCGCCAAAGCCCTAGGCCTGTTCTGGGAGCCTTTCTGCGCGGGCTCTTTGAAGCAGACGGCTCCATAGCCGCCGGCTACCCCATGCTCACCACCGCTTCTCGGCGCTTAGCCCAGGACGTTATGGTCCTACTGGGCGGTCTGGGCATCCCTTCCAAGCTCATGCGTTACAACCCCTTGCCTGGACGCTTCTCCAAGGCCGAGCACTACCGGGTGCGGGTGGTGACCGCCAAGGGACTCGAGCGCTATCTGGAACGGGTGGGTATCCCCCAGGGATCCCGCTTCGAAGCCCTTTTAGCCACGAAACCCGACACGCGCAGGGAATCCAGCTGGCCCCTTCCTCATGTCAAAGGTTTGCTGGGATCTCTTCTTGAGGCTACGCAGGCTGGCAGAAAAGGGTACCCCTCGCCCCACACCGCCTTACGCAAAGACCTCCTTCGTTACATGCGGGGGGAAAGGCAGCTTACCGCCACGGGATACACCCTGGTCCTGGAGAAAGCCCACCACGCGGGCCTGTCTGCCCCAGAGTTTGAGTTCAAAGAGTACTACGTCCGGGTAGCCTCCGTTGAGGAAGGGGGCTCCATCCTTACCCTAGACCTATCCGTGGAGGACAACCACACCTACCTGGCAAACGGACTGGTCAGCCATAACACCCGCCGTGGGGCGGGGATGGCTACCCTTTCCATAGAGCACCCCGACCTCCTGGACTTCCTTACCGCCAAGGACCTGGACCGGGAAAAGGCCGAGGGGGATATCTCCACCTTCAACATCTCCGTCCTGGTCACCGAAGCCTTCATGAAGGCCCTCGAGGAGGACGCCCTCTGGCCCGTGACCCCCATTGAGGTACCGGGAAAGTACTACCCCCATCCCCTAGGAAGCACCTACACGGGCCAGATCCCTGCCCTGCCGGAGCGGGAGGATGGGGCCAAACCCATCCCCCTTTTCGGGGGCAAGGTTCCCGCCCGCTGGCTCTGGCACGAGATCGCCTGGCACGCCTGGGCCACCGGGGAGCCAGGGCTTATCTTCGTGGACCGCATCAACGAACTTTCCGCCCTCAAGGGCCTCGGGCCCAGGTACCAGATCCGCTCCACCAACCCCTGCTTTGTGGGTAGCACCCGTATCCCCACGGAGTACGGCCTGGTGCCCATTGAAGAACTGGCCCAGAAGGGAAGCTTCTTCCTGGTCACCGATAACCGGGCTCCCTTCGGGGGCTTGGGCAGACCTAGGCCGGGAATGGGCACCACGGTGCGCCGGGCCGCTAAGGCCTTCTTCACCGGAGTGAAGCCTGTGGTGCGCCTCACCACCCGGGAGGGCCTCGAGGTCACCCTTACCCCGGACCACAAGGTCCTAACCCCTGAGGGGTACCGGGAAGCAGGTAGCCTCAAGCCCGGGGACCGCATCCTGGTGCAAAGCGGGGAAGGCCTCTTCCCAAAGGAGGAACTCCTCCCTGCCGCTGTCCTAGCCGTGGCCCAAGCCCGGGTGGCTACCGCGGGAAGCCGAGGAAGCAGGGGACGCCAGGACGTGCAGGCCCAATACGCCAACCTTCCCACCCGGTGGAGCCGGGAGCTAGGGGTAGCCCTGGGATGGCTTTTGGGCGATGGTTACCTTCGGGAAGATGGGGTAGGCTTCTACTTCTCCCGGCAGGACTTTGAACATGTTTCCTGGCTCCCTACCCTTCTAAGGGATTGGTTCGGTGGGGGAAGCCTCCAAGAAACAGCCTCTTCCACCTATCACCTCCATTTCAACCGGATCCCCTCCGAGTTCTTCCAGGCCCTAGGGGTAAAACCCGCCAAGGCCACGGAGAAGCGGGTCCCCGAAAGCCTCTTCCGGGCACCCCGCGAGGCCGTGGTGGGGTTTCTCCAAGGCCTTTTCAGCGCCGATGGCTCGGTGCAGATCAACCCCCACAAAAAGGACGCCACCATCCGCTTGGCCTCCTCGAGCCTGGGTCTTTTAAAAGATGTTCAGCTCCTTCTCCTCAACCTGGGCATCTATGGGAAGATCTACAAGCGCCGCGAGGCTGGACTCAAGGCCTTGCCTAACAGCCAGCGAAAGCTCACGCTCTACCCGGTGGCTGCCCAGTACGAGCTCATTCTCGGGGCGGAAAACCTGGACTATTTTGCCGAGGTGGTGGGTTTCCTGCAAAAGGAGAAGCAGGAAAAACTCATGGCTTTCCTGAAGGATCGCCCACGGGGTAGCTACGCAAAACCCTTCTTGGCCACGGTGGACAGGGTGGAGCCCGCTGGGGAAGCCCCCGTGTACGACCTCACCGAGCCGGTCACCCACAGCCTCATCGCCGGAGGCCTGGTCTGCCACAACTGCGGGGAGATCCCCCTCACCGTGGGCGAGCCCTGCGATCTTGGAGCCTTGAACCTGGCCGCCTACGTGAAGGACGGGGAGTTCCAGATGGAGGAGTTCAGGAGGGATGTCCACACGGCCATCCGCTTCCTGGACAACGTTCTGGACGTGAACAAGTTCGCCCTTCCCGACAACGAGGAGGCGGCCAAGAAGCTCAGGAGGCTTGGCCTCGGGGTCATGGGCCTGGCGGACGCCCTCATCAAGATGGGCCTCCCCTACTCTTCCGAGGAGGCCAGGGAGAAGGTCTACGAGATCATGTCCACCATGCGGGAGGAGGCCATCAAGGCCTCGGAGGCCCTCGCAAAGGAAAGGGGGGTCTTCCCCCTCTACGAGGCGCACCGGGAGTACTTTGAAGCTCTGGGGATCAGGCCCAGGCGCAACGTGGCCCTCCTCACCGTGGCCCCCACGGGCACCACCAGCATGCTCATGGGGGTTAGTAGCGGCATCGAGCCCGTCTTCAGCCCCTTCGTGTGGCGGAGGATCGGCGGGGAGTACAAGCCCCTCCTCCACCCCCTCTTCGTGGAGCTGATGGAGGCCTACCCGCCCCATCCCGAT
>Ga0101942_100636_pt1 | contig 11177 bp, 8 predicted proteins | sample DewCreD2012metaG_4_FD_75243 | JGI IMG/M metagenome (GOLD analysis project Ga0101942, IMG submission 75243) | Hot spring sediment bacterial and archeal communities from British Columbia, Canada, to study Microbial Dark Matter (Phase II) - Dewar... ...
GCAAAATTTATATTCAAGACTTTTAAATTATCTAACTTTGTTAAAACTTAGATTTTTTATTTTTGTTGGATTATCAATGCTTTTAATCATGGGAGTATTAACACTATTTGTAGGAATGGAGTTTCTTCCTAAGATGGATGAAGGTAATATATACATGAGAGTTATTTTCCCTTATTCAATATCTTTAAAATCCCTGAAATAAAAACTATTGAATTTCAGGTTGGAAGACCAGAAGATGGCACTGATCCTACAGGACCATTTAATTCAGAGTATTTTATAGATTTGAAACCTTACAATACATGGAGAAAGGGTTTGACAAAGGAAAAGCTTGAAAATGAAATAAGAAGTGTAGTTAGATCCTTATTCCCAAATGCTGATATTGATGTTTCTCAATATATTCAAGCTAATCTCCAAGAAACAATGTCAGGTGTTAAGGGTGAAAATGCCATTAAAATATTTGGAGATGATTATTATAAATTAGATTCACTGGCAGAAATTATAGCAAAAAAGATAAAAGGTATTAGTGGATTCCAAGATGTTAGTATAGTAAGGGAATTAGGTCAGCCTTATTTGAGAATAGAGGTTGATAGATTTAAAGCATCTATGTTCGGTTTATCTATTGATGATATAATGAAGTCTATATCTGTAACTTTGGCAGGCTTACAAGTTTCAGAAGTTATTGAGGGTGATAAAAGATTTCCTATAATTGTTCTTGGTCCTATTGAATATAATAAAGATCTAAACAAAATAAAAAGTATTCCACTAATTACAAAGCAAGGTTATTTTGTTCCTCTTATAAAATTCAGCATTAATTCAAGAGATGTTATTGGTACAATTGTTAAGGGTCAAAAGGCCATTCGGGATATAAAACTACCCGAAGGGTACTATGTAGTTTGGTCTGGACAATTTGAGGAATTTTCAAGAACTATAAGAAGATTATCAATCTCTGGTTTGTTTGTAATTTTTGTCCTATTTTTATCACTTTTTATTTTTAACAGATCTCTTATTAACACACTTATTGTTATGAGTAGTATTTTATTTGCTGCATTCGGAGGTATATTATCGCTATTTTTAGCAAGGCAACCAATTAGTGTTTCTGCTATTGTCGGATTTATTTCAATAATAGGAATATCAATTTTGAATGTGTCTTTTGAGGAAGGTGTGAGAAATAATGAAGCAATTAAACAAGCCATGATTAAGAAATTTAGAGCTGTTTTAGCTAGCTCGATAACTGCTTCGCTTGGTTTATTACCAACTGCATTATCAAAAGGTATCGGCACGCAAGTTCAAAAGCCTCTTGCTATTGTAGTTGTAGGAGGTATGTTTATTTCCGCAATATGTATTTTACTATTTATGCCTGTTCTTTTAAGATATGTTGAGGTTCCAAATTATGAGATTTAAAATTTTCATAGTTTGAAAAAAGTCTATATAAAATCATTTCCAGAATATTCCATAGTTTATGATGATCTCTTAGTTTCAAGGGAAGGTGGTCCTGGACCAGGTGATGTTGTTTATGTTTATCATAAAAGTGGTAAGTTTATAGGCTCAGCATTTTACAATCCACATTCAAGAATAGCGTTAAGAATTTTTTCATTTAAAGAAGAAGATTTTGATTATGAATATATTAAAAAGGCACTTTTGAGAGCTTACGAATATAGAAAAAGTCTAGGTTTTTGTGAGGCATTTAGGTTAGTTTATTCGGAAGTTGACTTTATGCCTGGATTAATTATTGATAAATATAAAGATGGATTTGTTTTTCAAGTTTTCTCAATTGGTATTGAAATTAGAAAGCAACTTGTTATTAAGGCACTAATTGAAATTTTTAATCCATTATTTATTTATGAAAAAAGCACTGGACATTTAAGGAAACTTGAAGGACTTCCATATATAAATAAATTGCATTATGGAGAAATTCCTAACAACTATGTTATAAAAATAAATGATATAAATTTTAAGTTTTTCATTGGTCAAAAAACATCTTTATTTTTAGACCAAGCTGAAAACTACCTAAAATTATCTAATTACATTGAGGATGGATTTGAAATTCTTGATGCATTCTGTTATGTTGGAGGTTTTGGATTACATTTTTTGAAGAGGAACGTTAATGTTGTATTTTTAGATATTTCTGAAAATGCTTTAAATATATTAAAGGAAAATTTAGCTATAAATAAAATAAATGGAAGTTATGAAATTGTTTGTTCAGATGTGTTTGATTATTTGAAAAATTGTAATAGAACATTTGATTTTATTGTTCTTGACCCTCCCGCATTTACAAAAAGTAAGCAAAAGCTTGAAAATGCTTTAAAAGCCTATGATAGATTACATAAATTGGCAATAAATTTATTGAAAAAAAATGGTTATCTAGCAACATTTAGTTGTTCATTTTATATAACTGCTGAACATTTAATTGAAAGTATTAAGAAGGTATCAAAAGATAACTTTATCATATTGGAAAGTCTTTATCAATCAAAAGATCACCCTTGGGCTTTAAAATTTTCAGAGAGCTTATATTTAAAAGGTTTTTTATTTAAAAAGATATGAAAAAATTTTTTATGTTTTTAATGATAATGGCTTGTAATGTAAAAAAGCCAGAGAGCGGTCCAAGTTGGGATGTTTATCCAAGATTTCCAATAGGTGATTCAATTTCTTCTGCTTATGACATAGCAAGAAAAAGTGCTCGTAAGGATTCATTTAAAATCGTCCGTGTTGATGATAATTTATTTTATTGGGTAGAGGAGGATAAGAGATTAAATGATACTATTAATCTTCCAACAGATACAATAACTTCATTATTTGTTATAAACTTTAATAAACCCAAAGAAATCATTAGAGGTTATGATAAGGTTTATATTAATGATTGTAAAGCAAGAATAAAGCTTTATTTCAGAAATGTCTTAAATGATTATATATATGGTTATTTGAAATTAACAATACTTTACAAAGAAACGAATCAATCTCAAAGCTATATTATACCAAATATAACAATACCCCCTGGTGATTATAGAACGAATCCCTATATTTATGAGAAAGATGGTTTTAGAATAAAAGGTGAAACAACGATTGTCTATATGGACTTTATAGCAGAATCCTCAACGAATCCAAATTTATTTGCAATTCTTGATAGTTCAATTGGTCAGTTTTTGGTTCCTCCACATTTTGAAGCTTATGATACTATAATTGCTTATAACTTGGCTAACTTTGAACAAAACCAACCAATACCAAGTGAAACACTTAGATTTAAAGTTAAAAAATTATGGGTTGAGTTATATACAAGGCATTCAATACCTATGAAAATACTATCAAATGTATGGCTTAAAGATACTATTTCTAATGATTCTATATTTATCACTAATGAGTACTTTGAAAGTGCTCCAAAAGATCCTTTGACAGGTTATTCAACAGGTTATATTTATGATACAATTATTATTGTTTTAGATACAAACCAGTTAAACTATTATAATCAAAGAAGGGGGAGGTTAAAGTTTTCGCTTTGGGGTATTGCTCCGATATATACCAATTATCCTGAAAGAGTTTATATAAGAAGTAAGGATTCTCTTGAAGTGTGGGGTGATATAAAAGCAATAATTGGTATAAATCAGGGGAAATAAAAATGGTCTTTTTGTTAAGTTATTTTAATCCTGCTTATCCTGGTCTTTTATATTATCCGAATTTCTATTTTTCAATACCATATCTTAAAGCTCAAATTACAAATAATTGGATAAATTTAAATATATATAATGCTTATGTTAATAGTTTCATAAGTGATAACGATAAGAACTATTTGTTATCACAAATAGATGGAAGAAATTATTTTATATGGGGTTTTGTTGATGCTTCAATTTTTTTAAATTTTAGAGGATTTTATATAGGAATTGAAAATTCTGGGGGCTCTTATCTCTCAACAAAAACGAATGATTTGATTTCATTTATTCTTTTTGCTAATAATGAAGTTAATAAAAATTATGATTTATCAATAGAAAAAGGACAAATGTTAAATTACATTCAATACTTTTTAGGTTATGCTTATAGATATAAGGACCTTATTTTTGGATTAAGGTTAAATTACATTCAAACAACACCTTATTTAGAAATTCTTTCAAATGTTAATTTAGATAACAATAGAAATTATATTTCAAGTTATGATACAATAAAATTAAGTTATTATGCTGGTGGTGATGGATTATCCGCTGATTTTGGTTTTCTATATGAGCCAAGAGGTAAAGGATGGTTTATTGGATTTAATGTAAGAAATTTATTATCTTCTTTAAACTTTTCAAATGCTTGGAAATTTCCATTTTATAAGCCAGATTTTAGAGATAGTATATGGATTATTAGGGGTTATTTTCATAAAACCTCTGATACGACTGCTGAATTTACAAAAATTGATAGTTTCTTATTTTATTTAACACCTGAGGAAGCATTTGAATTAACATTAATTGGAAATTTAGATAGTGTAAATGTTTTGAGGATTTTATTCTCTGACACATCAAGGAAACTTCTTTTAAATAATTATGTTTATTCAAAAAATATCTCAAAGAATTTTAGAATCCCACCAATTTTGTCGTTAGATTTTGGTTATAGAGATTTGACTAATAAATATGGATTTAATTTTAGTTATATTCAAGGTTTTAGTGAAAGTTTTATATCCACTAAGAAACCAAAGTTTTTAGCAAGTGCTTTTTATAAAATTTTAAAATTTTTACCACTTGGATTTTATATATCTATTGGAGGAAGGGAAAAATTTGAATTTGGATTTAATGGTGGTCTTGATTTTAATTATTGGATTTTGAAAGGAGGATGGGATTGGTCAAGAGGGTTTAGTTATTCTGCAAAAGGTCATAGGTTGTATTTAGAAAGTGCATTTCAATCTCCAATAAAAGGTAAGCTTCAAATAAAAGTTATTGATTCACTTACAAATAAAGTAATTGCTAATGCTGAAATTAATATAAATGAAGGCTCAAAAATAATTAGGAAATTATTCACGAATTACGATGGTCTTGCTATATTAAATTTATCACCAAATAAATATAAATTAGAAGTTTCTGCAAAGAATTATATTACAAAATTTGATTCTGTGGAAGTTATTCCAAAAATTATAAATAATAAAATTGTTAAACTTATGCCAGCAGGAGGATTAATAAATATCGTTGTTCTTGATAGTATAACAAAAGATACTCTTAAAGATGTTAAAGTTGTTATAAATGATAGTTTATATAGTTATTTTGGTGGAATTTTGAAAGTTTTTGCCAAAGAAGGTAATGCTAAGATAATGGCTTTTAAAGATAGATATAAAGATTATTATGATGTTATTGATGTTAAAGTTGGTGATAGTATAAATAAGGTTATTTTAATGAATCCAAAGTTTGCCAATTTAATAGTTAAAGTATTTGATAGTGAAACAAAACAGCCATTAATTGCGAATATAAAGTTATTTAGAAATGACAGCTTATTAAAGGATTTATCATCTGAAAATTTCAAAATTGAACTTGAAAATGGGAATTATAAACTAATTGTAAATAAAGAAAATTATTCTCAATATATTGACTTATTTGAAATGAAGGGAGGCGTTGATTTGACAAAAGAAGTTTATTTAAGTAAGGATATTGGTTATTTATTGGTTGAAGTTATTGATAAAACTAGTGGTGAGCATTTAAGTAATGTTCAAATTTCTTTAATTTCAGAAAAGAATGATACAATTTCAAAATCAATAACTGATAATAGTGGAAAATATGAAACTTCAATCAGTAAGGGTCTTTATAAGATATTGGCTCAAAGAGATGATTATTTACCAAATTCAGATTTCGTAAAAGTTGAAAAAAATTCAAGAAATAAAATTATTATTCCATTAACGCCAAAATTTGCTATTATTTATGGTTTTGTTCTTGATGCAGAGAAAGGTTTTAGAGTAAATGCCAAAATCGATATAAAGAAGGATAATAGTTTAATAAAAACAATTGAAGGGGATAGTTATTATGTTAAACTTGATGCAGGAAATTATGTTTTTGAAGTAAGAGCCAAAAATTATGCACCAAGAATTGCTGATATTGTTTTAAATAATGGAGATAAATATAGAAGAGATTTCTTATTAACAAAAGTTGGACAAGTATTTACATTTAGGAATATATATTTTGACCTTAATAAAGCAACAATAAGAAAAGAATCTTATCCTGTTCTTGATTCAATATATCAATTTTTAGCGGAAAATCCAACAATTGTTGTTGAGGTTGCTGGACATGCGGATGAAAGAGGGGGTTATGAGTATAATATAAGACTTACGCAAGCAAGGGCAAATGCTGTCGTCGATTACCTCGTTAAAAAAGGTATAAATCCAAATAGATTGATTCCAAAAGGTTATGGATGGACCCAACCTGTTATTAAAGGTGCTAAAACTGAAAAAGAACATCAATTGAATAGAAGAGTTGAATTTAGGATTATAAAGGAACTTGAAGGACAATAAGTATGTCTGAATTTTTAATAAAGCTTATCATATTTAGTTTATGGATTATCTCCTATATTACACCTTGGATAAGGTTTTTTTCTCCTTCTTCTCTAATTATTTCAACAATTATTATAGGAATTTTGAATGCCTTAATAAAGCCTATTATTCTGATTTTAACATTTCCTTTAACGATCATAACACTTTTAATTGTTCCTGGATTTCAAATAAATGGATTTCTAAATGGTCTTTTATCAGTTATCGTATTTTCTATTTTAAGCACTATTATTTCAAAGTTAATATAAATGCCTCTATCATATATGGTTTAAAATTTTCAAACTGCCTGCGTAGCTCAGGTGGTTAGAGCGCTTCCTTGGTAAGGAAGAGGTCGGCGGTTCAAATCCGCCCGCAGGCTTATGTTGTTAGTTTTAATAGTTTTATTTTTTTTAATTCCAATAAATCTATATTTGATTTTTATTTGGGCTCCTCCTGTTAATTGGCCAGGTGATAAAGGTTTAATTCTTGGTCATATTCAAAAAATTTTTTATTATCATGTTTCATCTGCTTGGCTTATGATGTTATCCTTATTTTTAGCTCTAATTTTTTCTATCTATTATTTGAAAAATAAAAATATAAAGTACGATTTAATGGCATCTGTTTCAGTAAAACTTGGTTTGCTATTTGGAGTTATAGCATTGTTTATGGGCTCAATTTGGGCAAAGCCTGCCTGGGGTGTGTTTTGGACATGGGATCCAAGACTAACCACTATGGCAATAACAATTTTATTTTATCTTGGATATATTACTTTTAGGAATATGCTTAATGATGATATTGAAACGAGAGCAAAAATTTCTTCATTTTTAGCAATTATTGGTTTTTTAAATGTTCCATTAACTTTCCTATCAATTAGAATTTGGAGAAGTATTCATCCTATTGTTATTGAAGGTTCAAGTGAAAAGTTTAAAATGTCTCCTGAAATTTCATTTGTTTTAATTTTTAGTATCTTTACACTTTCAATTTTTTATATTCTTTTGTTTTATTTAACTTATAAGGTTGAGCTTTTGGATTTAAAAAGGAGTTAAAAATTTGATTTATCTATTTATTGCTTATCTTGTATTTTGGCTATTTATTTTCTTATATTTATTGATTTTGTATAGAAAATTAAAGAACTTTTAAACATGGAAAAAATTTTTGACCTTGATTATTACGATTATGAAATAGATGAGAAATTAATAGCACAAGAACCTTTAAAAGAAAGAGATTTGTCAAGACTAATGGTTATTCATAAAAGCGATTTTAAAATTGAACATAGAATTTTTAAAGATTTAATTTGTTATCTTAAAAAAGATGATTGCCTTGTTTTAAATAATAGCAAGGTTATAAAAGCAAGGTTGATAGGTTATCTTAATGGCAAAGAAGTTGAAATTTTCTTAACAAGGGCAATTAGTAATGATGAATTTGAAGGTATTGGAAAGCCATTAAAGAAATTCAAGAAAGGTTCAATTATTGAAGTTGGTGAATTTAAAATTTTAGTAAAGGAGGTTTTAAAAGGTAAAAGAATATATTTTTGTGAAAATTATATGGAAGTTTTTGAAAAACATGGTCAAATTCCTTTGCCCCAATATATAAAAAGAAAACCTACAAAAGAAGATGAAATTTTTTATCAAACTGTTTATGCTCAAAAGGAAGGTTCAGTTGCAGCGCCAACCGCAGGATTACATTTTACAGAAAAATTGCTTGAAGATATTAAAAATTTAGGTGTTAATGTTTGTTATATTACACTTCATGTAGGTATTGGAACATTTAAACCAATTTTAGAAAAGGATATTAGAAAACATCAAATGGATTATGAATATTATGAGATTCCTGATGAAACTGCAGAAATAATTAAATCATCAAAAAGAATAATTTCAGTTGGAACAACTACAACAAGAACACTTGAATTTTGGAATTTTGATGAAAATCCAAGAAAGGGTTGGACAAATCTTTTTATTTATCCATCTTATAAATTTAAAGTTATAGATGCTCTTATAACTAACTTTCATCCTCCAAAATCAACACCTTTATTATTAGTTAGTGCTTTTATTGGTGATTTTGAAAAAGTTAAAGAAGCATATATATTAGCCCAACAGATGAAATATAGATTTTATTCTTATGGCGATGCAATGTTTATAATTTAATTTTACTGCTTTAAAATTTCAAAACTTCTATGAAAGTTCCATTAATAGAATGTATTCCAAATTTTTCAGAAGGAAGAAGGAAAGATGTAATCGATGAGATTGTAAATAGTGTTAAAATTCTTGGAATTGAAATTCTTGATGTTCATTCAGATGAGGACCATAATAGAAGTGTTCTGACATTTGTTGGAGTTCCTCATCAGGTTGAAGAAGCAATTTTAAGAATGTTTGAAGCAGCTATTAGTTTAATAGATTTAAATAAACATTCGGGAACACATCCAAGGATTGGAGCAATTGATGTTGTTCCATTGGTTCCAATAAGGAATTATACAATTGATGAAGCTATAAAACTATCAAGGAGAATAGGGAAGAAAATTTATGAAAAGTTTGGTGTTCCTGTTTATTTTTATGAACTTTCTGCAACGAGAGAAGATAGGAAAGATTTACCAAGTATAAGGAATATAGGTTTTGAAAAATTGAAGGAAGATATTCTTTATGATGATTATAGGATTCCTGATATTGGAGAAAGAAAGCTTCATCCAACAGCAGGTGCAACTGTTATAGGTGTTAGAGAATTTTTAATAGCATATAATGTTTTGTTAGATACTAATGATTTGGAAATTGCTAAAAAAATTGCTAAAAAACTAAGAGAAAAAACAGGTTATTTTAGAGGTGTTAGAGTAATTGCTATGTCATTAGCGAACAAAAATAAATGTCAAATTTCAATAAACATTTATAGACCAGATATTGTTGATTTAGATGTTTTGTTTTTTAATTTAGAATATATTTCTAAAACTTATGGTATAAATGTTTTAAATAGTGAGATTGTTGGACTTGTTCCATACAATAAAATTGAAGGTGTTTTTAGGAATGTTTTAAGAATTAATGATAATAAAGAAAATTTTTCTATTGAAAAAAGAATTTTTGATAGTGTCGATGAAATTAAGTTATTATTATCTGCAATTGGTTCAAGGATGCCATCGGCAGGTGGGGGATTGGCAGGTGCAATTAGTTTAGCTCTTGGTATTTCTTTATTAAGGAAAGTTATAATTCTTTCCAAAGGAATAGAATATGATATTAAAAGAATTGATGAATTTATTGAAAGAGCTCTCGAGCTTGCTAGTGAAGATAGTGCTACTTTTGAGAAATTATTGAAGAAAAAAACATTTGAAGCTCTTAAAAATTGTATTGATGTTTCACTAAAAATTGCGAAACTTTGTCTTGAAATTGTAAAAGATATGGAAATTATTCTTGAAAATGGAAACGAAAATATAATAAGTGATTTAGGAATATCTCTTGAACTTATTAAAAGTTCCTTAAATTCCTCAAAATATAACATCCTTATAAATCTTAAAAGTTCAAAAGATGAAGAATTTAACATAAAAGTTCTTAACGAGTTTAAAGAGATTGAAGAAAAATTTATTTTCTTTTATGAAGCGTTTTCTTCTAAAATTTCTTTAAAGCTTTACTAATTATGAATTTTGGTTTTAGTGAAAAAGAGTGGAAAAAAATTTTAGAGGTTTTAGGAAGAGAACCTAATGAAATTGAAATAGAAATTTTTAGATTGAATTGGTCTGAGCATTGCTCATATAAAACTACAAAAATTTTTTTAAAGGAACTTCCCAATAGCTCCGATAGATTAGTTCTTGGATTTGGAGAAAATGCAGGTGTTTTAAGGCTTAAAGATGATTATGTAATTGCATTTAAAGTTGAGAGTCATAATCATCCATCTGCTATTGAACCTTTTAATGGTTCAGCAACAGGTGTTGGAGGGATTGTAAGAGATATTCTTGCAACAGGTTTAAGACCAATAGCATTACTTGATAGTTTGAGATTTGGAAATTATAATAATCAGAAAACAAGATATTTATTAGAAAATGTTGTAAGAGGTATTAGTGTTTATGGTAATTCAATTGGTATTCCAACAGTTGCAGGTGAAGTTTATTTTGAGGAGTGTTATGAAGATAATCCACTTGTTAATGTTATGTGTGTAGGGATTGGTAAAATTTCAGATGTTAGAAGTTCAAAAGCCCAAGGTCCTGGAAATAAAATTATTATGTTTGGTAATTTAACAGGAAGAGATGGAATAGGAGGAGCAGCCTTTGCAAGTGATGTTTTATCAGATGAAGAGGATTTATCAGCAATTCAAATTGGCGATCCATTTACAGAAAAACTTTTAATTGAAATTATTTCTGAAATTGTTAAATTTAAGGAATTAATTGGTATTCAGGATTTGGGGGCGGGGGGACTTTCTACTGCTATTCCCGAAATGGGTAAAAAAGGTAATGTTGGAATTAAGTTATATCTTGATAAAGTTCCTTTAAGATCGGAAGATATGAAACCAATTGAAATTTTATTATCTGAAAGTCAGGAAAGGATGATAATATGTGTTGAAAATGGAAGTGAAGAAAAATTTTTTGAGGTTTTTAGGAAATGGGGTGTTCATTATTCAGTAATTGGTGAAGTTATAGAAGAAAAGAAGTTTTTGGTTTTTTATAATAATGAAATTTTGGTTGATATTCCAATTGATGGATTGTTTGATGTTCCATTAAGAATTTATAAAG
>Ga0101942_100637_pt1 | contig 11166 bp, 9 predicted proteins | sample DewCreD2012metaG_4_FD_75243 | JGI IMG/M metagenome (GOLD analysis project Ga0101942, IMG submission 75243) | Hot spring sediment bacterial and archeal communities from British Columbia, Canada, to study Microbial Dark Matter (Phase II) - Dewar... ...
ATGCTATCCCTGATATTTCAGAAAATCAAGTGATTATAACAGTTAAATATGAAGGTCAAGATCCACAAACAATTGATGAACAAATCAGTTATCCAATCGTTTCAAAGTTATTATCAGTTCCAAAAGTTAAAACAATAAGAGCAATTTCTATGAATAATATTGGGCAAGGGGTAGAGTTTTGGAATATCTTTCAGGATTTAAATTTCCCGAAGGTGTTAGTTTTCAAATAGGAGCAGATGCAAGTGTTATTTCTTGGATTTTTCAATATGTCCTTGTTTCAAACAAAAATACAATTGATGAATTGACAAGTTTTAACGAATTCTTTTTAAAACCATATTTACAAAGTATAGAAGGTGTTAGCGAAGTTGGAACAATAGGTGGATTTTTAAAAGAGTATCAAATTGATTTAAATCCTTATCTTATGAAAGTTTATGATATTAGTTTTGAAGATGTCTTAAATGCTATTAAAAATAATAATCAATCAACAGGTGGAAGATACATAGAAATTTCAGAAAGATTTTATAACATCAGAGGTTATGGTTATGTTAAAAGTTTGGAAGATATTGAAAACATATCTGTTAAGAATAGTAATGGGAAAAGTCTAAAAATTAAAGACATTGCTATTGTTCAATTAGGAACTTCATTAAGAGAAGGTGCTTTGGATTTCAATGGTAAGGGTGAAAGTGTTGGAGGAATTATTATTTCAAGAATTGGAGAAAATAGTTATAATGTTATTAAAAGAGTTAAAGAAAAAATTAAGCATTTAAATCTTCCTGATGGAATGGAAATAAAAATTGCTTATGATAGAAGTCATTTGATTGAAGAAAGTATAAAAACATTAATTATTTCAATTATTAAGGAAAGTTTAATAATTGCTTTTATGATTTTAATTTTTTTATTTTCGATTCGCTCTTCAATATCAATTATTTTAATGCTTTCAATTTCAATTATTATTTCTTTCATATTCTTAAAAATTTTCAACATTACTTTAAACATTATGAGTCTTGGAGGATTTATATTATCACTTGGAGTTTTAATTGATATGGGCGTTGTTCTTGTAGAAAATTCACATAAATATATTGAAGAAGGGTATGATAAACTTTTGGCTATCAAAAAATCCGCTAATGAACTTTCAAAAAGTTTATTTTTTTCTTTATTAATTATAACAGTTTCATTTCTGCCAATTTTCTTTTTAAGTGTTGAAGAAGAAAAACTATTTAGACTACTTGCTTGTACAAAAACACTTTCCATGTTAATTTCATCAGTTTTGTCAATAACATTTGTAATTATTTTAATTTATATATTCTTGCCAAATAAGGTAAAAAAAGAAATGGAAAATCCTATAAACAAATTTTTAATTAAAACTTATGAACCAACATTCAAATTTATTTATAAATTCCCGATTGTTTTTATAATTATTTTTTTCATAATTAGCATCTCAAGTTTTTTCTTATATAGAAGTTTAAAAACAGAATTTCTTCCACCATTTAATGAAGGCTCAATTTTATATATGCCTTCAACAGTTTCGGGAATATCATTAAGTAAAGGGTTTGAAGTTTTAAAATACATGGATTCAATTATTATTTCAAATAGTAATGTTAAGAGTGTTTTCGGAAAAATTGGAAGAGCAAATACTTCAACTGACCCTGCTCCATTTAGTATGATTGAAACGATGATTGAATTGAGAGATCCAAACAAAATTTATGAGGTAATAGATGATTTAAGCAATAAATTAAAAATAAAAGGTTTTATTAATACATTTGGAATGCCTATAAGAGCAAGAATTGATATGTTAAAAACAGGCATAAGAACACCAATTGGTATTAAAGTTTATGGTAATGAACCATTCAAAACCGAAAACCTAGCAATAGAAATTGAAAAAATTTTAAAATCAATGAAAAAGAAATTCAAATAGTTATTATATTTACTTTATTCCAAATAGAATTAAATTAGCACAATATGGTATAAATGTTAGTGAAATTATGGAAATTATAAATTTTGCAATTGGAGGAAATCCAATTACTCATAGTATTGAAGGTAGGGAAAGATACCCAATTAGAATGAGAATTTTAAGAGATTTTAGAGAAATAGATTTTTTAAAAAATATGCCAATTAGAACAAGCTCTGGCTTTGTTCTACTAAAAGAAATTTGCGAAAAGAGTTTGATAGATAGTTTTGTTAAGTTTGAAAATGGTTATTTTAACTTTCATTATTCCTATAACAATTTTAATCATTTTCTTTTTACTTTATCTTAATTTTAATAGTTTCTTGAAAAGTTTGTTTGTTCTTTTTCTTCTGCCATTTCCAATTTTTGGTTCATTCTTAATTTTAAAAATTCTAAATTATAATTTATCAGTTGCGGTTTGGGTTGGAATTATAGCACTACTTGGTATTAGTGTTGAAATTATTGTTGTTAAAATAAAATTTTTGGATTTAGGTTTTGAAAAATTCAACGATAAATATAATGCAATTCATTGGGCAGTTGTTAGAAGAATAAGACCTATCACAATCACAGCATTTGATAGGTGGAATTTTTTTCACTTTTATTTTAGTATTATATATTATTCCGAGTTTTTATATTATGCTTTATAATTTTCGGAAAACAAAACAGGAGGTTGCTGTATGAAGAATAGAGAGGTAAAGTTTTTTATAAAAATATATGATATAGAAAATTCAAAATCCTTTATTATAAAATTTACAAAATTTTCATTTGGTGTCGTTTTGGGTATTATTTCAAGTCTTATATTTTCAATAATTTTAGCTATTATTCTATCTTTAAAATTTGCTTTTATATATATTGAAAATCTAACATTAAAGAGACAAAATCAAAGTCTAAAAAGATATATTGCTCAAATAGAAGAAGAAATAAAAATAACAAAATCAAAATTGGATAGCTTATTTGATATTACTAATAATTTTAGGATATTAGCAGGTTTAAATCCATTATCAAATGACATTAGGAATTTTGGTATTGGAGGATATATCAGAAAAAATGATAGTTTAAGTAATATAAATTTAGAAATAAAAAATTTAAAAAAACTTTTAGAATTTGAACTTCAAGATGTCAAGCGAATTAAAGATATTATTGAAAATAGAAATGAAGAAATTAGAAGAATTCCAAGTATTATTCCTACAATTGGCATAGTCGTTTCAAATTTTGGTTATAGAAATGACCCATTTACAGGAGAATATAAAATTCATGAAGGTATTGACATTGCAGCACCTACTGGAACACCTGTTTATGCAAGTGCTGATGGAATTGTTATATTTACAGGTTATAAAGAAGGTTATGGACTTGAAATTGAAATTTCCCATCAAAATGGAATTATAACGAGATATGCTCATCTTTCAAGGATTTTAGTAAGTCCCGGTCAAAAAATTAAAAGGGGTGAAATTATTGGAAAAGTAGGTTCAACAGGGCGTTCAACAGGATCACATTTACATTATGAAGTTATAATAAATGGAAGACCTGTAAATCCTTTAAATTACATAATTTTTTCTGATGTTGTTTATGATTAATCTATTATTAGCTCTATCAGAAGAAAATGTAAAAAATCACATTTACTATTTAGCAAATGATTATTTAGAAGGAAGACTTTGCGGATACAATCAAAAAGCAAGAGATTACATAAAGTTTTATTTAAATAGAATGGGTTATGAAGTTTTAACACAGAATTTTGAAGTAGAAGGCAAAATTAAAATTGATAGTTTTTATATAAATTTAAAAATTCCGATAAAACCATTATATTTTTCAAGTAGTGGATATATTAAAACAAAAGATATATCAGTTGTTGATGGAGATAGTCTTGACGAAATTGGAATAATAAATAAAGCCATTGAAGAAAGGAATAAAAAGAAAAAAATTATTATTTTTTTGGTCTCAAATTATATTCAGAAAAGTTATTTTAAAAATGATTTAGGAATAATAGCACTACAAACTTTAAAAACTTATAAAGATAGCCTCACTAAAAGAGAAATTGAAGTTTATTTAAAGCTTTCAAAAGAAAAAGTTCAGGGTGAAAATATATTTGCTATAAAGAAAGGTAAAAGTTTAAGATATATTGTTTTAGGTGCTCATTATGACCATTTAGGTTATGGTGATATTAGTTCCTTAGATAGAGTTTATGATGTTCATAACGGTGCTGATGATAATGCAAGTGGTGTTGCAGGTGTTATTGAAATTGCTAATTATTATAAGGATAAAGAAGTTAGAGATAATATATTATTTGCATTTTGGGATTGTGAAGAAATTGGGACTATCGGTTCAGAGTATTTTGTGAAAAATCCCATTATTCCTATTGAAAATATAAAAGCTTATATAAATTTTGATATGATAGGTAGATTGGAAAACAATAATTTAACAATAATTGGCTCAAAAACCGCTAACGAATTTGAAGAAATTATTAAAAAAGTAAATGAAACGTTTAATTTTAATATAAAATTTTCAAATAGTGGATTTGGGATGAGTGATCAAAATGCCTTTTATAATATAAAAATTCCTGTTTTACATATTTTTACAAATGTCCATAAAGATTATCATAAATCAACAGATGATCCCCAATTCATAAATTATGAAGGTGAGAAAAAAATTTTAGAATTTACAATAGAACTAATAGATGAAATTTCAAAAATTGAAGCATTAACCTATAATGAAATTAAAGAAAATAAAACTATAAAAACTTTAAATAGAGTTAGACTTGGAATTATTCCTGATTATAGTTATGAGGGAGAAGGTGTTAAAATTATGGGTATTTCAAATGGAACACCTGCTCAAAAATTAGGTCTTAAAGAAGGAGACATTATTTTGAAAATTGGAAATTATGAAATTAAAAATATATACGATTTGACCTATGCCTTAACGAAATTTAAAAAAGGACAAAAAACTACAATTATATTTAAAAGTAATGATAAAATTATAAAGAAGCAGGTTATCTTTTAATTGCCTTTAAAATTTTCAATATGACTGACAAGTCAATCAAAAAAGAAAGAATTATTGAAATAGCAAGAAATCATTTTTATGAAAAAGGTTATTATAAAACAAATTTAGATGAAATAGCCAAAGAACTTAATATAGCAAAAGGAACAATTTATAATTATTTTAAAAGTAAAAGTAATCTTTTTGTAACTATTGTTGAAGAGGACTTAAAAAATGTTCTTGAAGATGTAAGGAAAATTGTTAATTCAATAGAGGAACCAAAAGTCAAAATTGAGAGATTTATTGATATTTTGTGGGATAAGTTATATGAATTTAGAAATGTTCTTAAAATGGTTGAAATTAGTCAAAAGGAATTTATATTTGAAGAAGATATATTTCCACTATATATGGATAAAATTTATCCAATTGTTTCTGAACTAAAAGTTCTTTTAAGGAAGTTAATAATGGAAGGGATACATAAGGGGCAATTCAAAAATTTAGAAATCTCTGCAGTCAGTTATTTCATAGGTTTATCAATAAAGGCTTTTTTTATGAGGTTTGAAGATCCTGTGAGATATGAAGATAAAGAAGTTATAAAGGAAATTATATTAAGAGGACTACTAACATGTTAAACATCATTTTGAGTTTGATAGAGCTTGATATAAACAAAGCTGTTGAAATAGCAAAAAAAAGGAATATCCAGATACTTCAAAATGAAAACAACCTTCAGGGATATAGGGCGGATTATATAAAAGCTCGCTCACAAATTTTTCCTCAAATTTCAATAAATGGAATTTGGACATATACCGCTAATCCAGCAGTTATAAAATTTGGTGCTCCTACAAGATATATAGGTTATCAAAATCCTCAAAATCCAAGTGAATTTATCATCTATCCTGACCCTAACTCAATTGTTTATTCTGAAATTCCTTTTAGACCTCAAAATAGTTATAATTTTCAATTTACATTAAGACAACCTATCTTTTCTTGGTTTAGGGAAATAAAAGCTATTAATTTAGCTGATGAACAACTTAAAATTGAAAATGAAAATACTAATGTTTTTGAATATAGACTTTCAAGTCAAATAAAAAGTTTTTATCTTGATATTTTATTTTTTAAAGAAACATTTAGAATTTACGAAAAGACATTAAAAGACCTAGAAGAGGTTTATAATTCAACTAAAAAAAGATACGAGAATGGTTTAGCATCAAGTCTTGATTTATTACAAGCACAAGTAAATTATGAAAATGCCAAGTTTAGTTATGAAAACACCAAAAAAACTTATAACGATTTACTAAATAACCTAAAAGTTTTATTAAATTTACCTGATAGTGAAGAAATCGTTATTGTTGATAGTATAGATGATGTAAAAATTGATACAAATTTAACCATTGATGAAAACAAAGTTAAATTTAGGAAAGATATTTTACTTCTTGAAAAACAAATGAAAACATTACAAAAGCTTATAGATATTCAAAGTTCATTAAATAAGCCAAACATATTTGCTCAAATTCAATATCTTGCTTCAAAACCAGCACCAAACCTTGAAGATAAATGGGGAGGAACTTGGACATTTTCTTTAATTCTTAATTGGAATTTATTTGATGGATTTTCTACAAATGCAGAAATTCAAAAAATAAATACGCAAATTGATCAAATTAAACTAATTTATGACTTTCAAGTTCAAACATCAAAAATTCAACTACAAAATGCACTAAATAATTTAAATATCGCAAAAAGAAATTTAGAAACGACAAAACAGAATGCCAAATTATCTGAAAAATTATTAGAAACTGCTAAAATTCAATTTAATAATGGTTTAATTTCAAATTTACAATTTTATGATATTCAAAGAAGTTATATAGCATCTCAAATAGCCTATAAGCAAGCTTTGAGGGATTACTATAAAGCCATCGTTGATTTAGATTTAGTTCTAAGCGTAGGGAAATTACAATAAAGGAGGAAACTATGAAAAATTTAAGAAAATTAACAATTATCTTTTTTCTTGTAGCTTGTCAAACACGTGCCAAAAATATAGAGAAAATTGACGAGAAAGTCATCCCTATTTCTATATCTACACCAAAAATTTCACAAATAGAATATAGCGAATCTTTTACAGCCAATATAAGTGGAGAGCCATTAACCCTCGTTTTTCCCGAAGTTCCTGGAAAATTTATAAACTACTTAGTGAGTGAAGGACAATATGTAAATAAAGATGAAATTATTGCTTATTTAGATAGAAGCACAACTGGACTTGAATTTAATAATTATCCCATTAAATCACCAACAAGTGGTAAAATTCATCTTTTAAATATAAATACAGGACAACTCGTTTCTCCATCAACACCAGTTGCTCAAATCTATGGAAATCCAATAGCTATTATTAAATTACCATCAATTTATTACAATAAAATAAAAATTGGTGATGAAATTGAGGTTTTTTCCAATGAATTAGGGATTAAAGAAAAAACAAGAATTTACTACAAAAGCACAATTATAGATCCATTAAGTCAAACATTTGAAATAAGAGCAAAAGTTTATAAATTCCCAATAGGTTCATTTGCTATTGCTAAAATTACATTAAATAAGAAAGATAAAGTATTTGTTATTCCAACATCAGCAATTCTTGGTCTTGATAAAAAATATGTTTTTATTGTAAATGGTGATAGAGCTTATAAGAAAATTGTAAAAATTGGCATATCTAATGGGGAAATTACGGAAATTCTTGAAGGTTTAACCTTGAACGACACGATTGTTATTGAAGGTCAATATAATTTACAAGATGGACAAAAAGTGAGGATTATAAGATGATTAAACTTGCTGTTAAAAGACCAATTTTAACATTTGTTGTTTTTTCAGTTCTTATCGTTTTTGGTTTATTTTCACTATTTAAATTAAAAATTGATTTATTTCCCAAGGTAACTCTTCCATCTGTTTCTGTTGTTACATTTTACAGAGGAGCAAGTAGTGAAGATATTGAAAAACTTATAACTGAACCACTTGAACGCTTCTTTTCTACGATTCCAAATGTTAAAACAATTAGGTCGTTTTCACAAGAAAACCTTTCAACTATAATTCTTGAATTCGAACAAGGGACAAATCTTGATTTTGCAGTAAATGATATTAGAGACAAAATTGACTTAGCTTTAAGATTTCTTCCAAGTGATATTGAAAGACCAACAATTTATAAATTTGATTTATCCCAAGTTCCAATAATGTTAATTGCTATCTATTCAGATGATAGTTTAAGAGATATTAGAAAGGACTTTGATGATTATATTCAAACTGAACTTGAAAGAGTTCCAGGTGTTGGACAAGTCCTATTATTTGGAGGCGGAAGGAAAAGACAAGTTAATATCCTCATTGATAAATCCAAGCTTGAAGCATATAACTTGACATTAGACCAAGTTGTAAATGCTATTAAATTTAATAATTTAAATGTTCCTGTTGGTGATATAAAATATGGAGATATTGATTGGACAATAAGAGTTGAGGGAGATATTAAAAATCCAAATGAAATTAAAAATTTACCAATTTTCAGAAGAGATGGTTCCATTATAAAAATTTCGGATGTTGCTAAGGTTGATTATAGTTATGCTGATAAAATAAATGATGTAAAGGCACTTGGAAGAGAGGGATTATTTGTTGGTATTTTTAAGCAAGCTGATGCTAATGCTGTTGAAACTGCTCAAAGAGTAAAGAAAAAATTAAATGAAATTAGTAAAATTTATAATATAAAATTTTTAATTCCTACTGATTTTTCAAGGAATGTAGAAAATTCCATTAGAAACTTAAATAGAGAATTAATTTTTTCAGCAATTTTTGTAATTTTAGTCACATTTTTGCTTTTAAGAAACATAACTGCGTCAATAATTATTTCAATTGCCATTCCAACATCACTAATTGTTGCATTCATTTATCTTTATTTAAGTGGAACAACAATTAACTTAATTTCACTTTCTGCCCTAGCATTAGCTGTTGGTCTTGTTGTAGATGATGCCATTGTCGTAATGGAAAATATATTTTATCACAGGGAAAAAGGCGAAACGCCAATAAGTGCTTCAATTTTTGCCACAGAAGAAGTTTCACAAGCAGTCATAGCAAGCACATTAACGAGGATTTCCGTTGTTCTTCCACTATTATTTGCTGGTGGATTTGTTGGTTTATTTTTTAGAGAACTCGTTTTTTCAATTGCAATAACATTATTCATTTCCCTATTAGTTTCATTTACACTAACACCTACGCTCGCGTCTAAATTTTTAAGAAATCCAAAACCTCCTACGACAATTGTTGGAAAGTTTCTTGATAATTCATTAAAAGCTCTTGAAAATGCCCATAAAAAATTATTAAGATGGTCAGTCAATCATAAGTTTTTAGCATTTAGTTTAGGAATTTTAATTTTTATATTAGGTTTCTCATTATTTAGATTTGTAAAGACTGAATTTATACCACAACAAGATACAGGTGATATTATAATTACAGCATTATTACCACCTGGGACTAAACTTGAAAAAACAATTGAAGTTAAGAATAAAATTGAAGAAATTTTGAAAAATAATAAATATATTGATTTTTATGTTTTTAGGGTTGGACCAACAGAAAGTGGATTTGGTTCAATAGGTGGTCTTGTTGAGGCAAGCAATTTTATTGGAGCACAAGCTAAACTTATTGATTTGAAAATTAAAGATAGTAGAACAATAGCTTCTGAAATAGAGAGTAAAATTAAAGAAATTCCAGGTATTCAATCAATAGAGGTTTCATCGGGAAGCTTTGCTAATCAGTTATTATTTGGTGGAGGAAAACCAATATCTATTGAAATATATGGTGATGATATTGAAAAAACGGATTCTATTGCTAATTTAATTAAGGAAAAGATTGAGAAAATTAAAGGAACTGTTGGTGTTACAATTTCAAGACAATCTGCAAATCCTGAAATAAAAATTAAATTAGATTATTCACAATTAGCAAAACATGGACTTACAATAGCACAAGTTGGAAATTATATTAGAAATGCTATTTTTGGAACAACTGCAAGTACTATCAAAATTGAAGGATTAGATATTGATGTCGTTGTTAGACTTGATGAAAATTATAGAAACACATTATCAATTTTAAACAATTTACAAATTCCTACACCATTTGGTTATAATGTCTATCTTTCAGATATTGCCCAAGTTAGCTATGGTTATGGACCTCTTGTAATTGAAAGAATAAATAAACAAAGAGTTGTTAAAGTTGAAACAGATTACTATCAGAGAGCGTTAAGCGAAATTATTAATGAAATTGATAAAATTATAAATGAGATTAAACTACCACCTGGTATTAGTATTAAAATTTCAGGTTCAGTTGAAAGGCAAAAAGAAGCATTTGGACAATTATTTTTAGCCCTAATTCTTGGTATTATTTTAATTTATCTTGTTATGGCAGGTCAATTAAATTCATTTTTATATCCTGCTATTATCATGCTTTCTGTTCCATTCTCATTAGTTGGTGTTGCTATTATATTTTCAATAACAAGAGTTCCATTATCAGTAAATGGTTTTGTAGGTGTTATATTAGTTAGTGGTGTTGTTCTTGCTAATGCCATTTTAATGACAGATTATATGAATATATTAAAAGCAAGAGGATATGACTTAATTGATGCAGTTGTTGAAGGAGCAAGTAGAAGATTAAGACCAATTTTAATAACAACCTTAGTTGTTATATTTGGTTCTCTACCATTAGCTTTATCAAAGGGTGAAGGTTCTGAACAATTTAAACCTCTAGCAATAGCGGTAATTGGAGGATTAGCTTTCTCAACAATTATTACATTATTTTTCATCCCTACTGTTTATTCAATTTTTGAAAGTTTAAAGAGGAGGAGAAAATGAAAGTTTATTTTATTTTTATAGATGCTGCTTATGAAATTGATTTTAGAGAAGAACTTGATGAAATTATAGGCGAGTACTTTATTATTCCAAAAGTTTTATATAAAGGGAAAATTCCACAATTTGATGATATTGTCTGGCCTGGTTATAGAGTTGGGATTATATTACAAACAAATAATGACGATGAATTAATTAAGCTCTTAAATAAATGGAAAGATAAAGTAAAGTTTTTGATTTTCTAGGCCCCCATTGCCGATCTTTAAGGGACAATAACTTTAAATAACTTATTTGCTGTTTTTATAAAATAAACACCCTTTTTCAAATTCATATTTCTAACCAATCTTCCATTTAAATCATAAACATAATTTGGAATTTCATTATCAC
>Ga0101942_100638_pt1 | contig 11143 bp, 16 predicted proteins | sample DewCreD2012metaG_4_FD_75243 | JGI IMG/M metagenome (GOLD analysis project Ga0101942, IMG submission 75243) | Hot spring sediment bacterial and archeal communities from British Columbia, Canada, to study Microbial Dark Matter (Phase II) - Dewar... ...
AACTTGACCCAGGCGCCCAGGAGGGAGAACACCGCCTGGGAGGGAACGAAGGGGAGATCGCCACGAAGCACGGGAGGGACAGGGATCGCTCGTTGCTCGCCATTGACCAGGACTGAAGGGTCGTTCGGGCGCAGGGTGAGGACGAGACCGGTACGGTTCGAGATCACGACCATCTGTTTTTCCGAGAACCACGTGGCGGCGGCGCCGAAGGCCTCGAAGACCGCTCCAGCTGGGACCATCACCTGTCCGTTGAGGAGGAAAGGGGACGCCTCCAGCCTGACGGGCTGGCCGTTCACAATAACGGAGATCGCCCTCCCTTGCGCGAGCCCTGGAAAGGCCGTCCCCAGGAGGACGATCACCAGGATGAAGACCTTGACGAACCTCATTCCTCCCTCTCCGCTCCGAACTCTCACCCCTATCCCTGGAGCATCTCGCCTGCCAACCGAAGTGTGCTTCTCCCGGATGGAGAGGTGTTCGACTTCCACGAGGGCGTCTCCTTCCTACCCAGGGAAGGTGCTTATAGGGCCGAGGTCTCCTTGAATCCTGCTGGGGGATCGTCTATAATCCTACCCGGGTGGGGACGTAGCTCAGCTGGGAGAGCGCCTCGTTCGCAACGAGGAGGTCGGCGGTTCGAATCCGCTCGTCTCCACCAGAAGAAATCCAAAAGGGACAAGGGTTTTAGCCCTTGGCCCTTTTTGATTCTCGAATCAACCACGCAAAATTGCTAATATCTGCAGATATGATGGGCCGCATAGCTCCAAGGCTTGGCTGGCCTGAGATGCGTCCCTATTGATCGCTGAATGGCTACTGGGATCGGCTCAGGAGGAGATCCTCGATGGCCCTTGCAGCAGATTCCTGCATTCCAGCAAGAGTATGAGTGTAAACACGCATCGTGAAGGTCGGCGTGGCGTGCCCTAGCCTCTCCTGCGCTACCTTGGGGGTACTCCAGCCCTGGCCAAGTAAGAGGCGTGTAGGTGGCGCAGGTCGTGGAACCGGATGTGAGGAAGCCCCGCCCGCTCGATGACCCTCAGGAAGTCCCTCCGCACAATGTTGCGGGCGTGAAGGGCTTGCCGTTGGGCTAGCTGAACACCAGATCGAGCTCGTGGCAGTGGGGGCAGGAGGCCTTGCGGCAGCGTGGGCCAAGCGGGCAGGGCTCCAGGGCTCGGCGGATGGCTCGCTGCCCTTCCCGCACGACTCGCAGGACTTGCACCACCGCTTCCGGCAGGGCCACCTGCCTCCGGGGGTGGCCGACTTCGGTTCCTTCTCCACGATCTTCTCCCCCAGCCGGTAGACCACGCGGCGGACGAGCGCCGTCCCGGCCATAAGGTCTACGTCCTCCCACCGGAGCCCAGCGAACTCGCTCTGCCGCATTCCCGTGAGGAGCGCTGTCGGGTACAGAGGTACCCCTCGAAAGGTGTGGAAACGCAGAGGGCGGTGTACCCTCCTGGTGAGACAAAACCCACGGGCTATGGGCCCGAGGAGGGAGGACACCGCGAAGCGCTTCAAGCGTTGTGACCGAGTCACCGCGGTGATCTGGAAGGCGCTCATGATGGAGGAACGGCACTTCCGCCGCCTGAATGCGCCGCACCTGCTCGCGAAGGTCTATGTGGGCGTGCGCTACGTGGATGGAGTCGAGGCTACCCAGGAGGTCGCCGCCTGATGCGAAATTCCCCACCTCTTGACGGAACCTCCGGCGGGGCGCGATAATAGGGTCTAAAGCCCACCAGCCTCAGGCCTGCTGAAGTACGTCCGGGCCGATTTGGCGGGTCTGTCTAGCCGGGATAGGGTGTGTGTTGCGAAGCGGGCTTATCAAGGAGACCGAAGGGAACTGTGCGTGAGAGGTGACAGTATCTCGACTGCGGGGCTCGTTGTGTTTGGGGGATTAGGCGGTTCAGTCCAATTCTTGTTAGCCTGCTTTCTCACCCGCAAGTTGTGATTGAGCGCAAGTGGAGAATTTCCTATGGATTATCGCAGGGCCGCTTTTTGGCAGTTGCTGATATTGACAATACTGTTGAATATTGTTTCTCAGGCCATTCACGAGGCAGGTCATTGGGCTGTCTATGAAACTTTGGGGCTGGGACCTATATGGGGGTTCACTGGACTGGTGCAGATTTGGGGTGATCCGCCCCTCCATCCTGATGAATGGATAGAGACGATTTCCCCCGATGGAGAACGAGGGTGGTTGCGGTTAACTTCGGCTCCCAGCAAAACTGAAGATATTATTGGATTGGCCGCAGGCCCACTGGCATCATTACTGGGAGTTGTATTCGGCTTAAGCCTGATGCGCTGGAATCGCAATCCCGTCACGAAACAGATAGGATTAGTTCTGGCGCTGATAGGTTCTATAATCATGAGCCAGTATTACTTGCGAGGCTTCTCTCGCCTTGGAGGGGACGAGTATTTTCTGGCAGCGCATTTGGGCATTCCCAAATACACAATTGATATCCCGTTCGGCTTGGCGTTTAGCGTTAGCTTGATAGCGGGACTATGGGCATTGGGTGATTGGCGAGCAATTCTCAAATGGCTGAGCGCGATTCTACTGAGAAGTGTACCTGCAGGTTTATTTTTGATGAAAGCCAACGACCTTGTGCAGTCTCAGATCAACCAGGGGAATCCTCTCTTTCAGCCCTTCTTGGGCTTTTCCTTTCCAGTCATTGTTGTTAATGTGATCGTTCTTTTATTGCTTTGGGTATGGTGGAAACGAGCAAGCAAGATGTCATACAATTCACTGAAAACTGCGAGCTAACAAGCGGTTCCAGCCGACACGCTCCGCTCGTTTCGCTCGCTCTGCGTGCGGTGTGCCGGCACGTCATGGCGGGCTCCTTCAGTTCTTCACCAGCCCCCAAGTGCCGTCGGTGAAGTTCACCACCTCGTCGCGAAGCGTCCCGTTCAATTTCGCGCGGACCGTGGCTGCCGTCGTGCCGAGGGCTTCAGCCAGTTCATTAACAGTCTTCCGGCCCGTCCGCAGTTCAAGACAAATCCTCGCAGCGATCGAGAGGTGTTCAGCCAGTTCTGGGATGTCGGCGATCTCAGTCCAGGTGTTCACCGTGGCGTCGGGTTGCGCGCCGCCAGCGAAGCCAAGACTGTCCAAGATGAGGAAATAAACCTGGTGGGTGTCGCAAAACCGGCGGAGTTCGGGACCGCATTGGTAAATTGGAACATCCAGGTTTGTAAAAAAGAGTCTTCTGTGATGAGGCGTGGGGGATCATGCACCGTGCCGTTCGCCGCGGGCGAGCCCGCAAGAGGCCTCAGCCCTTGCGGTACATCGGCATTGACGAGAAGTCCGCTCGCAAGGAGCATCGATACCTGACCCTCGTCGTGAATGCAGAGTCCGGGCAGGTGGAATACATTGCTACCTGACCGCAAGAAGGAGAGCTTGGACGGATTCTTCCAGCAGCTCGCTCCCGAACAGCTGGCAAGCCTTGCGGGGATCGCCCTGGACATCTGGGAGCCGTACATCCTCTCCATCCGGGAACACGTCCCGGACGCCGACTGTAAGATGGTCTTCGACCGCTTCCACCTCATGCGGCATATCCAAGAGGCCGTAGACCAGGTCCGTCGGCAGGAGCATCGTGCCCTTCTTCGTCAGGGTGCCAGCCCCCTCACAGGCACCAAGTACCTGTGGCTGTATGCGCAAGAGAATATCCCTGAACACCGACGGGAGGAGTTTGAGCGTCTCCGAAGCCTCAACCTCAAGGTGGGCGGGCGTGGGCCATCAAGGAGAGCCTGCGGAAGTTGTGGGGCTACATCAGCCCAGGCCACGCCCTTCGATTCTTCCAGCGGTGGTTCTGGTGGGCCACCCACTCGCGCTTGGAGCCGATCAGGAAGGTGGCCCACATGTTCAAGCGTCACCTCTCCAACATCCTGACCTACACCAAGCATCGTCTCACCAACGCCGTTGCTGAGGGGTTCAACAGCAAGATCCAGCAGATCAAACAGATGGCTTACGGGTTCCGGAACATCGAGCACTTCAAGATCGCCATTTACTTTCACTTATGAAAACGCCGTGCAAGACCCTCCTTTCGGAATGCTCGGACGGCCTTCAAAGCCCTCTGGCTTTAAGACCTCTTCCATCCCATCGCGGAGCTTACCGTCGTGCCCATTCACTTATCGGTCCTCGCGGCACACTATAGCGATGGGAGCCCCAACCGCCCAATCAGACATCAGGGACGTTTAACGTCCAGAAAGAACCGGGGCGTGTTGGGACAACCTCTTCCGGCCCCCTCCGGGGTCCTCCTCGAACACCACACCCTTCTTCAGGCAGTGGTAGATGGACACAAGAATCTCTCGAGCGACGACCACCCTTGCAACCTTGGATCCCCTCCTCCGCTCGACCCTCCTGTAGAGGTCTCCCAGTCTTCCGGGAGCCTTGGCATAGTGCTGTGCTGTCTCCACCAGGATCCAGCGCAGCCACTTGGAGCCCTGCTTGGTGAGCCTGCCATGGTAGAAGACCTTCCCCGACTGGAAGGTGGACGGGCAGAGCCCGGCAAAGGAGATGAGGTGCTTTTCGTCCGGGAACCTGTGCACGTCCCCAATCTCGGCCAGGATGAGCATCACAGAGTATTTCCCCAACCCTCGGATGGGGAGGATGAGCCTCACCCTGGGGTCCTCCTCCGCAAGGGCCTCGATCGTCTGCGTGACCTTCTTGACCTCCTGCCGCAGGCTCTCTAAGATCCTGAGGTCCTGGTCGAGGAGACTCCTGTATGGTTCTCGGATCTCCAGGGTCCTTAGCCAAGCAAGACCAGACTTCCCAAACAGGTCCGTGAAGGGAGGCTCGATGCCCTGCTTGGATGAGGTAAGAATGGATGCGGTTCTTTACAGCAGTCTGGAGGTACACCAGGAACGCCCTGTGCCGCAAGATCTCGCGCAGGTCCCTCACCTCCCTGGGAGGGATGTAGGTCTGGGGGACGAGGTCTGCCCAGGTGCGCGAGGATCGTAGCGTCGATGCGGTCGGTCTTGATCCTCGCAGAGGCGATGGCCTTGGTCTTCAGAGGATGGGCCAGCTGGATCTCCTCCACCAAACCCTCCAGGCATTCGTAGGGGTACTGCCAGTTCCCCGTGGCTTCCATAACAACCCGGATCGGTCTAGGGAGTCCCTGGAGGAAGGAGAGGAACTCCTCCCTGCGAGTCCGCAGCCTCGCATCCTCAAGGACCTCCCCCGTTTCCCTAGAGACTGCGACACCACGAGTACTTCCGCCCGAGATCCATCCCGATCACTGTCCCGCAGAACCCAGAACCCATACTCCGTGCCCCCTTTCCGTGGTTGCTCTAGTCGTATTGTACGCCACCACTCGGGGCACGGCGTTTTCATGTTATCACCGAAAACTACTTAGATGGCAACGCTTTGCCAGATCGCCTCTTCATATTCATTTGTAGTAGGCTTCTCAATCCAGAACGTGCTCTCAGAACACGCTCTATTCACTAAACGTAACCACGCAGGTAACTTCCAGGAAACGACCTAGGTCCGCGGCCTTTTCCTTAATCTTATTACGAACGACCCTAGACAGACTATCAAAGGGCATCACTGTCAGAGATAACTGGCTACCGTGGCGCTTGTAGGACCAGGTTCCCACGACGCGCCCACCTAGAAGCACTACAGGCGACAGCCACCCTGCTTTACGGTAGACTTCCTTGTAGTGAGCCTGATCTACAAGGTGTTTTTTGTCAAAGTGGCCGAGCATATAGGGATCAAAGCTTGGCAATAGACAAACGGTTTGGTCATCAGATACCTCTGTCTGCACCCATTCGAGATCCTCGTAAAGTAACAATCCTGGCTCACCTTCGATGGATACCTCGATCACCTCATCTCCAAGCTGGTCTCGGATCGAGCTGGCATCCTTCATTACTAAACCTGCCCATTTGGAAAAATCTTGTAGGCTGGCAGGGCCATAACTGCGTAAGTAACGACGCAAAAGAGCCTTAGCAGCTTCTTCCTCAGATAGCTCGTTTAGCCCAGGAAGCCACTGATCCAGCCGAATAAAAGTGATCTCTTGGCCTCGGTTGGGGCCGAAGCAAATCAGCCCCTGTAAGGCGGCTTGTTTAGCCACACCTCCCCAACTGTGCTCAACCCATGGCCTTGACATTTCACCCAGCAGGGAGACAATTCGCTCAGCCAACTCCCGCCGCGTAAGGGGCCCCATTGCGAGAGCTTCAACGATGGCCTCTACCATCATGTTGGCTTTACCCTGACTCAATCCGTACTTAAAGAACCACCGTTGCACCTCACGCACACCACTTCGTCTGAGGGCACCAATATAGATAGATAGATCCTCAGTCGGTAGTAAATGCAGAGTCCCCCGCATGCACCAAGTTTTGACAAGCGCACGTTCCTGCCATAAAGCGCGTTCAATATCTTGGGGCGTGAGATACTGCACCCGTGCCCACAAGGCCAGTTGAGCAGCCGTCATTAACTGAGCTTGAATGCCACACACGTCTCGCACCACTGCTGATAGCAACTTGGGGACAGCACGATTCATCAGATAATGGCGGCGCAACCGAAACGCAGAAACTTGCGCCCAGGACAGAGAATACTCTGGCTTTCGCTTCTTTCTGCTTTGTCCAGCAACTCTCATTTCAAATCCTGGCCTCATTGTAGACTCTTACCCCCGCCTGTCAACCCTCCGCAGCAGAGAGAACTAAGGCTGAGGCTGTCCACCGTTGACAGGTACAGTTACCGTGCGTTCGTGACTAACCTCCGCATCTGGCCTATCGCCATCCACCGATTCTACAACGACCACGCTGCGGTGGAACTCACCATCAAGGAATTGAAAGCCAACAATCCCCTGACGAACTTTCCCACCGGGTAATCCGTCGCCAACGAGCCGTACTCCCTTCTGCTGCTCTCCGCCTACAACCTGGCCAGTCGGTACAAACGCTTGTGTCGCCTACCACGTTTCAATAAATGACACGAGTTACGCACTGACCCACAAGGGGCTCAAAAATGATTTGGGACACCGCCTGAGGAATGCTGCGGACCCTGCCCTGGTCCACGGAGCGGTTGATCATAGGGCTGATCCGCTGGAAGTAGCGGCTGGGAGAGGATGGCTATCTGTGCTTGGATGACGTGGTGGTGGAGAAGGCCTTTGCAAAGCAGATGGCCTGGGTGGGATGGACGTACTCCCCTTCCGAGCGGTGTTGTGTCTTTGGCTTCCATATTGTGCTCCTGTTCTGGTGCAACGGGAGTTGAGCGGATCCCCGTGGGCTTCCGGTTGTGGCGCCCCCAGGACCAGGGCGTTGAACCTACAAGATGAAGCTGGAACTCGCTCAAGATCTTGTGAAGATCATCTTGCGTATCGGGTTACGCTTCGAGTACATCGTCTTCGACCTGTGGTATAACGCCAAGTGGCTGGACCGGCAAGGGATCATCTGGGTGAGCACGCTCAAGAGCAATGCTTTGGTCACCTACAAGGGACGCACCCAGCCGGTGGGCATCTTGGCGAGAGGGCTTCCCCGCCGCCGTATCGCGGGCCGCACCTGGGCTTGGGTAGGCACTGTCCACCTCCAGCGCGACGGAAATGTCCGCCTCGCCGTGGCCACGAACGGCCGGGGAGGTCTGGACTACATCGTGAGCAATGATCTCCCTCGGCAAGGGAAGACCCTGATCCGCCGCAAGCGCAGCCGCTGGGATGTGGAAACCTGCTTCCGCGATACCAAGCAGCTTGCCGGTCTCAAGGCCTACTAGTTGCGGGTGCCGCAAGCCATGGAACGGCATGTGGCGCTGGTCCTCCTTACCTTTGTTGCCTTGCAGCTGCCCAGACTCGACCCACAAGAAACGGTGGGTGAGGTGAAACGCCGCCTGCAGCTCGAAGTCGTTAAAGGAGGAACTCCATCCCCTACGCCTTCCATTGGCATGTCTCCCAGGGGTGATCTTATGGTCGCTGCGTAAGTCCTGTTATGAAAACGCCGTGCAAGACCCTCCTTTCGGAATGCTCGGACGGTCTTCAAAGCCCTGTGGCTTTAAGACCTCTTCCATCCCATCGCCGAGCTTGGTATCATGCCCATTCACTGTGGGGGACTTGACCTCTACCCACACTAAAGCCGGTAGACCATTTATTCCGGTGGGGTCACGGTCTCAAGCCGTTCCAGGATTTTGGCGGGGTGACCAACGCACGAATCGATGTCACAATGAGGAAGCCCAACAGTCTACGAAGGTTCCTCCGCCATACCATCTACGACGCGCCACACTCCAGTAGCCCTGGCTCGCTCCTGTGCGTCTGCAAGGATGCGCTGTCCCGCAACAGCCGCAAGGGTGGGAATCCCGGTGGCCTTCTGTAAGAGTGCGGCGCGACGCGCCGCACGCTCCACGTCGTACTGGTCTACCACCACGGAAACCTCCACCAGCAGGTAGACCTGCTGTCCGTCACGTTGCCCGAAGAGCACCACATCCGTGTGCATCACGTCCCCTTTCTCCAAGAGGGTGATGTTCCCGGCATCGACTGCATCGTCCAGGATGCGCCCCAGCTCCTGGTGATCTATAACCCGGATGCGCCGCAAGATGGACTGGAAGAACGATGCTGCCCTTTCACGATAGGACCGCTCCAGTTCGCTCCCCCTCAGATCGCCCACCTCGCGGGCCAGCCGCCCGAGTTCGTCCTCGGTCATTCCCTGCGCCTCGGCAAGCTCCTCCACCTTCCCCGCCAAGGACGTCAGCCGCTCCTCGGTACGCCGCTGCGCCTCGGCAAGCTCCTCCACCTTTTCCGACAGCCTTCGAACCACCTCGGGTAAGGTAATAGCCGCTCAGCCAGTCGCGGGCGTCCACGCCCCTGGCGTGGATGCGCGGGTACATTCCCTTGAAGAGGATGGTCTCCAGCGGCCAGGGACGCCGGCCGAACCCCTCCGCCATCAACGATGACGGGGTGTTTCGACGGTGACGGGGCCTCGTCGATGCCTGCGTAACCCGAGAGGCCCCCGCCCGGGCAGGGCAGGGGCCTCTCGTCTCGTCTCACTGCCGCATTGTCCTGGGATCGACCTGGTCCATCACGCCTTCCGCCAGAACCGCGCGATCATCGCCGCCGCCTCGGCGCGGGTCGCCCCGGCCCGCGGCACGATGGCCGTAGCCGCCTGGCCCTTCACGATCCCCTCCCGCACCGCCAGCGCCAGGTCCGCCCTCGCCCAGTCGGACACCTGACCGGCGTCGGCAAAGCCCGCCAGGGTGCTGGACACCTGCGCGTCGCTAAGGGCCGCCTTGCCGGAGGCTTTCAACGCCCGTGCCACCATCGCCGCCACCTGTTCTCGGGTCACGGGGGCGTCCGGGCGGAAGGTGCCGTCGTCGTAGCCCTGGATGATCCCAGCATTCACCGCCGTCATCAGCTCGCCGAAGTGCCAGTCGGTGCCCCTCACGTCGCGGAACGTCATGGGCGCCCGCGCCGGCTTGAGGCCCATGGCCCGCACCAGCATGGCCGCGAATTCGGCCCGCGTGACCCGGCCCTCCGGGTTGAACCGCCCGTCGGGCAGGCCCCTGGCCACGTACTTGGACGCCATCAGCTCCACGTCCGGCCTGGACCAGTGGCCGGCCAGGTCGTTGAAGGCCACCCTCACCTCGGCTAGGAGGTAGCGGCTGAACCCGTGGAGCCGGACGACCAGCTTACCGTCCACCAGCTTGCCGCCGACGAAGGTCAGGGTGCCGTCGTCGTTGAGCTTGAACAGGCCCACCTTCTCCGGGTCGGTCACGCCCGCCAGGTCGGCGGCGGAGAGGGCCACGGTGAAGGTGACCGGCTTGGCGAAGGCGGTGACCGCCGCACCGCCGCTCGTTTCAGCCTTGAACTCGAAAACCCTGCCGATGGCCTGGACGCCCTTCGGACGGGCTGCAGGTAATCCTGAATGATCGAACTTTTTAGGGTAAGGCGGGCGTCGATTTTTAACATCTTGTGGCCGTCACATGGGGCGATGCCATGCTCCGCACCGACCACTTGGACCAGTCCGGGCATCTCTTCGATCATCTCGTGGGTTCCTTTGCGCGCCTTTCCTTCCGTCACCAGCCAATCTGCCGGATCCAAGGTGTGGTCCTTGTCTTCGCTGGTTTGCTCAAAATCAGGATTTCGCAAGTAGGGTTCTATCCCCGGTGGGGGATTCTCTCCGCAAGTTGCCTCTGGCTCCTGGGGGGAGGTGGCGACCGGGGGAGCGCCGGCGGTCGTCCTCAAGGCCGAAATGTTCTTGGATGAAGCGTTGAAAAGCTTCGCCGGTGGAACGCAAGCTGCCGTCAGGATTGACCAGTGCCCGCGCTTTGGGCGCATCCACGCTGAACCACACGGCGATGGGCAGGCCCAACTCCATCGCCTTGCCCATGACCGTCGTCGTCTGGTCGGGGTCATCGTTGTGCTGGCCGATTTCGTTGGTGATCACCGGCAGGCCTGTCTGCGCCCTCAGATACGCCACCGCCTCCTCCAGCGCACGGGGGTCGGCGATGTACCAGTGGAAGTTCACATAGTCCGCACCGGCGGCGCGATAGGAGGCGAGGAGCGCTTTGCCCTTGCCGATCTGCTCCCTGTGCCTGGCGGAGCCGAGTAGCCTCCGCTGCTCCGGCGTGAGGGACCGGGAGGCGAAGTCCTCCGCCTTGGCCTTTTGCCCGCTCTCCATATAGCTGTCGTAGACCAGCAGGGCGACAAGTGTGCTCACCAGCCCGCCGTTGGCGCAGGCGACGCCTTTTCGATGCGCCACCTGACAGGCGGCTTCCAACTCCGCGGCGTATTCCTCGGGCGTACCGGTGTAGAACAGGGCCGAGTTCTCCTCGTTCTCCACCACCAGGACCGCAGGGCGGTATCGGTCCAGCACCTGGTCCAGGGTGCGTTGATAGGCGGCGAGATCGCCGGGCGGGGAGGTGGCCTGCCGCCGGCCGTTGGCGCGTACGGTCAGCACGAGCTTCAAACCCGCCTTGAGGGCGAGATCGCACTCCAGGCAGGTCCCGTTCCATTCGTCCAGGAAGATGGAATCGGGCCGGATGTAGACGGCGCCAAGTTCCTTGGCCAGCCGCATCCCCTCGGGCGTGCGGGTGAGCTTCGCCGGCAGCATCACGCCGAAGGGATTCTCGCGGGCGGGCTTCGGTACGGTGGTGCCGGGCGTTGCCGCCGGCGGCGCCCCGTCAGCGGCCGGCCCGGGCTGGGGAGGCGGGGCGGAGGAGGGGCTGGTTGGGGTCTGGGAGGAGGAC
>Ga0101942_100639_pt1 | contig 11116 bp, 9 predicted proteins | sample DewCreD2012metaG_4_FD_75243 | JGI IMG/M metagenome (GOLD analysis project Ga0101942, IMG submission 75243) | Hot spring sediment bacterial and archeal communities from British Columbia, Canada, to study Microbial Dark Matter (Phase II) - Dewar... ...
CTCATCCCATGTTGGGAGTGGGTAGTAGAGCTTCTTCTCAGCAGCGTCTGAAGGCCATACAATAACCAGCTTCCCACCCTGCCACTGGGTTAGAACCATCTCGTGGGCTATTTGTTTACCAGTTGCAGGATCTATCCTGAATAACCCAAAGAACGTCATTATGTTAAGCTTGTTGAAAGCCTCTCTAACTGCAGTTTGATCTAGGCTCTGGGCGATCTCGATAGCTTTAACCAGGAGCAACACGCCAGCCGCTCCAGCACCTGTATGGTAGCTTGGCAGGATCTTTGGATCCCCTGTTACATTATTAAAGAACCTCATAAACTCATCAGTAGTCGGTCCAAACCATTCTAAGCCCATCCTCTTAGCCAGATCTGGTGTGAATCTAAGCCCAGGCTCCCATTGTGAGGGACACAGTATACCTTCTGCCAGAGTTCCTAGTGTCTTGTAATAGTCTGCCAGACATGGTGCAACATTTATAGCTATTAGCTTGAAGTTGACCCCAGCATCTGCGAGCTGCTTAGTGAGCAGCTGACCATCAGCATAGTGGGCACTCACTATCAGTGCATCAGCACCTAAGCGGGCAAGGTCTGTTATATATGGGCTGAAATCCTTAATATCCGTAGGATATACTTTCTCATAGATAACATCGAACCCGAGCTCCTTAGCCTTTTTAGAAGCCCCCATCCCAGCCGCTCTGTTGAACTCATCATCCTTATACATTATAGCCACCTTCTTCGCAGCAGGATCCACTGATTTGAGCGCGTCGAGAGCTGACCACAAGTACATCGAGGCAGGGGTCCAGACAGTTACTATATATTTATAGCCCTGTTCATTGATCGTATCACTAGCGCCTCCAACATTCATCAAGAGCATCTTGTACTTCTCAGCAACCGGGGCCTGGGCAAAGACCAGGGGTGACGAGTATGTTGATAGTAGGAAGTGTACTTTGTCTACTGTTATTAGTCTTTCTGTGTAGCTTATTACGTTCTCTTTCTTGGACTCGTCATCGTAGTATTTAACTTCGAGGGGTATCTTCTTACCATATAGATTAACACCACCATAAACCTCATTAACCCACTTAACAGCAGCCATAATACCCCAGAAGACCCTTTTACCCGCATCAGCCTGACCGCCTGATAGCGGTATTGCAAGACCAAGAACTATCTTACTAGGAAGAGCTATAGGCGGGGTAGGTGTTGGTGTCGATGTAGGTGTAGTTGGTGTCGGCGTTGCTATCACGGACTGCGTGACAATCCTTGTCACAGTAACTGTGCTACCCACAGTGACTGTTTGTATTGCTGGTGCTTGGGTACCGGGTCTCCCAGCATACATACCGCCGAAGAATGCTGCTATAGCCACAACAACAACAATCACAGAGAATACCGCAACAATCCTAGACAAACCAGTCATACCCATACCACCACCTCAAAAACACAGTTAAAAACATACCTTATATACTTTTATTGTCCTTACTAGACTATTTTACATCAGTGATGTTAATGATATAATTAAAAACATAGAAACATGTTTTAGGTGAGATGTAATTGTACTATTATAATGAATGACTAATAATACTTTTTCTATTATGAAATCTGTAACCTAAGAATGGTGCAGCCAGCTGTTCCGGGTTTCATGATGGTTTATAGGGGTTGATATTGGATTTGTCTCTGTGAAACATTACGTGGGCTCTATTATTCCTATGGGATGCCTGTCAAACAATGGGAGGTAAAGATAAAGACCGAGTAGGTGGGTTAAAAGAGATCCAGGATGTGGGGGTTTCCCCACAGCATTGAGCTGAGGCCGAGGAAGCCATGGGAAGAGCGGTTAATATCAAGCAATATCAATGGCTATGAAGTTCGAACCCCTGAAAAGCCTAATAAGTTATATGGGCTTCGATAAGGGAGGCATGAAAACTATGGAGGTAAGAGACTAACCTACTACCGGAGCCACATCGATCAATAACATGTGTCGGCAGGGGGTGCTCCGGTGGCTTAGCTGATAAAGGCTAGAGTCGAGCTTTGTTTTAGCTGATATTTTTATTATCAATAGCTCTTTCTCCTTAGTATCCACAAATATGTATGTTTGAAAACGCTAAGACTAAGCATTGTGGCTATGGATAGCCGAGTTCTACTAGGTTTCTAAATAGAATGCTGCTTCGTTTTTCATAGAATGGCATGCTAGTGTGAGTGGTTGGGTGCGTTTTTGAGGAATAATAGCTCTCCAGAAACCATGTTAGTGGTGCGTCTATGGTTATTCCTGAGGATCTTGGTATAAATGTTGGTGATATTGTTAGGATAAGGAAAAATGGCCTGGTGATCCAGGGTGTTGTTATGCCGAAGCATGCATACTCAGCACCAGATATCCTTGTGGTAAAACTTGAGAGTGGTTATAATATAGGGGTTTCGATAGATAGCAGTACATCTATAGAGATTATTGGTAAGAAGTCCGTTGAGCAGTTAGGTGTTGAGCAGTCTAGGGTTGCCGTGGGTACAGGTCCTGTGGTTAAGGTTATTGGGACTGGGGGTACGATAGCCTCTAAGGTTGAGTACGAGACAGGGGCTGTTAGGCCGGCAATGACTTCGGAAGAGCTATTGGAAATAATACCAGAGGCTGGGGAGATAGCTAGGCTTGATGTTGAGATCATAATGAGCATACTCTCAGAGAACATGGAGCCTGAGTATTGGGAAAGGATTGCAGAGAGCGTGTATAGGGCTATGATGTCGGGCTATGAGGGGGTTGTGATCACCCATGGTACCGATACTATGAGCTTCACTTCAGCGGCTATAGCCTTTGCGATCCAGAACATGCCTGTTCCCGCAGTCTTTGTGGGATCTCAGAGGAGTAGTGATAGACCGAGCACAGATGCTGCAACAAACTTTATAGGAGCGCTTCTAGCAGCTGCTAAAGCTCCTTTCGCAGAATCTGTTGTAGCGATGCACAGCGATACCTCGGACCTCGAGATAGCGATCCACAGGGGAACCAGAGTTAGGAAGATGCATACATCGCGGAGAGACGCATTCCAATCGATAAACGCCCAGCCAATAGCAATGATCGATCCTTATAAGAGGGAGATAAGGATTACGAGCGGCGATTATAGGCATAGAAGCAAAAGAGAACCGATCCTCTATAACGGTTTCGAGAAAAAAGTAGCACTGATCTATAGCTATCCAGGCATAGAGGCCGAGCTAATAGACACAATGGTTGATAAGGGCTATAAGGGGATAGTGATAGCAGGGACAGGCTTTGGCCACGTACCCGAGAAGCTTGTTCCCTCCCTGAAGAGGGCGATAGAGAATGGCATCCCGGTAGCAATAACATCCCAGACGCTCTATGGCAGGGTGAACCTGGCTGTATATAGCACGGGGAGGGAGATGCTTAGAGCAGGGGTAATACCCTGCGAGGATATGCTCCCAGAGGTAGCTTATGTAAAGCTATCATGGATCCTTAGAAGGGCAAGAGATATGGGTGAGATTAGAAAACTAATGCTCACAAACATAGCTGGCGAGATAAGTCCGAGACATACTAAAAATCTTTACCGCTAACTCAACGAGATCAGAACATCAAACCACACAGGTATTGCTCACTCTCCAGAACTATAGCGATGTCTATAGACTTTAACGCAACGCTAAAACCCGCCTATTGCCGGTTATAGTGCTTATTATGCTCTATGTTACTCTCTATGTTAAGCTTATAAGCTGATAGTTACAAATAAATGTGGGTGTAAATATGAAAATTTTTAGGGATCGCTCGGTTCTGGTTTATTCTTACATATGTATGGGCTTATCTAAACCAATGGAGGGAGGATAGGCGTGGTGGAGGGCGCGCTTTATAGAACCGCAGATCTATTTTCAGAATGCTTGTTCTATGATCCTTTATTTATAGAGGGGGCCTGCAGCTTTGGTGGTGGGCATGCGAGGGTTATCTAGGATCTCTGTGATTATTGTGGTGGTGATCCTTGTAATAGTTGCTATTGGTGCTGGCTATACCTACTTGTCAAAAACTCCCAGCTCTTCTGGCATGGGGAAGATGGTGGTTGTGGTGAACCCGATACCAAGGGAGAGAGTCGAGGCTGAGGCTAGGGAATTGGAATCTTTTCTAGAATCCAGATTAGGACTTGACGTAGAGCTATACTTCCCGACAAGTGTTGCAGCTATAGTGGAGTCTCTGAGATTCGGCCATGCTCAGTTAGCGCTTGGCGTAGGATCCCTTCCAGCGGCTCTAGCCATCTATGTGGCTGATGTGGAGATGCTCTTGGTCGAGGTCAGAGATGTAGTGATAGGTAACGAGAGTAGGGCAGCCCCTTACTATTACTCGTACTGGATAGTTGCTAAGGATTCGCCATATAAGGGTCTAGAGGATCTGAAGGGTAAGAGGGCTTGTTTCCCCAACGAGCTATCAACCTCGGGCTATATATTTCCGATGTATAGGTTGGTGCAGCTCGGCTATATAAAGCCGCCAGCCGATCCTAAGCAGTTCTTCGGCGAGGTTGTATTTGCAGGAGGCTATGCCCAGTGCTGGGAGGCTCTTAAGAGGGGTCATGTGGATGTAACTATAATGGCCGGAGATGTTCCAGTCAGCCTCTATTGGGAGGCTATAAATAACAGCAGGGTTCTTGAGCAACAGGGACCGATCCCAGCCCACGTGGTATTGGTGTCGAAGAGCGTTCCAAAAGATCTTAGGGATAGGATTAAGAACGCTCTTCTAGAGCTCAATAACAAACCAGATCTCATGAGGAAGTTCGTCTCAGCGATCTTCGTTAGATTCGAGGAGAAGGGTGTAGAAGAGCATCTCAAACCCCTGATGAATGCTCTGGAAACCACAGGTCTTAAGGATAAGTATCTCAGAGCCGGCAGCTGATAGGTGTTACTATTGCCAGAGCCATCTGTGGGTCATGCTGTAGAGCTCAATGACGTGTTCTTTAGCTATGGTTCTACCAGGATCCTTAGTGGAGCTAATCTCAAGGTAGGCTATGGAGAGGCCATAGCTATAATGGGCAGGAGTGGGGTTGGAAAGACAACGCTACTTAAGATCATGGCGGGAATCCTAAAACCCGAGAAGGGCTATGTGAGGGTGCTTGGCTGTATTACACATACAGGCTGCTTTAATAGTCTTAGGGGGAGGATAGCATATATACCCCAGAATCTAGGGCTGGTTGAGGGTGAGTCAGCCCTCTATAATGTTCTACTAGCTAAGGCGCCTAGCAAGCCCCTAAGATTCATGGCTGGTCTGTGGGGCAGTGATGATCTTAGCGAAGCCCTTGAGGCCTTAAAAATGGTTGGGCTTGGCGGCAAGGCTAGGAGTAGGGTTGATAGGCTTAGTGGGGGTGAGAGGCAGAGGGTAGCTATAGCTAGGGCTATTCTTCAGAGGGCGGAGATCCTGCTTGCTGATGAGCCTGTATCTAACCTAGATCTAGATACTGCTGAAGATATAGCGAAGCTCATGGTGGGTCTTAAATCCAAGGGCCTTACGATAATTGCTGTGATGCATGATAAGTGGCTTACTTCGAAGTATTTTGACAAGATATATCTCCTAGACGGGGGTATCTTGAGGGAGGCGGTTTGAGGCTCATAATGATCATGCTCATAATAACCCTGATTTTATCATACCCCTTAGGTCTCGTCGATATTGGCGTATGGGCTAAGGTGGGGGTAAATATTGCTAAGTTTTTACCAGAGCTCGGCGTGAGATGGGATCTTGTTGGTGACGCGCTTATAGCGTCCTACGAAACCCTGATCATATCACTGCTAGGTGTTTCCGGAGGGACATTGATAGCATATATACTAGCACCCCTTGCAAGCCCCCTGATAGTCCCGCCCAGGGTGGCGTTTGTGGGTAGGATGACAGCTAATGCTATAAGGACAGTGCCAGCAATACTATGGGCTATACTTTTCGTTATACTCGTGGGACCTGGTCCCAGGGCTGGGGCTCTCGCTCTAATCATATATACATCAGGGTATTTGGCAAAGTTTTTCTACGAATCGCTAGAGGCTATTAGCAGGGAGCATTATGACTCACTAAGGGTCATCGGATTAAGGGGATTGCCGCTGGCATTTGCTCTCTACTCCCACGCTAAGAGATATATTATTAGCAATGTTCTGTTCATGCTGGAATATAACGTGAGAACCGCAACCATATTAGGTTTCGTGGGTGCTGGGGGTATTGGGTATTATATAGTGAACTACCTGGGTATGCTAAACTACCAAGCAACATTGACATTCGTGATATTCACTCTATTATTAGTAGTAGCCATAGATCTTGTCAGCTATATTGCTAGATCACGCGTATAAGTATCAACACTACGACACTGACCAGGTATGTGTTTTCATTGGCATAAGACTTCTTCGCAATAAGAGAGCTTCGGGCTGATTATGGGCTCAACAATATATGGTTTCCATTTACTGAGAGGTCATTGTTTGTGTGGCTCGGATAGTTGTGGAAACAGGCTTATTATTAAACATGTATAGACAGACTTTTATAGATCTTTATGGATGTGAAACAGGTTGCCACAGTATTTTACCACTATATCAGAGATCTTCAGAGAATTATATCGGTATCCACAGTGATGTTATGTTATGTGGAACATGTGGAGGAAGCTTTTTAGTCCCTACGCAGTTTATACTTTAGCAGTGTGGTGTGGTATGCGCTGGATTGTAATGGTTGCGATCATGCTACCAATTGTGATTGTAACTTCACTATATGCCGTATCACTACTTAAAGGACCCGAGCTAAGGTTAGAGGGTGTTAATGCAGTAATCATTAAGGATCCCTCGTGTACATGTTGTGAGGAATACGCTAAATACCTTAAAGGGTTAGGAGCGTATGTTACCGTGAACATTGTGCATGATATAGGATCTAAGCTGGAAGAGCTCCGAATCCCCGAGAACCTCTGGTCCTGCCATATAGCAATAGTAGAGGGATATATAGTTGTTGGTCACACACCTGCCGAGGCTATAGAGAAGCTGTTGAGCGAAAAGCCCTCTATTAAAGGCATCAGCCTTCCGGGCATGCCGTCAGGGTCGCCAGGCATGCCTGGGCAGAAGAAGGAGCCGTTTACTATATATAGTTTTGATGAGAAGGGTAGGGTTAACATATACACGGTAATCTAGTTTTTGGTAGTATTGATTTATTATTTCCTCATAGTGCTATGTTATAAAGGGTTTTTATGAGTGGACAGTTATAAGTGATGCGGGTTTCTATATGTGCTCTTTAATAACGGTGTGCCGGTTATATTTATATTTTATTAAGATACGTATCATACCCGGAGGTTATGATGAACAAGGTTGTTGAGAAGGCGTCTAGAGGAGAGGTGGTATTCGGAACATGGATAACAATAAATAGCCCTGAGGTATCTGAGGCTATCTCAACACTACCGCTTGATTGGGTTGTGATCGATATGGAGCACGCGCCCCTCGATATATATGATGTTGAGTTGATCCTCATGGGGTTGAAGGGAAGCGGTGTAACCGGGATTGTTAGAGTTCCATGGAACGATCCTGTGTATATAAAGAGGGTTCTCGACATAGGGGCCCACGGGGTTCTGGTTCCATGGGTGAGTACATATGAAGAGGCCCTTGCTGTTGAGAGATCTGTACTCTACCCTCCCCACGGTATAAGGGGTGTTGGTCCTAGGAGGGCAACAATGTACGGATCTATACCCTCTGCTGAGTATTATAAGAAATACCTAGAAGATCTCGTGGTTCTAGTTCAGATAGAGACCGCAAAGGCTGTCGAAAACCTTGAGAAGATACTTGAGGTGAAAACCATCACAGGAATATTTGTCGGTCCAAGCGACCTATCAGCATCGCTCGGAGTCTTCGGGGATAGGAATAGCCCGGTACTACTGGGTTCTCTGGAAAAAATACCAAGGATAGCAAGGGGGAAGAAGCCTCTCATCGGTATAATGGCATACTCACCAGAGGAAGCTATCAGGGCTATAAAAATGGGTTATAACATGATCACATTATCATCCGATATGGCAAACCTGTTACGAGGAATCAGATCGTTCCTTCAAGATGCACTCTCAGCCCTACGATAGATCGGGGTTTGGGCTTAATCGCGGCTGATATTGCCTGGCGTCAACAGCCTAACCCTTGGCTTCCTCGGCCTCAGCTCAATGCTGTGGGGAAACCCCCACATCCTGGATCTCTTTTAACCCACCCACTTGGGTCTCTATCCCCACCCTCATTGTTGGGCGGCATCCCCATTAGAATATTAGGAGCCTATACCATGTTCCATTATTGCAGAACTACGGGTTTAATATCAATCCATATAAACCATCATGAAATCCGAAACAGCTAGCTACGGCTGAAACGGTTTAAGAACTTTGTATAGTGAGGGTAAGTGGTGGTCTGTATTCTGATCATGAGGCCTAAAAGCTTCTCTATTAGAGTGGGTGAGAGGGAAATCGAAGTGGGTTGGAAGGCTTTAGAAGCGCTTAGAATAATAAGGGCTAAGGGTTCTATAAGGGCTGTGTCTGAGGAACTCGGCCTATCGTATAGAAATGCTATAAGGATTGTGAGAATGCTTGAAAAAGATATCGGGGGAAAACTTGTTATAACGAGAAGAGGGAGGGGCGCTAAGGCTATGCTAACGGAACTTGGCGAGGAGATAGTGAGCACCTATGTCAGCTCCAGAATCGAGGCTCTCAGTGCGAGGAACAAGATCCCGGCAAGGGTTATCTCCATAACAAGTGAGGGCTTATCAGCGATAGTTGTTGCTGAGACAGCTCCATCGGTGGTAAAAATACTTATTACTAGAGAAGCTCTCAACGAGCTTGGAATAAAGGTGAACGATACAGTGGATCTTGTAGTTAAGGCCTCAAACATAGCTATAGTCAAGTAAATACTTATTGCCAAACCACTCCCTATCCTTGGATAAGCTGATATTTGTTAAGAGTGCTAAGGATATGATTTACGAGAGATGTAGCAGAACGGTTCGTGGGTGTATTAAGTGTTTGTTTTTTCATGGCTCTTTCCTAGGAAGAAGGCTAGCCTGAGGTCTTGCGAGCTTAGTAGCTGCTTAGACTCTCCCTCGAGGACTATTCTCCCCCCAGCCATGACGATCCCTCGATCCGAGGTTTCAAGGGCTCTTTTGGCATGTTGCTCTACTAATACCACTGATTTACCCATATCCCTGATCTCTCTCACGGCTCTGAATATCCTTTCGACAAGCTTTGGAGCAAGCCCTGCTGAGGGTTCGTCGAGGAGTAGTAATGAGGGATCCTTCATTAGGACCCTGGAGATCGCTAGCATCTGCCTCTCACCACCGCTGAGGGTATCTGCTCTCTGCTTCTTTCTGTTCTTTAGTTCTGGGAATAGGTTGAATACAGCTTCCATCCTAGATCTGAGTATGCTTTCGTCAAGGCCGTAGCCTCCCATCTCTAGGTTCTCCTCAACACTCATGTCAGGGAAGATATTGTTGGTTTGTGGTAGGTATCCGAGACCAAATACAACCCTCTTCTCGGGAGGTTCCCTAGTTATATCTCTACCCATGAAGGTTACAGTGCCTCTATGTATGGTTGCGATACCAGCTATCATTTTGACCAGGGTGCTCTTGCCAGAACCGTTTGGACCCACTATTGCTACGATCTCGTTCTTACCTACTGTGAGGCTTGCGTCAAACACTATGGCTAGCTTTCCATAGCCTCCTGAGAGGCCCCTAACCTCTAGGATCGTCATCTCCTCACCCCCGCCATTCTCCTAGATATACCTCCACCACCCTTGGATCCTCTATCACTTCTCTAGGCTTACCATCAGCTATTATTCTGCCCTGGCTCATAACCATAACCCTGTCAACATACTCGAGCAGGATATCGAGTCTATGCTCTATTATGAATAGAGTGATCCCAGCCTCTTCTCTGAGGCTCTTTAGTCTTCTGAAGATCTCGTGGGCTAGCGAGATAGCCACGCCAGCCGCTGGCTCGTCTAGAAAGATCATTTTGGGTGAGGAGGCCATAACCCTGGCCATTTCGGTAAGCTTCATCTGCCCTCCGGAGATCGCTGAGGCTCTAGATCTATGGACGCCGAGGAGCTGTAGATCCTCGAGTATTGATGCAACCCTCTCTGCGAGAGAGATCTCTTGTCTAGACCAGATCGATTTGAATAGAGCCTTTAGGGGAGACTCGCCAACCTGTCCTCTAGGTGATAGCATAGCATTCTCAGCAACGGTAACATTGTTAAAGACCCTGGGGATCTGAAAGCTCCTCACAAGCCCCAAGCTATGGATCCTGTGGGGTGGCATGCCATCTATCCTCCTACCCTCAAAAAAGATCCTACCGCTATCTGGTTTCAGAACCCCTGTTATTAGGTTAAAGAGTGTTGTTTTTCCAGAGCCATTAGGCCCTATGAGACCCACAACCTCGCCCCTACTTATCTCGAAGGACACGTTATCCACTGCAACGAGCTCCCCAAACCTCTTTGTGAGTCCTTCGACAATAAGGATCTTTTCCAAAAAAGCCACCTAACCTCAGTCACTTATCACTATTTATATAGCTCTACAACACCTGCTGGGTATCTCCAAACACCTATTGGTGTGAAGGTATAGTTACCCCCAACTATTCTGTACTGCCAGATCGTATAGTCAGAACCCCTGGCATCGCCGTTCTCGTCAAAGGCTTTCCATCCAGTGACGCCTATGAAATGCTCAGCAACGATCGGGAGGGCGTTTTTAACAGCATCGGCATCGTAACACTTACCTCCTGCGAATAGGATCGCCATAGCTGCGAGCCATACAGCATCGTAGGTGAAGTAAGCATAGGGAGAGGGGTCTCTGCCAAACCTGCTCCTATACTCCTTCTCAAACATCTCAGCCAGAGGGCTTCCCCTGGGTGAGGCAAATACTCCCGTTAAGCCTACCTTGGCTAGGAAGTCGGCTACCTCTTTAGTAGCCTTTCCTGTTGGTGGTGGTGTGTAGGCTGCAGGTCTATTGAGGGTCTCGCTGCCAAACCACCTAACACTGCTCAATACGGGGTCGAGTCTTGCATGTCCAATTATGTTGAGCCCGTCATCCTCGAAGGCTATGATCAGTACGGCTGTTGAGGCATCGGCGCCTAGCTCTTTCACGTAGGAGCTCAGTCTAGCTACCTCTGAGGCGTAATCAGGCTGTCCAACAGTATATA
>Ga0101942_100640_pt1 | contig 11107 bp, 7 predicted proteins | sample DewCreD2012metaG_4_FD_75243 | JGI IMG/M metagenome (GOLD analysis project Ga0101942, IMG submission 75243) | Hot spring sediment bacterial and archeal communities from British Columbia, Canada, to study Microbial Dark Matter (Phase II) - Dewar... ...
GGGATATGTGGCGGTGATCGCCGGTTTCATGGGCACCACCCGGGAGGGGGAGATCACCACCTTGGGCCGGGGGGGGTCGGACACCACCGCCGTGGCCATCGCCGCTGCCTTGGGGGCCAAGGAGTGCGAGATCTACACGGACACGGAAGGGGTTTACACCACGGATCCCCACCTGATTCCCGAGGCCCGAAAGCTTGAGGTAATCGGCTACGACCAGATGCTGGAGATGGCCGCCCTAGGGGCCAAGGTCCTCCACCCCCGGGCGGTGTACTATGCCAAGCGTTACGGGGTGGTGCTCCATGTGCGCTCCAGCTTTTCCTATAACCCTGGTACCCTGGTGAAGGAGGTCGACATGGAAATGGGTAAGGTGGTAACGGGTGCGGCCTTGGATCTGGACCACGCCCAGATCGGGCTCATCGGTATCCCCGACCAACCGGGGATCGCCGCCAAGGTCTTCCAGGCCCTGGCCGAGCGGGGCATCGCCGTGGACATGATCATCCAGGGGGTACCCGGTCACGATCCTTCCCGGCAGCAGATGGCCTTCACCGTGAAGAAGGACTTCGCCCAGGAGGCCCTCGAGGCGCTGGAGCCCGTTTTGGCCGAGATTGGGGGAGAGGCCCTTCTCCGCCCCGACATCGCCAAGGTATCCATCGTGGGGGTGGGCCTGGCCTCGGCCCCGGAGGTCCCCGCCAAGATGTTCCAGGCGGTGGCCTCCACCGGGGCCAACATCGAGATGATCGCCACCAGCGAGGTGCGCATCTCCGTCATCATCCCCGCCCAGTACGCGGAGGCCGCCTTAAGGGCGGTGCACCAGGCCTTTGAGCTGGATAAACCCTGATGGAAAGGCTCTTCCTGTCGTGGGAGGAGCTCCTTCGCCTGGTGCGCCGTTTGGCCGGGAGGCTCCGGGAGGAGGAGTTCGACCTCATCCTGGGCATCGCCCGGGGTGGGCTCATCCCCACCGCCCTTTTGGCCCAGGCCCTGGGCGCGCGGGACATCCTCACGGCGGCGGTGATGTTCTACGAGGGGGAGGAAACCCTTCCCGAGCCCGTCTTCTTGCAGTTCCCCCCGGACCCCCTGCTTTTCGGCAAGCGGGTTTTGGTGGTGGATGACGTGTGGGATTCAGGGCGGACGGCCTGGGCGGTGAAGGCCCGGGTGCGTCAGGCGGGAGGGTTTCCCCTGGTGGCCACCTTGCACTTCAAGCCCGGCCGAAACCAGGTTCCGGACGAACCCGACGTGTACGCCGAGGCCACGGAGGCCTGGGTGGTCTACCCCTGGGCTCCGGAGGTTTGGCTAAAAACCTAACTCCGCCCTGGCCTTTGGCCAGGGCGGAGGCCCCGCCAAGCCCTAGATAAGCCCTAGGGCCTTTACCTGTTCCATCTCGTCCAGAAGCTCCTTTGCGGTGATCTCCATCCGCTTCCTGGCGAACTCGTTGATCTCCAGGCCCTGGACGATCTCGTATTTCCCGTCCTTGGCGGTGACGGGAAAGGAGTAGACGATGCCCTCAGGAACCCCGTAGGAACCATCCGAAGGAATCGCCATGGAAACCCAGTCCCCCTCGGGCGTGCCCAGGGCCCAGTCGCGGATGTGCTCGATGGCGGCGTTGGCGGCGCTGGCGGCGCTGGAGGCTCCCCGGGCCTGGATGATGGCTGCTCCCCTTTGGGCCACGGTGGGGATGAACTCCTTCTCGTACCACTCCATGTCCACCAGCTCTAAAGCGGGTTTCCCGTCCACCTCCGCATGGAAGAGATCGGGGAACATGGTGGAGGAGTGGTTGCCCCACACGGCTATGCGGCGGATCCGGTCCACGGGGACCCCCGTCTTCTTGGAGAGCTGGGCCTTGGCTCGGTTGTGGTCCAGCCGGGTCATGGCGGTGAAGTTTTTGGGGTCAAGGCCCTCCGCGTTTTTGTAGGCGATGAGGGCGTTGGTGTTGGCGGGATTGCCCACCACCAGGACCTTGACGTCCCGCTTGGCCACCTCGGCCAGGGCCCGGCCCTGCTCGGTGAAGATCTTGCCGTTTATTTCCAGGAGGTCGCGGCGCTCCATGCCCGCCTTCCTGGGGGCTGCCCCCACCAGAAGGGCGTAGTCGGCGTCCTTAAAGGCCACCTTGGGGTCATCCGTGGCCACGATCCCCGCCAAAAGGGGGAAGGCGCAGTCCTCGAGCTCCATGATGACGCCTTCCAGGGTTCTCATGGCCTGGGGAATCTCCAGAAGCTGGAGGATCACGGGCTGGTCCTTTCCCAGCATTTCGCCTGCGGCGATGCGGAAAAGAAGACTGTAACCGATCTGGCCTGCGGCGCCGGTGACCGCCACGCGAACGGGGCTTTTCATCCTTTACCTCCTTGGGCCTACGCCCGCAAGGATTTTACCCTAAAGCCTTCGGTAGATGCGCCGTTCTGCCTCTATGGCCTGGTCCAGTTCCTGTATTTCCCGCAATAAATCCAGACTAGGGTTACGGTTTAGCTCCTCCTTCAGTTTGGCCCGGCGCTCCAGGTAGTAGGCCTCCCGCAGGCGGGCCAGGGTTTTCTCCAGGATCTCGGGGAACCTGGGCTCGTCCACGGAGGGAACCAGCATCAGCCTCTCCAGGAGGATGCCCCCCGCCTCCTTGCGGCTTAGCACCTGGCGCAGGTAATCCCGGCGGGGTTCGCGGCTGGCCAGCTCTAAGAACTCGGAGAGCAAGGAGCCTTCCGGGGGCCAGACGTGAAGGGCCGTGTGGTGCACCCACTCGGCGAAGCGTTCCTCCGGCAGGGAGAGGAGGAGGGCCATCACGTCCAGCTCCAGAAGGAGGACCCGGTTTTTGGGCTCGGCCTTGGGGGGTTGGGGGGGTGGACGCCGGCCCCGCTTGAGGCTGGCCAGGTAATCCTCCAGCTGGCGCAGGGAAAGGCCCAACCGCTCCACCACCAGGGCCTTAAGGCGGTCGGCTACCGGGTCGAAGGGCTCAGGGGAGAGCATCCTGGGGGTGAGGGTTTCCAGGACCTTCCGTTTGTGCTCGGGGCGGGTTAGGTCCAGGCCCCGGGTGGCCTCCTGGAAGCGGAACTCCACCTCGGGAAGGGCTTCCTCTAAGGCTTTCTGGAATAGGGCCGGGCCCTCGGGGAGGAGGAGGAGCTCCCCGGGGTCTTTGCTGGGCAGGCGCACCGCATAGAAGAGGAACTTCCGGGCCAAGGAGAGGTCCAGGCTTTGCAGGGTGGCCCTTTGTCCAGCCTCGTCGGCATCAAAGGCCAAGTAGACCTCCCGCACCTCCTGCATCTCGAGAAGGCGGGCTTGCTCCTCGGAAAGCCCGGAGCCCAAGACCGCCACCGCCTCGGCGAAGCCCATCTGGTGCAGGGCGATGGCGTCAAAAAGCCCCTCCACCACGATGGCCCGTCCCTGGCGCAGCTTGGCCTTGGCCTCAGGGTAGGCGAAGAGCACCTCCCGCTTGCGGAAGAGGGGGGTTTCCGGGGAGTTCAGGTACTTGGGGGTTTCCTCCCCCAGGGCTCTTCCCGTGAAGGCCACGATCCGCCCCAGGTGGTCCTTGATGGGAAAGGTGATGCGATTCCTGAAGCGGTCATAGAAGCGCCCGTCCTTTTCCGCCAGAACCCCCGCTTTAAGGCCTTCCTCCGGGCTGATGCCGTGCCGGCTCAAGTGGGTGAGGAGGCCGTCCCCCTTGGCCGGGGCGTAGCCCAGGCCGAAGCGGGCGATGCTCTCCGGGGAAAGCCCCCGCCTTTGCAGGTAATCCTGGGCCTCGGGGGAAGCCTTGAGCCCCTCCAGGAAGTACTCCTGGGAGAGCTTGAGGACATCCAAAAGCTCCCGGCGCCTGGCGGGGGCACTTGCCTTTGGAATCTCCACCCCCGCCTCCTCCGCCAGGCGCTCCAGGGCTCCCATGAAGTCCAGGCCCTCTATCCTTTCCACAAAGGCGAAGAGGTCGCCTCCCGCTTTGCACCCGAAGCAATGGAAAAGCCCCTTCTCCTCGTCCACGTAAAAGGAGGGGGTCTTCTCCTGGTGGAAAGGGCAGAGGCCTTTCCAGCGGCCGCGGCCTGCAGGCTTTAGGGCCACGTACCGGGAAACCACCTCCTTTAGGGAGAGGCGGCGCTTGATGGCCTCTACCGCTTGTGCCGCATCCATCCTACCCCCCGCTTACGCCAAAGCCCGCGGACCCACCTTCCCAGGATACCGTACCCGCGGAGGGGGTCTTTCGGCTCGCTCCCTGCCAGAAAGGCCTGCCAGACCTGGGTTAGGGGCACGGAGGGGGTGAAGCTTAGGAGGTGGTCCACCCTTTCCCCTTTCTCCAGGAGGAGCTGGGCCCTGAGGAGCCTCGCCACCTCCAGGTGCACCGCAAACCCCGTGCGGTGAGTCTGGTAGAGGAGGTGCTGGGAGAGGGCTTGGGCTTTCCTGGGGGCCTTGGGCCACAGGTAGAGGGCCAAGGAGGTGAGGGCGAGATGGTAGACGTAAGGGTTGGAAAGCCGGCGCGCCTCCCGCAGGGCCTCCTTGAGAAGGGGGGTGGGATCCAGGTTCCTCTGCCAGCGGTGGTGGGCCAGGGTCAGGATGCCGAGGCCCTTGCCGTCGGGGTGTTTGAGGGCTTCCTGGAAGAGGTCCTCCCGGAAGCGCCCCTTTAGGGTCCAGGCGGAAAGAAGGGCAGCTGCGAGCCAGGGATGTGGGGCTTCCCGGTAGGCCCGCTCCCCTTCTTCCAAGGCCTGCCCGAGGCGGCCGGTTTCCAGGAGAAGGCGGAGGCGGGTGGCGTGGTAGCGGGTCTTGGCCTCCAGGTCCGCTTCCCGGTAGGCGGGCGGGGGATGGGGTTCTCCCGGGAGGAGGGATTCCGCCTCCGGGTAGCGGCCCAGGTCCATGAGAAGGCCCGCCCTCAGGCTTTGCCCGTGGAGCCTCAAGGAGGCGGGCACCAGGGGATGGAACTCGTTGAGGACCTCGAGGGCCTGCAGGGGCTGGAAGGCCCGCCACAAGGCCCCCGCCACCTGGAGGCGGGCCTGGGCTTCCTCCAGGGGGTAGGGCTTGAGGCCCGGGAGCAGGGGGAGGAGGGCGAGGGGGTTTTGGGCCTGCCGGAAGGCTTGCAGGATGGGGTCTTGGGACCTTGGGCCCCCAGGGGCGTCCCCGGCCATGCCCAGGGAGGCTTGGGCGTCCTGGAGCTCCTTTTCAAGGGCTTCCCGCCAGGGTGGGGGGGCAACCTCGAGGGCCTTTTGGTAAAGGGGTACGGCCCGTTCCGGCTGGCCTTGCCGCCAGGCTTCCTGGGCGAGAAGCCGGAAGGCCTGGGCAGCTTCCCGCTCCTGCATGGCCTCTCTTAGGTGAAGGGCCATGGGCCAGAAGGCTCCCTTTTCCCGGTAAAACCGGGCAGCTGCCCGGTGCCAGGCCTTGGCCTGCTCCTCAGGCACCAGGGCCCGGGCCGCTTGGACCACCTCGGATAGGGGCCTACCCCCTTGCGTGAGGCCCTCCTCCTCCAGGCGCTTGGCGGAGAAGGTCCCCGCCAGCTCCCCCAGGAGTTCCCTAAGGTGCTCCTCGCGCTGTTCCTCCTCGGGGAGGCTGGCCAGGGCTTCCTCCATGACCCCCAGGATCAGAAGGGCCTGTCGTTCCGCCGGGGGGAGGGCGTCCAAGGCGGGCTGCAGGGCGAGAAGAGGGGGTGCCTTCAAACCCCTGGCCTCCAGGGTGGGAGAAAAGAGGGGTTTTCGGCTTTCCACCAGGAGCATGAGGTGGGGGAAGGAATGCTTCAGGAGTTCTCGCAGGGTGCGGTCGGGGGCGTGGAGGTTTTTGGCTACCAGGAGCAGGGGATAGGGCAGGCGGTGGAGGGTTTCTTTCCAGGCTTCCAGGATGGCCTTCTCCAGGGTATCCCGGTCCCAGGAGGGGCGGGCCTCGAGGCCCAGGCTGTACCGAAGGGCCAGGGAAAGTTCCGAGGAAAGCTCCGCCAGGCTCAAAAGGGCCTCCACCCGGCCAAAGGCTCGCTCCACCGCCAGGCGCAGGGTGGTGCGCAAGGGGGTTTCCGGCCCCATGCGCTCCAGGACCACCGCAGGGTAAGGAGGGTTTTCCAGAAACTTCTCCAGGAGAAGGCTCTTTCCGCTTCCCGGTGGCCCCACCAGGTTAAGGCGGGCGGGTGGATGATGGAAGGTTTCCCGGAGAAGGCGAAGGAGGGCCTCGCCTTCCGGGTCCAGTTCCACCCGGACCGCCTTCACCCGGGAAACCTCCACCGCCCCCAGACCCTTGGCCTCGCGAAGGCCCAGGCCTTCCGCCTCCACCCCCGGGGCCAGGGCCAGGGTCTGGGGTTCGGTGAGCACCTCCCCGGGGGAGGCCAGCTTGCTGAGCCTTTCGGCCAGGACCACCGCAGGGCCCACTGCGGTGGGCTCCCCCGCCTGGCCGCTTCCCAGGGGAGCCCAGAGCACCTCCCCGCTGGCCACCCCTGCCCGGGCGGGTAAGCGGGAGGTGCGCACCATCTCCAAGGCCGCCTCCAAAGCCCGCCAGGGTTCCTTTCCTCGAGCCCTTGGGGCTCCGAAGAGGACCAGGACCCCATCCCCCAGGAAGCGGTGGACGAACCCCCCTTTGGCCCGGGCTACCCGGGCGGCTTCCTCCAGGGCTTCCTGCAGGTGGTGGTAGGCAGCTTGAAGGCCGGCCTGGAAGTGCTGGCTGGAGTCCACCAGGTCGTAGAAGAGGACGCTCACGTAGCGCTTCTCCTCGGGCAGAAGAGCCCCCAGGGCCCGGCCGCAGGCCATACAAAAACGAGCCTCAGGGGGGTTTCTCTGCCCGCACTCGCAGCGCATCTCACTCCCGGAAGAGCATCAAGGGGGGCCAGAGGAGGACCTCCGCCTCCTCGGGCAAGGGAACTTCCGCATAGACCACCACGGGCACGGGGGCCTGGAGCAGGTAAAACCCTTCCCCCAAAGGGGTGGTTCTGCCTCCTAAGCGGTAGCTGGCCCCTTCCCGCTCCAGAAAGGCCGCTCCCTCCAGGGGCTTAGCCTGGCGCACCACCCCGTGTAACAGCACGGGTACCACCCCTGTGGGCGCCGGGGGGGCTCCGCGGTCAAAGGCGTAGACGATCTGGCCCTGGACCATGGCTTCCAGCACGGGGCTTCCCCAAGGCTCCGGGAAGAGGTAGGCTTCCACGGCGTAGGCCCGGAAGCGGGCGAAGAAGGTTTCGGGGCTTTCCTCAATAGCGTGGCCTTTCGGTTGGCCCAGGGAATGCGGCACCGGAGTCGGAGGGTCCTTGGGAACCATGGGAAGAGTTTAATGCAGCGTCCTTTGGGGAAGGGAGAGGGTGAGGTTTGCCGCCAGGATAAGGGCCGCCCCTTTATCCAGGTACTGGTTGCCGTTCCCGCATTTAGGGGAGAGGACGCAACGGGGGCAACCCTCCTCGCAGGGGCAACCCTTGAGGAGTTCTAGGGCGGACCGGACCCACTCAGGGAAGCGACGGGCTGCCTGCCGGACGTAGCCCACACCCCCCGGGTAGCCGTCGTAGATGAAGATGGTGGGGCCGCTTCCCGAGGGCAGGGGCCTTGGGTAGAAGGGGTAGGAAAGGCCCCCGATGTCCTGCCTTTCGGCCAGGACGAAGAGGGGCAGGAGGCCAATCATGGCGTGCTCCAGGGCATGGATGCCCCCGGGAATCTGGTGGGGGGGGACCACCAGGGGAGGGTGGAACCAAAGGGCCTCGGTGGGGAAGGAAATCTCGGGAAGGTCCAGGGGGATTTCTTCCAGGACGCTGCCGGTGAAGAAGCGCTTTTTGGCGTAGGCCACCACCCTTTCCCTCAGCACCACCTTGCCCACCCAGACCCCGTGGCCCATGGCCTCCCCCGAGAGAACCTCCAGATCGGTTTCCACCCGGGGCTCGGTGTAATAGTCCTCGAGGGCCGGAAGAAGCCAGATCTCGCGCTTTCCGTGGTCGATGTTCCGCACCAGGTAGCTCTCCCCCCCGTGCAGGTAGACCGCCCCGGGGTGGGCCTCCCAGTAGGCCTGGCGCTCGTCCAAGTAGCCCAGGACCTCCCCCTCCGGCCCCCGCAGGGTGAAGGTGGCCCCCAGGCCCCGGAGGCTTAGGTCCCGGTGGGGGCGGCGCTTCGGGGTGTAGTAGCGGCCGTCCTTTTCCTTGAGCTCGGCCAGGGCCTCCGGGCAGAGCACCTCCTCCCGCGAAAGGGGTTTTTCCCAGGCGGCGGCATGCAGGTGCAAGGGGCAGAGGACAGGGTTTTTGGGGTCGGCCACCGCCGCCTCCGGGGGGGTCTTCAGGAGAAGCTCGGGCCGATGAAGGAAGTACTCGTCCAAGGGATCCTCCCTGGGGATGTAGACCACCAGGGCCCTTCGCCTTCCCCTGCCTGCCCGGCCTGCCCGTTGCCAGAAGGCGGACACGGAGCCCGGGTAGCCCACCAGGGCCACGGCGTCCAGCTCCCCGATGTCCACCCCCAGCTCCAGGGCGCTGGTGGAGATCAGGACCCGCACCTCCCCGGACTTCAGGGCCTCTTCCAGGCGGCGCCTTTCTTTGGCGGTGTAGCCCGCCCGATACGGGCGCACCCCGGGGTGGGTGGCGTAGCGGGCGATGAGCTCGGCGCTTTTCCTGGCGTTGGTGAAGATGAGCCCCCTTATGCCCCCTTCCGCCCAGGTCCGGGCCAGGTAGGCGGCCTCCAGGAGGGGGCTTCGCCGCCTTTCCCCCTTGGCGTCTAAGGGCTTGGGAAGAAGCACCAGAAGCTCCCGCTCCGAGCGGGCCACCTCCTCCCTTAGCTCCACAAAGGGAAGGCCGGTGAGGCCTTCTGCGTGCTCCTTGGCGTTGCCGATGGTGGCGCTGGCGGCAATCACCTGGGGGTTCGCCCCATAGTGGCGGGCCAGGCGCAATAGGCGGAAGAGGACCAGGGCCACGTGGGTCCCGAAGACCCCCCGGTAGGCGTGAAGCTCGTCCAGGACCAGGTAGCGGAGCCGGGATAGGAAGGAGGCGAACTCCCCGTGCCGGGGTAGAAGGCCAAAGTGGAGCATGTCGGGATTGCTGAGGAGGATGAGGCCCTCTTGCTTGGCCTTCCGCCTTACCTCCCCCCGGGTGTCCCCGTCGTAGGGGTAGATGCCCTTTACCCCCAGGGCCTCCGCCATGGCCTTAAGCCGCCTCAGCTGGTCATGGGCCAGGGCCTTGGTGGGAAAGAGGAGAAGGCTCGTTTCCCCTTCGAGGGCAGCCTTGAGCACCGGCGCCTGGAAGACCAGGCTTTTTCCGGCGGCGGTGGAGTAGGCCATGACCACGTTCTTCCCTTCCTCCACCAGAAGAAGGGCCTCCCTTTGGTGGGCAAAGGGCTTTAGCCCTAAAGCCTCGAGGACCCCGGCGAAGACCCCCTGGTAGGGGACGGTCTTGGGGGGGATCCGGGGAAGCAGGCGGGCGAAGACGATCCGCCCCCGGAACTCCGGGTTGGCCTCCAGCCAGTCCCGGTAGCTTTCCCATCCCCTTAGGGCCTCGGGCAGCACCCTTTCATTATGGCCTTTTCTAAAGTTCCCTGACCCAGACCTCGTGGACCACGGGGTGGCCGTGGTAGGGAGCCCAGAAGGGGCTGGCCCGCTTGGCGTAGAGGCGGAAGCCCAGGCTCTGGTAAAGCTTCCTGGCGGCGGCGTTGGCCCGGGTGGTGGAAAGCTGCACGCCCCTTACCCCTTTTTCTTTGAGGCATTCCAGGAACTCGGTCAGCAGGGCCTTGCCGATTCCCCTGCCCTGGGCTTTGGGGTCCACGGCGATGTGCAGGTGGGCGGGGTAAAGCCTCTTCGGGGCCTTGGGGCCCCGGTACAGGAGGAGCCTGAGGAGGTACCGGAGGTGGGGTAAGGGCGGGCCATAGCGGCCGAGGAGGAGTTTCAGGAGGAGGAAGGGCACTCGAGGAAGGAGGTAGAGGGTAAGGGGAAGGTCCGAGCAGGCACCCAGGATGTAGCCCAGGATCTCTCCTTCCTCCTCGGCCACCCTGTTGCAGCACCCCCGCCGCAGGTAGGGGGCCACGAAGAGTTCCCCCCAAAGCTCCCGGCTGGGAAAGACCAAAGGCCCTGCCCGGCCTAGGAGGAGGGTGCCGTGGGAAAGCCGGGTGATGGCGGAGAGGTCCTTTTCCTCGGCGGGGCGGAGGACCATAGGACCACTCTAGCCCGTAAAATGCCCCTCGTGCGCCGCCTGGCCCCCTGGCAGTGGCTTCTCCTCCTTCTGGCCCTCTACCTGCTTCTGGCGGAGGCCCTTAGGCTTTGGCTCGGCCTCCTCTGGGCGGAGCGGGTGGGGCTTGTCCTTGCGGCCCTGGGGGTGTGGGCCTTCGTCAACGGGCGCTTCATCTTCGCCTATTACCACGCCCTCGCCACTTCCTTGCGGGTGCGAAGGCTACCCTTGGCCCCGGGGCCGGGGCCAGGGGAACACCTTTTGGTCCTGGCCCCCCATCCCGATGACGAGGTGCTGGCGGCGGCGGGCCTGATGCGCCGCACCCTGGAGGTAGGGGGGCGGGTGAGCGTGGTCTACCTTACCTCGGGGGATGCCTTTGACCTGGCTGCGGGAAGCCCCCTGCCCTCCAAGGAGGCCATGCGCCGCCTGGCCTTAAGGCGCATGGTGGAGGCTTGGCGGGGCCTCGAGGCCCTGGGACTTCCCCGGGATAGCGCCTATTTCCTCGGTTTCCCCGACCAGGGGCTTTTCGCCCTCTTCACCACCCACTACTACCTGCCCTACGAAAGCCCCTACACGGGGCTTAAGGCGGTGGCCTACCCTGGGTGTTACCGCCTGGGGCTTTCCTATACGGGCAAGGCTTTGGAGGCCACCCTGCTGGAGCTTCTCTCCTCCCTCAAGCCCACCCGCATCCTCCTGCCAAGCCCCCTGGATGCCCACCGGGACCACCAGGCCACGGGCTATTTCGGCATGCAGGCGGCGGCCTCCTTGGGCATGGAGGACAGGCTGGAGTACTACCTCATCCACGGAGGGTACCAATACCCCTTGCCCAAAGGCCTCCATCCCCGGCTTCCCCTGTACCCGCCCCCCCGGGGTAGGGGGCTTCCTTGGCGGCGCTTTCCCCTCACCGAGGAGGAGGTTAGGCTCAAGGAAAAGGCCATCCGGGCCCACCGAAGCCAGATGCGCCTTCTCGGTCGGTTTCTTTTGGCCTTCGTGCGGCAGAACGAACTCTATAGCCCCCTTCCCATCCCCGCCCGGGAGGCCCTAGCCCCGGAGGAGGAG
>Ga0101942_100644_pt1 | contig 11068 bp, 8 predicted proteins | sample DewCreD2012metaG_4_FD_75243 | JGI IMG/M metagenome (GOLD analysis project Ga0101942, IMG submission 75243) | Hot spring sediment bacterial and archeal communities from British Columbia, Canada, to study Microbial Dark Matter (Phase II) - Dewar... ...
AGTTGATATGTATGACAACTTCATAAATGAGCTTTCAAGACTTGGAAAGAATAAAGATATTATAAAAAAGCTCTTTAATCATATTTATGACATTCTCCACCTTGGTGGCTATTATAGAGAATTACAAAGCAAAAAGGCAATAGACGATGGCTTTGAGAAAGTTGAAAAAATTATTAAAATTATTGAAAGCTATATCAAGTGAATAACAACAAGAAACTTATGAAAGGACATTAAATCACTAACAAAAACAATTTTATTTTTATTTTCAATTAAAACAATTTCACCAAAGTTATAAACTTTATATAATTTTTCAAAATTTTTAAAATCATATGGAAAATTAAAATCCAAAATGATATCAGGATTAAAATCATTTATAGCAGTTTTTAACTCCTCTTCCCAATCTAAAAATCTCGGATTTATAATAATTACATTAAATCCAAGTCTGCGAGCATATTCATTAAATTTGGAGTTTTTATCTATTGAAAATGCAAATGTTCTTTCAAATGTTAAGTTTCTAAGTATTTTAAAGACTATTTCATCATCACCATAACCTATTATCGCAATTTTCATGTAATTAAAATTTTTTAAAATATAACTTTTTGTAAAATTTCTTCTCTATCTGTTTTTACTCTAATTATGAATAAACCTCTTTTTAGTTTTATCCTAATTTCCTCTTGATAATTAAAAGTTTTATTCAAAATTAAACTGCCGTTTATTGAATATACTTTAACTTGAATATCAGACTTATATGGAATACTTAAAATTAGAAAATTATCCTTATAGCTAACTTTTATTTTGGAAAAATCAGCTTTTAAAGGTTCGTCAAATTTTGTTATATTACAAGCATTAGCTGATAAAATTTCAATCTTGTCAATTACCCATCCACTATCTCTTACAAAAGCATCAGAATAGAATTTAAGTCTTAAATAGACATTATTATCCTTAAATCTTGTAATATCAAAAGTATCACTTCTGAAATTGTTATTTATACCCCAAAATCTTCTAATAGGAATGAAAAACTTGTTATCATTTGAAAAATCCAAACTTGCAAAATCATATACATTATCCAAAGCATTATAATCACCTTCTATTCTCCACTTATGAGTTATAATCGCTTCAACATAGTCATAAGAACTTAAATTTAAAGGATTTAATAATCTAACGTCTGTATTAAGATTGTTGTTATATAAAGTTCCGCTTGGATTAGTTCTTAAATATCCATTTGAAAATACCCATGTTCCACCATTTACTTGCCAATTTGAATTATTATTAAAATCATCTACAAAAACTTGATTCTTTTGTCCTGCTATAAATTTTTCAACAATTTGATTAAATCCCAAATTGTTATAAAAGACAATATGAACCTTATAGTTTTTACAATTGTTTAATGAGAGAAATTTAAATTGGATATTGAAGAATCCATAACCAAGAGAATTCAAATTCCCAATATAAGCAATTGTATCTATACCAATTGCATTATTATTGTCAAGAATTTTTAAATTTGCATATAAATTATTTATAGGATTATTAAAACCAAGATTTTGGCCTGAAATTTGAACAATTATGGTATCATTTTTAAAAATATAATTAAATTTCTCAATTTCAATATATGGACCACTTGCTTTAACAAGGTATAAAAATGGAAATATATTTTCTCCTACTTGTTCAAGAATTATATTCGTATCTGGTTGGTAAAAATTTTCACCTATTTCAAATGTCCAACCAAGGGCTTTATTGTGCTCATTTGTAGCACCATATATCCAATCATCAGTTGTTCCATCTGTCATATATAAAAAATAAGCTTGAAAGGATCTGTAAGCATTATGTCTAAACATTTTCCAAGCGAGTGTCCTATAAGCGCTATCATCAGATGTAGGAGTAGAAGTATAACCCCACGGCCACAAATTTAAATTTGAATATGTATGAATATCAACACCTATTGTTGGTTTTATTTGATTAAAGAAATTTCTATATGCTTGACTTTCAGGTTCAGAAAATGGAGAAGGTCCTCTATATGTTTCATCAGGTGGATTTGGACTAGAACCATTACAGCAACCCCACATATAACCAAAATTCCTGTTTAAATCAACGCCATCATAGGTTGTTTCAAATGTTCCATTATTATTATTGTCTCTTTTATTTTTCCTCCACATACCACTTGGATAAATTTCATTGAAAACATAACCATCAGGATTTGTTACAGGTATTATATAAATATCTCTATTATCAAGGAGATATTTAACTTCCAAGCTTTTATTGTAATTTTTCAATAGATAATTAGCAAATCCAAGAAGAGCAGAAACACCGCCAGGCTCTCTTGCATGAATAGCACTATTAAACCAAACAGCAGGTTTTTGATTATTATTTGAAGATATCTTAATACCTTTTATTTGTCTATTTTCCCAACTTAAACCTACTATGAACGGCTGAGAAACTAAGTTTGGATAACTATTATAAAAATTTTGTATTTCACTCATAGCTTCATTATAAGTATAATATGGACCAAAGTTTATAAGTGTTTTGATATCTGAACTCCTTAATCTAATTTCGCTTGGATATAAATTTTTAATTTTATTATATTCAGTTTCATTCACAACGACATCAATGTACTTTTTTCTTAAATCAATAGCAGAAATATCATTTATACCGAGAGAGATGATTTTATCTATATCGGTTTTATCATTTATGTATAGTCTTACAACGAGCTTATCATTAAAAATGGAAATTAAAAAGATAATCATTTTGAAATTTTAAGGGATAAGTTTTAAATACGATAAAAAGCATTAGTTATAGGTTCATCAGTAAAAAGTACTTTATATCTTATTCCACTTTTTAAGAAACTTTCTCTTATTTCATCGAGCCATTTATTTAATGCTTTTTTGTAGTCCTCTAAATAATATAATGTATTTAATGAAATTGATTTATTTGTTTCGGGGTCAAAGAATCTAAAAGAACCTTTATCCGCAATTTCCCTTTCCTGGGGTGATAGAATTTGATAAACAATAATTTCAAATCCTAAGTTATTTAATGCTCTTAAAACGTTAATTGTAGAGTTTTTATCTGCTATTAAATCAGAAATTAAAATGATCATTCCTCTTCTTTTTAGTTTATTTGCAGATATTAGAAGGGGATTTTCAATATAAGTTTTTCCCGATGGCTTTAAATTGTTTAAAATTTTCAAAACTTTATATAATTGGCTTTTCGTAGAAGATGGATTTAAAATATGTTCAATTTTGTCTGAAAATGTAATAAGCCCAAATGCATCTCTTTGTAAATAAAGGATATAGCTTATTATAGCACATAAATTTTGAGCATAAATGAATTTATTTGGCTTACCATAATCCATAGATTTTGATATATCTAAAATTAGATAAGCTCTTAAATTTGTTTCTTCGTAAAATTTCTTTATAAATAGCTTTTCCTTTCTTGCAAAAACTTTCCAATCAATAAATTTTAAATCATCACCTTTTGTATATTCTCTATGTTCTGCAAATTCAACAGAAAATCCTTCAAAAATACTTCTATGCTTTCCTGAAATATAACCTTCAACAACCTTTTTAACCCTTATGTATAGATTTTCAATTTTAAGAATTTCATCTAAGGTCATTTTATCTTCCAAATTGTACTTGGTAATTTTTCAAAACCCATTTCATTTAAGGTCTTTTGTAATTCATAATCTTTTGGGACGCCTTCAAGAATAGTTCCAAAAGTGGGTTCTTTATAAAAATCACCCCCTTTATCATCAAGTCTGAAAATTTCACCTGTTCCTGGATCTTTAACATAAATTTTTTCACCAAGTAAATTTGACCAAGCAGTGTTCAATTGTGAAACGAATTCATTATTTTCACTTAATGTTTTTTGCCAATTTTCTGAAATTTCTCTATTTTCTCTTAAATAGTTTCTAAACATTTCCGCTTCTTTTCGTTTTTCTTCAATGATAGATTTTGTAATTTCGTTAATTCTTCTGTTTTCTTCTGTAAATCTTTTATTTATTTCAGAAATCCACTGCGGATTAAAATAAGCACTATTTAAAATTGAAATTAATAAGTGACCATCATTTATTTTACTTGAAGGAATATTCATTGTTATTAATGTTAAATTTCCATTTGAATAAGCACCATAAACATCTTGATAAAATGTTCCAAAACAATATACAATTCCATACCTTGATGTATCGTTTTTTACAGCTTTTATAAATAAACTATTTGCATTAACATTAGGTGGAACATTACTTGGTTTCTCATTATCTTTTATATATTCTAGTTTCCATCCATTCCAAAAATAATTTAAAACTGCATTGATACAATCATTTCTATCATAAAGCCTTACAAAACCATAAATTATATTTGAATTTCCATTTATTTTTATAATACTTTGTGCATTGTTCATAACACCACTTGACTGAATACTTAAAATATCTGTTCTTAAAAATGTTCCATAAGGAGAAGTTAAACTATAATAAACTGCCCAAAATGATGTTCCACCCTTAATAGCGCTACCATTTAATTTCCAATTTTCAGGAACAGCAATGAACATTGCAGGAATTCCCGATGGGTCATTTATACTTTCATAACTATAAGCAATTCTTTCTGAGACTGGAATAATTCTAAAACTTTTAGCAATTTCTTCAAGTTCATTTAATTTTTGAGAATTTGAATTTTTTGGAAAAATTATCATTGAAACTTTTGATAAATTACTTTCAGAAGTTATTGTTATAATTGATTTATAAACTCCTCTTTTTTCCTCAAGCAAAAGCTCATAAGGAAAATTCATTTCTAAAATAATTATTCTCGTATTTTTTTCATCTTTATAAATTGGTTCTGAAACTATATATTTTGAAATAGTCGATAAAACCTTTTTTGTTGAACCATCTTTATTATCTTTCATAAATCCCGAAATAAAATAATAGTTTTTTGAGTTATCGTAAATTCTAAAAATTCCATTACTAACCTTATATGAGTAATTTTTAACTGCTCTAACCATAAATCCATTTATCCTATCTAAGAATATCCCTTTGCCTTCGTATAGAGAATCTAATGGATAATTTGTTTCCTTTGGCATTTGGAATTTTGAAGATTGAGCATTTGTGCTTTGACAAGCAAAAATAAATAAAAAAATTAACCTTTTCATCGTAGTTTTTAAAAGTTTATGATTTTGCTTTTATAATTTAAATTTCCTTTTATTTCAATAAAGTATATGCCTTTTGGTAGATTTAGTGGCATTTCAATTTGGTTTTTATTGATTTGTAAATTTTTACTTAAAACAATTCTTCCTAAGCTATTGTAAATTTTTAGTTCGTAATTTCCAATTCTTGGAATTGAAAGTTTTAGCTTATTATCCTTTATTTTAACATATATAAATTCATTTTCGGGAATAAGTGCTACGGATATTTGGTCAATATAATGGTTTGGGTAATCAGGAATTATTGTTGTTGGTTCTTTTATGAAATTAAAATAAAATGTTTGACTTGGAAGAGAATCTATATTTATTGTTGTATCAATTTGACTATTATCTGAAAATTTTATTCTTATTGGATACTTTGGTATTTTGAACCTTGCCCAATTGTTGGGTTGATTTTGATTTACTTTAATATAAAGGTCATAAGTTGAACCATTAAAGTTTTTTGAGATTAAAAATTGAAATTGAGGATGACCTGGCTTAAATATCCACTGATTAAAGAAATAACCTATGGATGTGTCCTTATTTTCACTATTCAAAAATTCCTTAATATCATTTTCAAAATCAACAACTCTTGCATAAGAAAATTTTCTCTTATTTCCATAATATTTTAGAGCTTGGAAAAATTTATTATCACCTAGCGCACTATCGTTGTAAATTGCTCTGAATAATAATCTTAAAGCATGTAAAACAGCACTCCCTTTACTATAAGTTATGTTCACATCAAAAACATCACTAAGACTTGGACCAGGATTATAAATTGGTTTGTTATAATCACCATGATTTAAATATCTGTTTATATCGCCATGTATTTGTCCCATATAATTACCATAACCTAAATTATTCTCATCATAAACTGCTTCTGAATATGTTGCAAAACTTTCATTTATAAAAATATCTTTAAATGTTGCACACGTTACCATATTACCCCACCAATGATGTGAAAGTTCATGAGCACTTAAAATTTCATAATGTGTGGCTATTGTAAATGTATTTGTTTGATTTTCCATAGCACCACCGAAGAAACCTTCAAATATTTGAACTTCCGCATATTTTTCATCATAAAATGGATAAATGCCGTATTTATTAGAAAAAATTGTAAGTTGATTTGGTAAATATAATGAAGGACTATTATTATTTGGATCTAAATAATGATAAATGGGCATAGATATGTTATTATAATTCCAAGTTTGAGTTTGTATTGTAAATTTATTTGAGGAAGCAAAAACTATTAAATAAGGAGCTATTGGATAGTTTTCCCTATAATGATAAGTTATCCAATTACCCTCAATTATTGAATCAATAAGTTTTCCATTTGCTATTGTTTTCCATCCAATTTTTGTTTTAATTTTAGCATCCACAATCTGAGGTTTTTCATAAGGTAAGTCAAAACTTGGCAACCATCTCCTTAGACCAAATGGTTCATTATCAGTATAAACAATGTTATTTTGTTTTAAGTCAAGACCTCCACCAAATGAGGAACCTGATCTATTCGTTATTCCATGATAGTAAATTTCTAATCTAAAACTATCGTTAGGATTTATTGTAAAAGGAAATTTCACTATTATTAAAGTGTCACCTGGTGTGTAGTAATTGAAAGCCTTGTAGTTACCATTATGGAAAAACTTAATAGAATCAATAATCAAATTATTTTTAACCGTATCAGTCCAGTATGGAACAACATAAAAACCTTTTATAAAATGAAGATAAATACTATCAGTTGGATCAATTGCTTTAAATGTAATTTTATTATAAGCATTTAGAATAGGTCTTAAATTTTGAGCATTTTTTATGCTATCTATCCATATGAAATAATCATATCTTATAACCTTAAAAGTCTTATATTCAACATCTGGCCAAGTATAGGATAGAATTTCAATTTTTTGAAGGTTCTTTTCAGGAATAAAAGTGAATAGATAAATCATGCTGAAATTTTAAAGGATAATTTTTTGGGGTAATTTGCCTTGTCCAATCGGCTTATAAATGTCCATTTTTCGGCATGGGGGGCAAAGTCCCCCTTAAATTCCCCCATAAAATAAATAATTTTAAAACACTTTTTGTAAATTATTGACTATCAATAAATTAACACTATTTATTGGACAAAGCATGGGTAATTCTATTTTACAGCTATTCCTACTAGTGGTAAGTGATTATCTAATTTTTCATTTTTTAAATAGTTTTCAAGGTCAAAAATAATTTTTTCAGGAATTTTATAATCGTAATAGATAGCACTTCCAACGCTTATGAATAAAGCACCTGCAAATATATATTCAAGGGCATCTTTATAATTGAATATTCCTCCAAGTCCAATAATAGGACATTTAAAAGTTTTATATGTTTCATAAACTTTTTTTAAGATAATTGGTTTTACCGCTCTACCTGAAAAACCGCAAAAAACTTTTTCAAAATAAGGTTTTTTGCTTTCAATATCTATTTTTAATCCAATTGGGCTATTTGCTAAGTTTATAATATCAGCACCATGATTCAGAGCAACTTCAACATAAGGTAGTATATTACCTTCGGGAGAAAATTTAACAATTATTGGTTTTTTAGTAATACTTTTTGCATTCTTTAAAATGTACTTTATTGATTGCTTACTAAAACAAAATAAACCTCCTTCAACATTTGGACAAGATAAATTCAATTCAAATAATGATATTTTTTCTAGTTTATTTAGTTTTTCTAAGTTTTCTAAGAATTCATCTTCACTATGTCCTGCTATTGAACAAATTAAAATTGTTTCAAAATTTTTGAACTTTGGATAAATTTCATTTATAAATTTATCTACGCCAGGATTTTTTAGTCCAACAGAATTATAAACAACATATTCTTCAATAAGGATATTTGGAGGGGGATTTCCAATTCTTTCATTTTTTGTTAAACTTTTAAATGTAATAGCACCAAGGGTCTGGAAATTTATTTTTCCAAAATATTCTTCACCAAACCACCAGGGACCAGATGCTAAAATTAAGGGATTTTTGAATTCTAGATTTAGGAATTTAAACTTCATTTTTTTTCAAGATTTATGAAGTTTGGCTTATCAGATATAATGACTTGAACCTTATCTGATAATTTATCAACATAAAGATAGTCGATGTATTTTGGATTTTGACTTAATGCCTTTGCTATAATTTCAATTTCTTGTGCTTTTGATTGAGCTTGAATTTTTCTCTTTTGAGCCTCAAGTTCTTCTGATTGAATTTCATATTTTAACTTTTCTGCTTTTTGTTTTGATATCGATATTTCTTCAATTGTTTTTAGAAATTCTGGTGTTGCTTTAACTTCTTCAATTGAAACGCTATTTATGTAAATTCCATAATTTCTAAATTTTTCATTTAAAGCATTTCTTATATTTTCAGAAAATTCTTTCTTGGCAGTTGTCCAAATTTCAGCTGCTTGATATTTTGATAACTCAATTTTTGTAATTGATTTCGTTTCTGATTCAATTATTTGACTATAATTACTATTTCCTAATAATTTATGAAGATTTATTATATTAGAGGTATCTATTGAATACCAAATTCTTAAATCTAAACCAATTTGAATGCCATCTGCACTTGAAGACCATATTGTGAATGGTTTTTGACTATTAGGAAAAACTTTTATTTTTCCATCATATATACTGACTTCATTTATAAATGGCACATTAAAGTTTATTCCTCCCTTATAAAGATAATAACTTCCAGTAATTGAATTATAAACTAACAGATAATTTTGAGATGAGGCGAATCTGAAAGTAAGTCCTAAAATAAATAAAATTATTGAAATTAAAATAGGTGGAATTGTTTTTTTAGTAAATGTAAATTTACTTGTTGTTATGATTTCTCCTCCCTTTTCAACTAAAATTTCCTGAGAAGAATGTTTGAATATGCTATAAATCAAAATGATTATTGAAATTAGGATTATAAAATAATTGTAGGCGTTCATAAAGAAAATTTTAAAGCTAAAAAGAACTATATAATAACACGACTTATTACACCATGAATTTTATGTGAAGGGAAATTGTAAAATTCATCAAACCTTGGAGATATTTTCTTGATAAACGCGTAAATTTTATAGAACCATTTATCAGTTATAATTTCTTCAATTCCATAAAATATAACTTTTTCATCTATTCCACTTTCTTTTAATATTTCCTCAACATTAACAAATTCAAGATAACCAAATTCAATTTTAAATAAATCTAATCCATAAAGTAATTCTTTTTCAAAACCAAATTTAATACCAAATGGTTCATCTTTCTTTACTAATGAAAGAAATACATTCCTTTCGTAAATTATAGCTTGATTAAACATTACATTTATGACATAAGGAGGAACTTTTTGATAATCTCTTACTAAAAATACCGCTGTTCCTCTAATTTTGTTTGCATTTTCATAGGCATTATTGAACATAATTTCAAATTCTTTAAAATCAATTGGTTGTAACTTTTCATATACTTTTCTTTGCCCTTTCGTATAGTTTATTATAATAAAAATTAAAAATATAGCAATAACAATAGGTATATAGGCACCACTTGGAATTTTTAAAGTTCCTGAAAGGACAAACATTAAATCACAAATTGCTACAAAAACTGAAAGGAAAAATAAAATCCATTCTTTTCTATAAAAGTTTAAAATTGAAAGTAAAATGCCTGTTATTAACATTGTTAAAGCTACTGAAAAGCCATAAGCATGACCAAGATTTTCAGATTTCTTAAAAATAAGAACAACTAAAACTACACAAATGAATAAAGTATAATTTACAAAACTTGAATAAATTTGTCCATAAAGTTCTTTTGAAAGATGTTTAAATTTAATTCTTGGGAAAAAACCTAAATTTGATGCTTGAAAAAATAGTGAAAAAACTGCTGTTATAATCGATTGGGAAGCTATTATAGTCGCAAGTATTGTTAAAATTAAAAATGGAACATAAAGATATGGAAAATGCTCATTGAACATCTCAAAAAAAATATTTTGTGAATTTGGATTTTTTATCAAATAAACACCTTGTCCAAGATAATTAAAAACTAATGATGGAAAAACCAAAAAAAACCAAGATTTTTGAATTCTTTCTTTTCCAATGTGCCCAATGTCTGAATATAATGCTTCACCTCCTGTTGCTGCAAGTATGACCTCTGATAAAACGATAAATGACAACATTCCGTTTTTTATTATAAATTCGATAGCAAATATAGGATTTAGAGCAATTAAGATACTTGGCATTCTTATTGTTTCTAAAAGACCTACTATAAACAATGCTAAAAACCAAACTAGCACTATAGGACTAAATGCAGGATAAATTTTATCAGCTCCACCTTTTTGGATATAGAATAAAAATATAAATATAGTTATTGTTATAGCTATTATAAAATTTTGATCTAAATTTTGAAAATAACTGATGACTTTTATTCCTTCTACGGCACTTAGTACTGAAATAGCAGGTGTTATAATACCATCACCAGCTAAAAAAGAAATTCCGAAATAGATAAGTAAAGAAATAAAAGAAACAATTCTTAAATTCTTTATATTTTTTAATGCTATTTCACCTAGAATTATTTGGCCACCTTCACCTCTTATACTAAAACGCATAGCTAAAAATGCATATTGAAGTGAAACAATAATTACAAGTGTCCAAAAAATTAATGAAACAATACCATAAATATCATCTTGTTTTGGTTTTGTTATTAGAGCAATGATGGTTAATGTGTATATTGGACTTGTCCCAATATCTCCAAATACAATTCCAAGAGGTCTAAAAATATCCGAAAAGAACTTTTTCATAGATATTTTTCAAAATTCATATTTTTTAACAAATTAACAATATCTCTAACATTTTGAGCGTTTTCCTTTGATATAACTAAAACTGCATCTTTTGTTTTAACAATAATTAAATTTTCAACACCATAAAC
>Ga0101942_100647_pt1 | contig 11001 bp, 11 predicted proteins | sample DewCreD2012metaG_4_FD_75243 | JGI IMG/M metagenome (GOLD analysis project Ga0101942, IMG submission 75243) | Hot spring sediment bacterial and archeal communities from British Columbia, Canada, to study Microbial Dark Matter (Phase II) - Dewar... ...
AGCCTAGGGATCCTCTTAAAGATCCACAGAACCATCTGCCCATCTCTATACACAAGCCTTGCCTCCCTATTCTCGTACTCATCATACCTCCTATCCCACCCAATGATCTTCATCCTGATCTCTCCTATGATCTCAACATAGCCATCTTCAATTCTATATCCCGATCCGTAGTGCAGCAGCATGGCAAGCCCCTTAACCCTGGGCCTCCTACCCCTATGGGGATTATTTCTCCAAGCCTTTGCACTGGCTAGTGCATCCCTATAGCAGTCAACAGCAACCCTAGATGGAAGCCCGAACCACTCTCCAAGCTCCCTATAGAGCTCTCTATGGGTGTCCCTAATGGTCTTTAAGTTTAGGCTCAGGATCCTGTTTATAGCGTAGTTCAAGGCTAGCCTATATCTTTCGAGGAGCTCTACAGCCCCCGGCTCGGGACTAACCCTCAAAGCTATTGAAAGGGTTAGCAAACCCTCATCGCCAGAGGCTATAGAGCCCCTCCAAAAATGATCAAAGCCTTAGGAAGCTTATAAGAATTAGCCATCCCCGCCCTGAAGGGCGAGGCTTTCAGGTTGTAAAGTGCCTCGATCAGCCCCTTCTCCGGGGCGATCCTTGCGGAGTATAGCACTATATTGCTTTTGGAGAGGGAGTCTCTTTTGATCACACTTATTATTTTTTGATCTTCTTCATCTAGAGTTGTCCCCGGATCCAATATAGATAGATTACCTAGGCTAACATTCATCTCAAGCGGTATTGAGGCTGATACAGTAATTATTTGGTCGAACCTGCTTAAGATTTTTCCTAGCAGGTATCTTTTTAAAACGTTAGTTATCTCTAGGCTGATCATAGTTATTTCTGAGGATAATTGTGGAGATAGCGTCCTAACCCATAGCTCGTGAGAATCCAGTATTCTTGAGAATCTAGTAGAGTTGCCATAGAATGGCGGTAACAGAAATAGTGCAGCAACGTTGCATTGTATCATTTCTGATAATCTATATGCTAACAATATATGCACGTAGTTCTCAGTAGTATAGATTAGCGATACGTCTTTCTTTAGATCCTGTATACATGGGAGGTCGTTTATAGTATTAAAATATCTTTCAAGGCTTAATTCTAAGTTGGATAAAGTTCTTTTTAATACTGGTAGTCTCTGGGAAAATGTTCTCAGATCTGGTATGCATACTCTTTTAATCCCAGCTTTTTAAGCTCTTTATATATGTGTCCAAGAGAAGCTATATGAATTATTTCTCTCTCCGTCATGGGGATTATCACATTAACATCTATTCCTGAGGAGATCATATAATATAGGCTTCTCCTAAATCTCATGCCGCCTCCTCCTAGAATGTCTGCAGGTATCAAAGCTAAGATAGCACACAAAGATACCCCCGAAATATTTATTTTTTACTTTTTAAATATAACTTATTTGGAGTTGAGATTGCAACCTTCGGTAGCAATTGTGTGGGTTAACTATAATAGTATGGGCTTTCTTAGCCTTGTTAAGAGGTCTCTAGACTCTATCGCATCTCTTGACTATAGGGATTTCTCGTTGATTGTTGTTGATAATGGTTCTTACGACGGCTCTTATGAAGCTATTAGGGATCATGTTAAGGGTCTCGGAATTGATATTAGGGTTATTAGGCTTGATCATAATATAGGCTTCCCTGGTGCAAATAATATTGGCTATCTAGCTATGCCGAGCGATGCTAAATACTTTGTAGCTATAAATAATGATATGGTAGTTAGCAGGGATAGTCTTAAGAGGCTTATCAGCTATGCTGAGGATAGAAAGAATGTTGCCTCTGTACAGGGTGTGCTTCTGGACCTAGATAGCGGGCTTATAGACGCAGCAGGGTGTTTCGTGGATGAGCTGATGCTCTCAGTACACCCATTTAGTGGCGAGCCCCTTGAGAGGGCATTGAAGTTTCTTCCAGCTGCTGTAACATATGTTAATGGGGCCTACATGGTTGTTAAGAGAGAGGCTATTGAGGAGTGTATCGGCAGAACCCCGTTTCCCTGGCATGGGTTCTTATACATAGATGACAACATACTGGGGCTAAAGCTGTGGGAGTGCGGCTATAGATCGGTTGCAATACCGATAGTAGCAGGCTATCACAGAAGGGGCTCGAGCTTAGGCAGAGGTGCAATATATCATTACTATGCAATTAGATCCTGGGTTGCTGTGAGCTGGATAAGCAACTCAAGATATAAAGAGATAATACCGCTTATAGCTCTTTCAACAGCGATAAGGAGGAGCATCATAAAGAGTTCTAGCATAATTGCTAGGGCTATAAGAGATGGAATAAGAATAGGGACAAAGCTACTCAGGGAGATAGGTATATTAGACATATACAGAGCCCCCATACTATATATAACCCCATCCGAGGCAATAATAGCAATAGCATCTCCAAAAATAATTGAAAATAGATGGAGAGCCCAGCTTCTCGCCTCAGCTATTAAATAAGTTTTAGACCTTTTTTTAGACCAAACACTGACATAGCTATTACCTTCATAAATCAAATATATTTATAGAGGCTCTTAGAAATAATATACAAAAGCCCCACGATTTATGGCAAATAATAATTCACATATAAAATCTGCATTAGATCCCCAGCACTCTCTTAAATAGCTCTAAGATCTTTTTACGTCTATCTAGGAGGTATTTGACGTCATATCCATCGAGAATATCTTTTGCAATAAGTGCTCGTGACGAATACCATGTGTGGTATGCCACTATCCTCCCTTTATAGTAATATGCTGATATGCCGCTTTCGAGACGTTTATTATCTAAATAGATGATCTTTCAGAGAACCCTATAGTTTATCCGATAATAGAGCTCTTTGTGAATGCAAAACATAAATTTTGAATAACATGATACATAATAGATAGAGTGATAGGGGAAACATTGTGGTAGTTCTTTCGATGATTACGAAAGACACAGTTGAAAGAATAGGCGATAAATTTTTTAGACTCGTATTGAGATCTACACTCCAAGTTCCATATAAATCTATAATTCTTATAGATGATTCTAAAAATAATGCAACAAGGCAAATTATAAGAGAATTTTCTAGAAACTACTCAAAGGAAGTGATAATCTCAAGTACAGAAGAACTTAGAGGAATAAAAAGTAGAGGGTTTGCCAGACAGATGGCTATAGATCTATTTCTCTTAAACTTTTCAGATGATTGGCTTTTCTTTCTTGATGACGATTGCATTATGAAATATGGATGGTGGAATGAGGCAAGCCGGTATATCGGGCAGCAAGACGTGGGTATTATATGGTGTATAAATTGGGATTTAATGCCAGAAAGAAAGGTGCTACTCAGCAAGCTAAATATAGATTATGAAACAGACTTAATTAATCAGTTTTTAATACGGGGAGGTACTCATGATACTTTATTGAGAAGAGAAGCACTTAAGGAACTCAACGAAAGAAATATTAGAATACCACCAGAGTTACATATTTTAGAAGACGCGTATTTGTTCCATAGCATTAGGTGTCTAGGCTATAGGTTTGCTGTGTTAAAAACTGGTGTAATTCATCTGAACATAAATGCTATTGATGCAAACGTTAGTAAAATTCATGAGCTGTTATACCTTTATACACTATATAAATACGGTATTAAGGCAATTACAATAGAACACACACTATGGAAAAATACCATGTCTATACTGAGATCCCTCATCGTAGTTCCCCTTAATACATATGCAGCGATCATAGGAAATAGAACAGGGGCCTTTACAGGGGTCGTTGCAAGAGTAAGATCTAGGATCAGGCTTAAAATAATAGCTCTAAAATTCCTATATAAACTAGGAAATCCTCCCAAGGACATATGTGAAAAAATTCTCACATAGAGACGAAAAAATGGTGATATATAGATGAAAGTCGCGATAGTTTCACGGGGGTGGTGGCCAATTATAAAGGGGGGATCCGAGAAGTTTGTATATAGGATAGCTCTAGGTCTATCAAAAAAGGGATACGAAACATATATTGTGACTAGACAAGCAAAAGATCTTTCTAATGATGGGTCATATAGCTTTCTTCTCGTTAAACATAAGATTCTCATGCCTATTGTTTCTACATATACGTTTTCAAGAAAAGCCGGCAACCTTGTTAATAAATTAAACCCTGATATAGTCATAGCAAATAGTTATTGGGGTGAGACAAGCCTTTTATACATTAAAAAAGAAATAAAAAAAATAGCTGTCATACATGACGTAGGTCTATTTAGATCTCCCTTAGCAAAAAGGGATCTGATTAAGCATGTGTTAAGAATCAATGCGTTAAAAAAAGTTACGAGAGTGGCAGATCTAATTGTAGTACCATCAGAAATTGTAAAACAAGATCTGATCAGTTTCCTTAGAGTTGATGAGCATAAGATCAGAGTTCTAGGCTTTGAGGGAGTTGATGGCCCCTTTCAATATAGCTATTTTGATAATGGTAAGATAGATATCGTTCAAATAGGAAGATATGCCCCAAATAAAGGACAAGTGATATTGCTTAAAGCAATTGAGATAGTTTCTGATAAGATCAAAAACTCCAATATATCAATAAAAGTCCATATTGCTGGAGGCTTAACTAGTAAAAAATACTATAACGAAGTTGCACGTATGGCCGAAAAAATTAACAGAAAATTAGGACAAGAAGTTATTAGAGTGCTATTAAACGTAGAAGATAAAGATATAGAGCATCTATATAAGACCGCTGATATATGTGTTGCACCATCAATAGGCGAAGAGGGATACGGCCTAACGATCCTGGAATGCATGGCCCATGGCAAACCAGTGATAGCAAGTGATGTATTTAAAGAAACAGGAGTCGCAGATAATGATAGAGCTATAATAGTTCCTAGAGGTGATATAACGGAGCTTGCAAATGCGATATTAGATTTCATATCAAATCCTAATAAGTTCAAAGCAATTGCTGAGAAAGGTCTTGAATTCGCCAGAAAATGTACATGGGAGAATGTAGTAAATAAGTTTGAAGAATATATCAAAGATCTTAAATAATAATAATAAAGCCGCGTTTTAATTTAGCTAGATAATAACCTTCATATCAAGGAAGATCCTTTATCACAATATGGGAGTCTCGTCTTTTAGGATGGAGAAGAGACCATGTATACTTTCAAATAAATATAGTAAGCCTTATCCCACTAAATATTTCTGGAGGTGGATACAAACCAGTTATATAGAGTAGATTCAATACCCACACCTATCTGAATCTATCTTCCTAGATGATAGATAACGTTTCAACACACTTGGGTATGGCCCTTTATATTCTAATAGTTTTTTTACTGTGTCTTCTATTATTTTCTTTCCTATTGCTTCCAGATCTTGTGTACCATACCTTCTTAATGCTAATTCTTTCGCTATTTCTTCTGGATTCCTTCTTGTTCTCTCAAAATATTCTCTATAGACGTACCATAAATGCTTTATAGCTGTTCTTCTTGGGCTTCTTGCCTGTATATGTAGCCCTAGAGGTTCTTTTATAAAAAGAGCTTTATAGAGGTTTATGGGCGATACTAGGCTGTCTCTAGTTCCTAAATACGTATACCTGATCCTTGATGACCATGTATAGAGCCAGTGCTCTATATGCATATAGTTTTCGCATATATGATACAGATCTCCACATAGCTGGATCATAACCCAGTATATGAGATAGTGTTTCCTAGGATTGAGATTTTCGATAAGTCCTCTGATAAATTTCACCTTATCCTCATAGAGAACGAAATCGCCATCCCAAACTAGAATCCATCTATACGAGCTTCTCCTTAGAGCCTCATTCCTAGTTCCAACTATATTACCTGGAGGGATCTTATAGAGCTTGATATTCAGTCCATGCTCGTTTTTAACCCTTTCCACAATCTCTGGCGTCCTATCTGTTGAGGAGTCCATAATCACATATTCGTCTACAAGATCTTTGATTGATAGAAGTGATGCCTCTATCCAATCCTCCTCATTATACGTAATAACCATAGCTGTTATTCCCTGAGGCCTAGATCTAGGATCCTCGTAATAGCCTATTCTAAAGGCTATTTCAGAAACCATATTCCTCAGAAGAAATGTCCCCCTCCTCCCAAGAATCCTCCTAGCTATCGCCCTCAGGTTTAAGATTAACACCCATTACTAAATATATCTGTGACACTTATGATTAACCTTTTACAACTGAAAGCCCCGCCCTTTAGGGCGGGGAGGAGGTCAGAAGATACATGCTGATCAGGCACCTAAAGTATGCATGCCGGCAGCTAGAGATTTTCCTTAATCGTGGATTTGAGGGAGATCATAGCTGACCTCCTACCCTTTCAATTCTATAGAAGATCTCTTTGCTTAGACCTTCGACCCATTACCCCTACCGCTCTATAGAGAGGCTCAAGGCTATGGCTTTTATCACCGCCTCGGGGGCTTAGGTTAGCTAGAGGGTGACCCTGAGGCTCGCACGCATTACCATCAAGAAGGCTAGAGAATACGGAGCTTATAAACACCATCCTCGCCATAAAGGGCGGGGCTTTCAGTTGTAAAAACATATCTAGGTTTATAATGGATAGCTGAAGTTTGTTTCAGCATCTCTTAGTCGGGGGCATCTGCTGTCCTTCTCGCTTATTATTGCTTCTTGTAGGGGCCATTTTATTGCCAGCTCTTCGTCTCTCCAGTGGATGCATCTCTCGTGTTGAGGGCTATACTCCTTGGTGACCATATATACTACTATGGAATCTTCTATTGCTTGGAATCCGTGCGCAAAACCTGGGGGTATCCAGATGGCTTTTCCTTGGTATATTTCTTCTGCGACGTATCTCCCATAGTGTGGGGATCCCTTTCTTATGTCAACTGCTACATCGTATATCCTGCCTTGGATTACATAGACTAGCTTTCCCTGCTCAGCTGGTTTGAGTTGATAGTGTAGGCCTCTTATAACGCCTCTTTTTGAATAGCTCATATTTGCTTGGATGTAGTCGTAGGGGATGCCGTTTGAGAGGAAATCGCTTCTCTTATAGATTTCTGCGAAGAAGCCTCTGTGATCTGGGAAGCTTATATATTCTATAACTATTACATCTGGGATCTCTAGGGGTCTGAATTTGAACGGCATTATCGATACCCAAGCTCCTTTTTAAGGATCTCTAGGGCGCCTTTTATATTATTAAGATCTATTCCGAGGATCTTGATTGCCTTCTCATTCCTAAGGCTACTATCTATAGGTCTCGGAGCCCTAAACGATAGACTCTTAATGCTTATAGGCTCGACGAGCTCCCTCCTGAATCCATAGACATCGCAGATGGCTAGCGCAAACTCATATCTAGTCATTCTAGGCCCTGCCACATGTATGATACCGCCAACATCTCTTCCCAATAGCTTTTCAACAGCCATCCCTATGAGGGTGTTCAGCGTGGGAGAGATCCACTGATCATAGGCAGCGCTCACCCTCTCACCCCTTCCAAGCTTCTCGATAACAACCCTCCCGAAGTTAGGCCTCCCAGGGCCTGCTCCATATACACTCGAGATCCTCACAATAGTCCCTCCAAAGCTCCTCACAATCTCCTCGGCTAACAGCTTTGTCAAACCATAGTAGTTGATAGGCCTCGGCAGATCCTCCTCCGAGTATAGCCCCTTCAACCCGTCGAATACATAGTCTGTGGAGATATATAATATGTTAGAGCCTATTCTATAGGACTCTCTAACAATTCTCCTCGCAGACTCAACATTTACCCTATAGCACTCAGCCTGATTCTCCTCACAATAATCAACATTACCTATAGAGGCTACATGTACAACAGCATCGGGCCTAAGATCCCTTATAACCCCCTCCGGATCTACGCTGAGATCTCTTTGGAGGGTCATCACACCATCTATGTGCACAGGGTTGCTTCTATAGATCCCAACAACCTCGTGCTTCTTCGACAGCTCTAGAGCTATTTTATAGCCTGGGGAAGAGCTAACCCCTGTAACTAGGATCCTCATGGCTCTAGAGCCCCTGGGTTCTCCCTCAAGATCTTCTTATACCACTCAACAGTAACCCACCTTGGATCCTGCTTTGGATTGCCTAGGAGGAGCTCGTGGTATATCTGTTTAACCCCCTCCTCAACGCTGTAGAGGGTCTCAAAACCGAGGAGCTCTCTAGCCCTTCTAAAGCTCACCCTATAGGATCTCCTATCAGGATCTCCATAGAACTCTATATCTCCACCAACAACCCTTTTAACTATAGATGCCACATCTATGACCCTGTAGTTCTGATCATCAGAACCAACGTTGATTACCATCCCATTCACCTTATCCCCATCAGCCTCAAGGGCCAGGTGGATCGCTCTAGAGGCGTCTATAACATGTATTAGGGGTCTAACCTGCGTTCCATCCCTCATAACCCTTATAACCCCCTTCTCATACGCCCACAAAGTCATGCCATTCACAAGTAGATCAAACCTCATCCTCCTGGAAGGGCCATAGACGGTTGCAAGCCTTAGGGCAAGGGCTTCGAAGCCTCTCGAGGCTAGGGGTAGTATCTCCCTCTCAGCTAATAGATTTGCCCTTGCATATGTTGTCAGGGGGTTCGGCTCTGAATCCTCATCAGCCACTCCATCCTGCTTGCCATATATGCTGCAACTAGATATCAGGATATATCTCTTAACCCCTTTTTTAGCAGCTATATTCGCTATCCTAACCCTACCCCTATAGTTTATCGAGAGAGTCCACTCGGGGTTAAGCTCTCCGGAGGGGTCGTTGGATAGGGAGGCCATATCGATGACAGCATCTACATCTCCGAGCACCCCTGGATCCACAGTCCTTATATCTGCCTTCACAAGCTCGAAGCCCCTCTCTCCTATAACATGGGATAGCAGATCCTCGCCGAAGTATAGCCTATCAACACATTTAACGCTATAGCCCTTTCTAAGCAGATACGGGGTCAAAGTGGTTCCTATATAGCCTCCACAGCCTGTTACCAGGATCTTCATACCTCCACCTCGGAGAAATCGCCTACGTTCAGCCTTATACCCCTCCTAGAGTTCCTAACAATCCTCGCATTCCTACCAACGAGACTCTCCTCAAGCCCATGTATCCCGATTATAACCGCGTTCTCGAGGACCACAGAGTATTCTAGGGAGCTGTTCTTTATAACCACATTATCCCCTACGCTCGTATATGGGCCAACAAAGGATTCCTCGATCAGCGTGTTCCTACCTATCACCGCTGGGCCCCTCACAACACTCCTAACCATTCTAGCCCCCTCATCTACGAAGACCCTCCCCTCGATTTTAGAGTCTATCACCTCGCCCCTTATATCCCTCGCAGCCCTCTCATCGAGTATTATCGCGTTGGCTGTGAGAACATCGTCCTTCTTACCTATATCCAGCCACCACCCATCTACAATTGAGTAGCCAACCCTGTAGCCCCTATCTATGAGGATCTGGATCGCGTCGGTGATCTCCAACTCCCCCCTCCAGCTGGGCTTGAGATCCCTTATAGCCTCGAATATAGCTGGTGGCCTGAAGAAGTAGACCCCCACCAGGGCATACCTGCTCGGAGGGTCCTTGGGCTTCTCAACAAGCCTCACTATGTTGCCCTTCTCATCTAGCTGTGCAACGCCGAACCTCCTGGGGTCCTCGACCTCCTTGAGGAGTACATAGGCGTCGTATGATCCCTTGAGAAACCTCTCCAAGTATTTCCCTATCCCTCCCTGGAGAAGGTTATCCCCAAGATAGACTACGAAGGGGTCTTCCCCTACGAATTCCCTGGCAAGCCCCACAGCATGGGCTATCCCCAAGGGCTTCCCCTGATTGATATAGGTTATCCTACAGCCAAACCTAGAGCCATCTCCATACCTCTCCACAACCCTCTCGGGATATAGATCTCCAAGGATAATAGCTACATCTCTAACCCCACATGACACGAGATCCTCCAAAACATATTGAGAGACAGGCTTATTCGCAATAGGGATCAGCTGCTTAGGCCCGCTGAAAGTCAGAGGCCTAAGCCTGGTCCCAAGCCCTCCATGAAGTATAACACCCTTAACATTATCCACGATCCCATACCACATCTAAAACATCAAAAGGATATTTATACCTTATATCCCTCTCTCAGGAGACCATCGGCTTGATTAAGATCTCTCCCATTTATAGACGCAATCTATACAAAAACCCTTATAAATACCGACCCTGCCCTAAAAGGGCGAGGCTTTCGGGTTTCTTGTAATGTAGCCTTCTCAGATTTCCAGTAGAAGTGCTCTGACTTGATAACACCGCCCTTGACCAAGATCCCGATGCCGTTGGATATTGCTATAGCGAATAGGTTGTTAACCCCCATATCTATGAACGCCTTATGACTACCCTTTGGATCTTTTTGCTTTATACTTTCAGGGTTCCTCTCTACTATTCTGCCTCTTCTCTTAATCCTCCTAGCACCCTCAACATAGCCCCTCCTATTACTCTTAGGCGGCCTTGCCCCGACCTCTACTGGTATGTTTGCCGCCCACCTACCGTCTCTATATATTATTTCAAGGTCTCCCTGCCTACCGCTCCACAATATCTTTCCATAGTATCTGATTCTCTTGCTGAAGTCCTTAAGCACTATATAGCCCCAGTCATCGTCAACCTTCTCTATGTAGTATCTATCGGATCTAATGATTATTATCAGCTTTCTCTTCCCCAGAGCCCTGTCCTTCCAATAGCCCGGCGGCGACACCTTCCTAATGTGCGGCGGTAGCTTTCCTTGTTTCTTGAGCTCCAACAGCTCGAAGAACGATCTCCAACAGCTATCGTTCTTCCTTATGACCTGGCCAGCATTGACCTTCAGAACATCTTTATACTTGTGATAGTATCTACTATTTATCTCCCTGATCTTATCCCATGCTAGCTCTCCTCTGAAGAACAGCTGTCTCTTCTCATATCTGACCTCCTCCCCGCCTTGAAAGGGCTGGAGCACAGCCCTCTTACCGGCGGATCATAGGTTCCCCCCATCTATTCGGGTTTACATCTGTCATTTGGGGGGCAGTCGGGGGGGCCAGAACTCCCCCAGGAGCCCATC